>Ga0224557_1001490_pt1 | contig 22453 bp, 22 predicted proteins | sample 714S31014metaG_FD_180677 | JGI IMG/M metagenome (GOLD analysis project Ga0224557, IMG submission 180677) | Peat soil microbial communities from Stordalen Mire, Sweden - 717 S3 10-14 | ecosystem: Environmental > Terrestrial > Soil > Wetlands > Peat | place: Sweden: Norrbotten County, Stordalen... | reverse complement strand
TGGGCGCGGCGTTCGACTTCATCTCCGGGGCGAAGCGCCAGGCGCCGGTGTGGATGCAGAAGCGGGGCCTCGAGTGGGCGTACCGCCTGGCCAGCGAGCCGCGGCGGCTGGGGAGGCGGTACCTCGTCGGCAACGCCCGCTTCGTGGCCGGCGTGGTACGGGACCGCCCGAAGGTCGAGGTGCCGTGATGCCGACGGATGGTCACCGGTGAACGTACGACAGCTGGCGAAGCGGAGCCCGCTCGCTCCTGTTGCGGCCTTCCCGGCTCGGGCGCGGGCAGTGACGAGCCATCAGTGGCACCAGGCAAGACGATCCTGGGCGTGGCTCGTGGGTTCCCGCGAGTTCACCAACTTCACCTACGAGCTGACCACCGAGAACGTCGTCGAGATGGCTTGGTTCGTGGCGGCCGTGACGGGGCTCGGATTCGACGAATCCTTCGGGTACATCGAGGAGCTTCACAACGACCAGGCGTTGCGCGATCACCTCAGCCGTGCAGTCACCGACTCACCGCTGCGCCGCGTCATGGATCCTGAGCCGCGTTACGGACGTCGAGCCGCGTGGTACGCGATCGTACGATCCACGCGCCCACAGCATGTCGTGGAGACCGGGGTCGACAAGGGACTCGGCTCCTGTGTGTTTGCCGCTGCACTCCTCCGAAACGCGGACGAGGGTCACCCTGGACGCTTGACCGCACTCGACATCAACCGGGATGCCGGCGCGCTGATAGGCGGGGAGTACGCATCGGTCATCGATCTTCGCTTTGGTGACTCGATCGCCATGCTGGCTGCGTCTGCCTCACCGGTGGATTTGTTCCTCCACGACAGCGACCACCGCTACGAGCACGAATCCGCTGAGTACCGAGCCGTAACGGGATCTCTCACTGAGAACACGCTCGCTATGACCGACCATGGAGGTCTAGCCCTCAGCGACTACGCCAAGTCCAGCGGTCGCCGCTTCCTGATGTTTCGAGAGGATCCAGCTGATCACTGGGCGCCCGGAGAAGTACTCGGCGTAGCCATGCGTGTGGCGACGTAATGGTGGACGAAGAGACCTACGACCGGCCGGGAAGCGAGGTGCCCGAATGAGGGTGCTGGTGGTGCACAACCGCTACCGCTCCGCGCTCCCATCGGGCGAGAACATGGGCGTCGACCAGGAGATCGCCATGCTTCGCGACGCCGGCGTCGCGGTCGACACCTACATCCGAGACAGCGACGAGATCGAGCACTTCGGACCCGTGAAGTGGGCGGAACTGGCGGTGCGGCCGATCTACTCTCTGGAGGACGCCAAGGCGTTCAAAGCGCTGATCCGGTCGTTCGGCCCCGACGTGGTGCACCTGCATAATCCCTACCCATTGATCTCGCCGGCCGTCATCCGGGTGGCGAAGGCCGAGGGTGTGCCCGTAGTGCAGACCGTGCACAACTACCGCTTCGCCTGTGCGAACGGCCTGTACTTCCGCGACGGCCGCGTGTGCCAGGACTGCCTCGGCAAGCGGGTACCCTGGCCGGCGGTGCGGCACAGCTGCTACCGGGGCTCGATGCCACAGAGCGCCATCATGGCGGGCTCGCTGGCCGTCCATCACGCCACCTGGCAAATGGTCGATCGCTTTCTGCCGGTGAGCGACTTCATGGCAGAGCAGCTCGTGGCAGCGGGGGTGCCGCCGGAGAAGATCACGGTGAAGCCCAATGCCGTGCCCGACCCGGGCGAGCCGGCGCCTTTCGGCGACGGATTCCTCTTCGCCGGGCGACTCGAAGAAGAGAAGGGCATCAAACTCCTGCTCGAGGCCTGGTGCCTTTCGGGCCTGGGCAAAATCACGACGCTGACCATCGTTGGAGATGGCGTGGAACGCAGCGCTGTCCAGCAGGCGGCCCGCGTCGACCCGAGCATCAGCTATCTGGGATCGGTGCCCGCCGACCAGGTCGGTCAATTGCTCGACCAATGCGCCGTCCGCGTCGTACCCTCGCTCTGCTTCGAGGGCTTCCCGTTGGCGGTCATCGAGTCGTTCGCCAGGGGCCGGCCTGTTGTCGCCACGTCGGTCGGGAGCCTCCGTGGCCTCGTCACCGATAGCGTCGGCTGGCTCGCGGATCCGACGGCCGAAGGTCTCGCGGTAGCCTTGGCCTCAGCTGCCTCCGACAGCCAGGGACGCTCGGCTCGTGGGTCCGCAACCCGAGGCGTGTATAGCCTCACCCTCTCCCCTGGCGTCGTAGTCGCCGGTCTTCTCGACAGCTATCTGTCGGTGATCGGTACTCTGCAACCCAGTGATCGGGTTCAGCCGGCCGGCTCACGGTCAGCACCGCCCACCCGCTCACGCGAGAAACCGGCCTCTCGTCGCGTCGCCGTCGTCACATGGTGGGACGCAGGGGCTTGGACGAATGTCGCAACTGACTTGTCAAATGGAATGGCCCAGCGAGGCTGGATCGTTCGAGCCATGTTCACCCAGCTGACTGCTGGGACAGACCTGACAGGATTCGACGCCCGGGTTGAGGTCGTCCCGCTCGGCCCCCGCGCGAGTCGAGCCCCACTGGCCATCGCACGACAGCTGCGTTCGTTCGCACCTGACGTCACGATTGCGCTCGGCACGCTCTCCAACGGCCCGACCGTCATTGCTCACCGTCTTGCCGGCCGACCGGGATCGCTCGTGCTGAACGAGGGGTCGTGCATCTCCTCCGAGGTTCGAGAGCACGCTGAGCACCCATTCGTTTCACGAGCGGACACAGTTGCCCGATTGCTCTATCCACTGGCCTCGGGCGCCGTTTGCGCGAGCGAGGGCGTGCAGCTCGATCTCCGCGACAAGGTGGGGATCAGCCCCTCCCGACTCGAGACGGTGGTGATACCCAATCCCATCGACCTCGATCGCGTTCGCAGGCTTGCCGACGCCCCGCTGTCGGTCGAGCCCCCCAGAGCGCCATTGGTCATAGCCCTTGGGCGGCTTTCGCGACAGAAGAATCCGTCGCTTCTCTTGCGGGCATTCGCAGGCCATCGACTTGCGGGCAACGCTGGCGTCTTAGCCTTTGTCGGTGACGGCCCGATGCGCTCTGAGCTCGAGCGCGAAGCTTCGGGACTCGGGGTTCGTGACGATGTCGTGTTCACCGGTTGGCTGTCCAATCCGTACCCGTATCTGCGCCGTGCCGACCTGTTAGTCCTGCCTTCCCAGGTGGAGGGATTCGGCCTCGTACTTGTCGAGGCAATGGCCCTTGGCGTCGCGGTCGTGGCGACCGACTGTCCTGGCGGAGTGCGTAGTGTGTTGGGCGATGCCGGCGTCCTCGTCGACAACGGCGATGAGGCTGCCTTGCGGGCTGCGATCACGGCGCTCTTGGCTGACGACACGGAGCGGCGACTTTTGGGGAAGCGAGGGAAGGCCCGCTCGGAGTGTTTCTCAACCGATCACATAATCGACGAGTGGGCCACAGCACTCACCCGATGGTGCCAACCGTGACCAATCGGCGCCCAGTGGTCCACCGCGCTCCGACCGGGCGAAGCTATCGAGGCGCGTCCATCCACGCCTCGGCCGGAGTCCACGAACGAGTGTGCGAGCTGCTGGACCACGCCCTGTCTCCCGGTGCACTGGTCTGCGACCTGGGTGCCGGATCGGGCGCCCTCGGCCTGCGACTGAGTGATAGCGGCCTCGACGTCACAGCAGTTGACGTGGACACAACGGCCATGGCGTCCGATCTCAGAACGGTTGAACTCGACGCGCTCGACTCAGCCCTGACCGACCGTTTCGCGGGCGCCTTCGACGCCGTGTGTGCCGTGGAGCTGGCTGAGCACGTCAGCGATCCGCTTGCCTTGTGCCGTCAGGCGGCCGCTCTGTTGGCGCCCACTGGGCTGTTCGTTCTCTCCACGCCGAACGTGACCCATCCTTACAGCAGGGCCAAGTTCGCCGCGACCGGTCACTTTCTTCTTTTCGACGACGAGATGTACTGGACGACAGGCCACCGCAACCCCCTCCCCCTTTGGCTCTTGACCCAACACCTCAGAGCCGCCGGGTTCGACCACATCGAACACGGCTACGCCGGGCGATTTGACTTCGATGGAGTTCGAGCTATCGCCGGCAAGGCGGCTTCGGTGCTCCAGCGACGCGGTCGTGCCGAGCTCGGCACGACCGAAGACGGATCGTCGCTCTTGGTGATGAGCCGTCTGGCGATTGCCAGCCCCGACAGTGCCAGAGGTCCTGTATGAGGGTTCTCTTGGTGCTCGGGTATCCGTTTCCCACACAGCTCACGATCTGGCGAGAGGTCGCGGCCGCTGGAGTGGACCTTCACATGGTAGGCACGCTCGCCACACAAGGCTCCGACTCGATTCCCCAGCAGGCAGCGTTCCCTGGCTGGGCGACAAGCCACGAGCTGCGCCCGGTGAGGATCCGCCGCGCCAGCGTCCCGTGGTGGGGCTACCGAGGCCTCCGGGAACTGATCCGAGAGCTACGACCCGATGTGGTCCATGTGCTCGGTGAGCCGTGGGGGCTCTGGGTCCTTCAAGCCCTTTCAGCTAGCCATACTCCGGTGGTCTCGCATGGTTGCGAGACGATCTGGGATCAAGGGACGCCCCCCGAGCGGGCTGTCCGCCGCATTGTCACGACCAAGACCTTGCGGCGGCTGGCCGGGTTCGCAAGCTGGAGCACCACCGGCGTGCTCTACGCCAGACACTGGGGCCTGAACATTGAGGCCCCCACTCTGGTCACTACGGCAGAACTGCCGGACCCTTCATTATTCCGTGCTGCTCGCTCCCAACGAGACGATACGAGAGCCTCATGGGGAATCTCCGATGAATTCGTGATCGGCTATGTGGGTCGCGTCGTGCCCGAGAAGGGCTTAGAGTGGCTCGCGGCTTCATTGGCGCAACTCGCCAGATCGGACGTCCGACTGCTCGTCTTCGGTGCCGGCTCTTCTGCATCGGAATTGACCGCATGGTCCTGGGGCGACCATCGCGCTGAGCTACGCGGCCCCATCGAATTCCAGGACGTCCCCAAGGTGATGGCTTCGCTCGATCTGCTGGCACTTCCATCGCTGACACGCAAGACATGGGCTGAGCAATTCGGGAGAGTCGTCATCGAGGCAATGGCGGCGGGCACACCAGTGCTCGCGAGCCGTACCGGGGCGCTGCCAGAAGTCATCGGTGACGCTGGATTCCTCGTCGACGAAGGCGACGTTCCTGGTCTCGCCGCCACCCTTGGCCGCATCGTCGACTCCGAGCCACTCCAAACGCATGTGAGAGATCTCGGAAACAGGCGGATCGAGACCATCTACGCCCCCGATAATGCGGCTGAACGACTCATCGCCTTCTGGCATCGAGTCATCGAAGGCGCATGAAGATGATTGACGACCGATCCGTATCTTCTGACGCTGATGCACCGGCGGTTCTATCGCAATGACGTCGGCCCTTCGAGTCCTCCATATGCTGAACACGCTGCGCCGCAACGAGACGTCGACCTGCACGTGGCCTACACGGTCTATATCCCCTGAGGCGGGGCGGTCGGCCCGCCCGACTTCGGGACGGAGGGCGGTAGCGGGTGCTCAGTACCGTGACGACACTGCCGATAGCGCTCACTCGACATCGGCCGTCGAAAAGGCCGTGAGCGACCCGAATCCTTTGAATCTCTTGGCCGTCGTGGGCACCACGAGAAGCGGCTCGACACTCCTCGACATGCTGCTCGGCGACACCCCGGCCGTGTTCTCGGGTGGTGAACTGCGCACGATCTGGGAGCAGGGCTACCTTAGGGGACAGCTGTGCTCGTGTGGTGAGCCGATCCAGCGCTGCGAGTTCTGGTCGGAAGTGATGGCAAAGGCATTCGGCTCGGCCGGCCACCCCGATCCCGCTCCTCACCAAGTTGCCGAGTGGCAGCGCACCACGCTGCGACAGCGCCATACTCGCCGGATCGCACGCTCCGTTGCGACCGACCCAGATCTGGCCGAGAACCCGAAGTTACGGGACTACCGCCAGACCCTGTTGCAGCTGTATCAAGCGATCGCCGCGGTCAGCGGCAGAACATGGATCGTGGATTCATCCAAGCTCGGGTCGGACGTCGCACTGGTCGGCCCCGTCCCCGCCCTGCATACGCGAGTGATCCACCTGACTCGCGATCCGAGGGGTGTTGTCCACTCCTGGTCCCGAGGCCCGGCCACATCGGTATCACCCTGGTCTGTCAAGGCGTCCCAGGGCACCGGCCAGAGCACGCTGGGCTGGCTTCGCCTCAATGCTTCAGCTGAGATTGCCCTCCGGTCCTTCGACCGCGGCCGAGTCAGCCGTCTCCGCTACGAGGACTTCGCCGCCGATCCGTTCGTCGAACTAAGTCGCCTCTCAACCGAGCTCGGGGTACCGGTCAACGAGAACCGGATCGCCGATGAGTCCGTAACGTTGGCACTGAACCATCTGGTCGGGGGGAATTCGGTTCGATTCAGGCGGGAAGTGACCATCAGGCCCGACGACCAGTGGGTGTCGGCGATGCCCCGTTCGACGAAGCTGCTCATCGGGGTCGCAACGTCGCCCTTGTTGTTGAAGTACGGCTACTCCCTCTCCGGCCCTCCAAGTAGGGCCCGCCGATGAGTCGACGGAGACGATCTCAGAACGGCAGCCGGACAGATCCCGCTGCTCCGCTGAAGGTGTTACACGTGTTCTCCGAACTCCGGTACTCGGGGGGCGAGATCATGATGCGTGTGGCCTCGGATCTGTGGGCCCAACATGGTGTCGAGTGTGAGATCGTGGCCGTTGCTGATGCCGTCGGCCCCTACGCGCTCACGCTCGAAGATGCCGGGTACCGCATCCACCGGCTGGCGCCCTCGGCGCCTCGACTGCTCACGTCGTTCCCCAGATTGCTCCGCGCAGTCAAGCCCGACGTCGTACACCTGCACGTTGAGCGGGCCAATTTCTGGCTCGCCCTCGAGGCGCTCGGCTCCGGTGCGCGGGTGGTGCAGACAGTGCACAACTGCTTCCCGTTCAGTGGTGCCCTGCGGATGGAACGCACGATTCAGCGCCGTGTACTAAGCAACCTCGGCGTCGACTACGCCGCAGTCGGCCCGAGTGTCGCCCTCAACGAGTGGCGGATCTTCCACAACCCTACGGAGATCATCTGGAATTGGTGTGACCTCGAAACGTTCAGCCAGACCACTGACGCCGATCGCGATGCCGCTCGAAGCGCACTCGGCCTGCACGGCGACGACCGGGTACTTGTCAGCATCGGCAATTGCTCGCCGGTCAAGAACCACCAGTCGATTCTCCGGGCATTGGCGACGGAATCCATGCCATCGAAGGTGGTGTACCTCCATGTCGGCGACGACAGCGACGCGACGGGCGCCGCCGAGCGCAAGCTCGCCGCTAGCCTCGGACTCGGCGACCGGACCCGATTCCTGGGGACCGTAGAAGACGTGTGCCGGGTGCTCCACGCCGCTGACCTGTTCGTCATGCCATCGCACTATGAGGGGCTGAGCATCTCGGCGGTCGAGGCCGTTGCCACCGGCACACCCACACTGGTGACTTCGGTACCCGGGCTACGCGACATCGCGGCGTTGAGCAGCGCTATCGATACACTCGGTGCCGAGCCCGCGGCCCTCTCACAGGCGATTGCGCGCTGCCTGGTCCGCAAAGACCGCGACCAGCGATCACGGGACCTCCGTGCGACGGCCGAGCGGTGGTTCTCTCCTCCGAGGGGCGTGGCCCAGTACGCGGACCTGTACCGCCCAACCGGTCGCGCCAGCGCCGCCTCGTTCGCGTCGGTCGAGCTGGTGACGATCAGTGCCCTGCTCACCTGCCACAACCGCCGGGAGCAGACGCTGGCGTGCCTGGAGAGTCTCCGTGCCGCCGCCATTCCGGGAATCACGGTCGACGTCCACTTGGTTGATGACGCGAGCAACGACGGCACCGCGGAGGCAGTGGCTGCGGCCTATCCCAACGTCGAGATCAACTGCGGCTCGGGTGACTTGTTCTGGGGCGGGGGAATGCGCCTTGCCTTCACCCGAGCAGTGCCGACGTGCCCCGACTACCTGCTGTGGCTCAACGACGATGTCGTGCTCGACACAGACGCGCTCAAACGGTTGCTCGCAACCTACGCCGCCCTGTGCGCCGAGCGGCAGCCGCTGTCGGTGGTGGCTGGCTCCACCCGCGACCCGCTGACGGGGACCACGACCTACGGCGGCGTCCGAAGAACCAGCCGATTGCGGCGGATGGCCTTTGCCCAGGTCGCGCCGACCGACGCGCCTCAGTCCTGCGACACCATGAACGGCAATGTCGTCCTCATCCCCAGATCGGTATACTCGGTCGTGGGGAACGTAGATGAGAGGTTCACCCACGCCATGGGCGATATCGACTACGGGCTCCGGGCTCGATCTGCCGGGTGTCAGGTATTCCTCGCTCCCGGCCATGTTGGCACCTGTAGCGGCAACTTTCGCGCCGGCACCTACCTAGACGAGACATTGAGCCGCCGCGAGCGCCTTCGCCGAGTGGCCTCTCCGAAAGGGCTTCCGTTCGCCGAATGGGCGGCGCTGTGCAGGCGCCACGGCGGACCGCTCTGGCCCGCTCTGGCCCTCTCGCCCTACGTCCGGATGATGGCGGGACGACGACCACGATGAGGATCGCCATCACCGGTCAGATGAGTCTTCGGCAGCTGGCCGACCTACTCGACCAGCCTGACGTAGTCCCCGCAGGGCTCGGAGGCATCCCGCCACTTCCCGAGGTCCGAGCCCTGATCGAGCGCGGTCACGATGTCTCTCTCGTCACGCTCGACCCGGATGTCACGAGCGAGGTCGAGTTGCGCGGTGATCGGCTGACGGTTCACGTTGGGCCCTTCCGGCGGCGTGGCGCCGCCCGCGATGGGTTCAGGATGGAGCGGCAGTTCGTGGCGGAGACACTTCTGCGATGCCGGCCGGACGTCGTGCACGCCCACTGGACCTACGAGCACGCCCTCGGGGCATTGGCCACTGGGCTGCCAACCGTGGTCACTGCTCACGATGCCCCGTTGGTCGCAGCGCTGCGCTACCACCTTCCCACCACGAGCGTGGGACCGCTCTTCGCCCAGGTGCCGACTGCAGCGCACTGGTCGATTCGCGCGGCGATGGCCGCTGTTGTCGCGCGCAAAGCAACGCGCCTGATCGCGGTATCCCCATACGTTGAACGCCACTTCCGCCGGGCTCTACGCTACCGAGGCGAGATCAGGGTCATCCCGAACATGATGTCACCGGTCTCATGTCGACCGACCTTGCCCATCGGACGGCCGCCGAACGAGAGCACCGGGTTCCTTACGATTCTCAGTTCGTGGAGCACGCTCAAGAACGGGACCGCTGCGATCGAAGCCTTCGCCGAGGTTCGAGCCTGGTTGCCTCATGCGTCGCTCCACATGATCGGGCACGGCTTCGGGCCGGGTGGTCCAGCAGAGTGCTGGGCCGCAGAGCGTGGCCTGGCCGATGGGATCAGCTTCGTCGGGCCGCTCCCTCATGATCAGGCGCTCACCTTCCTGGAGACGGCAGATATTCTCGTCCACCCTGCCCTCGAGGAGTCCTTCGGTATGGTCATCGCCGAGGCGCAACTCGCCGGTGTGGCAGTGATCGGCGGCTCGCACAGCGGCGCTGTACCCTGGACCCTCGACTACAATCGGGCCGGTCGGCTCGTCGACGTGCGGAAGACGGCTAGCCTCGCAGGGGCAATGAGAGAGCTTGCGCTTGACTCCGCGACTCGGTCACGACTGGCACGAGCGGGCTCTGACCTCGCCCAGCGACGCTACGATCCGGAGCGTCTGATCACCTCGATCGAGGCCCTGCTCGAGGAGGTGGCCTGCGACTGCCGAGCCACGACCGATCGGACCGGCTGAATGGCGGGTCTGACGCTCGAGTCGGCACTCTTCGCTGCCATCGCACTCGTCCTCATTGCGCTGCTTTCGGTGGGGTTCGCCAGCCGACCAGCGGGCGCGGTCCCGCTGCTATTGCCGGTCGAGATGGCCGCCTCCTCCATCGAATCAGGAGCCACGGTCTCGCTGCGAGCCGTCGGCTTTTGCGAGCCACATCTCCTTCGTCGGCCAGCCAACCCTGCTCTTCACCGCGGTAATGGCGCTGCAGCTCGCCTGTCCGTCGGCTGCCGGCGTCCTCACCGCGTCGACCAGCCCCCACTACTCGCCCGAGACATGGTCTCACTACTGAGCAATCGAACCCCCTGGGCCACGCCCTCGTCGAGCGGCCATAGTATCTCGATGGGGCGCTGCTGCTTCAGCCGCATCGCCGACCAGTACACCGACCTGTTGGGGCATCATCTGACGCCATGTCTCCTTATGAGGGGTGGGAGGGTGCTATGAGTGAGACTCGCCTGGGGGTGACCCGGCGTCATGCCGAGAAAGCGCGGGGACGCGTGTGAACGGCCCCTCACTCCTGCTCACAACTCTTGCCTCGCTCACGGTAGTGACGTGGTTCGTCGTGCTCATTCTCGGTCGCCCAGTCCGCGCCCGGCTCACCCCTCAGCTGATTGTGGGCGCCCTCATCTGGACAACGGGCGCAAGTTCACTTCTGCCTGCGCTCATACCCCGCTCTTCGCTCAATGTGGTGGTGCCCGGCGAACTCCCGTCAACACTGCCGCCCAACTTCGTAGCTGCCAGCCACTTCGTGAACGCACTGTTCCTTGTCTCCCTAGCATTAGGTCTCGCTTACGTCTCGATCACTCACTTGCCTCGCCTGCCGGGCAAATCCATCTGGATCACCGGGCTGTTGCTCACGTTAGCGTATTCCCTATCGGCCTTCTTCGGCACTGTGCCCGATTACGAATGGAAGCTCGTGATTTGGCCGCTGACGATCACCGTCGTATACCTGCTGCCTCGGGTCCCCCTCCGATGGCTCGTGAGACAACTCCAGCACCTGTTTATGATCACCGTTGTCGGCTCGCTCGCGGCCTGGCTGCTATCCCCCCACTGGGCTCTGAGCTCTGGCGGGGTCGGTCCGTCTTCGTTTCTTGATCGGTCGCTTCGCTTGCAGGGACTGACTCAACAGGCGAACGGAATGGGAGAGGTCGCGCTCCTTGGCTTACTGGCGACCTACTGGCTCAAGGAGGGGCGTTTCCGCCGCATCTCACTGGGGCTTTGCTTATTGGCCCTCGTGTTGAGCGGATCGCGAACGGCCATCTTTGCCCTGCCGCTTTGCCTGGCCTGCCTGTGGGTGTACAAGGCACGGGCCAACCGAAGCATCAGGATGACTTCAGTAGTCGTGTTGTTCGTAATCTCGGCGGTAGGGGTAGCCTACGAGTCACTGGCAGGCTTCACAGGATCCGGAAACGGATTCACGGCGAACCTAGGGACCTTGAACGGCCGCACGCAGGTCTGGTCGCTCACCCTTGATCAGTGGCGCCAAAACCCTGTAGTGGGTTACGGACTAACCCTTTGGTCCGCTGCCTACCGCGCGAACCATGGCTTCAGTAATCTCAGTTGGGTCGGTATGGCACACAACCAATTTATCCAAGCGTTGGGGGAGACCGGTCTCGTGGGGCTCGTTGCCCTTGTCGCTTTTGTCTTGGCGTTGGTAGGTTGGGCTTGGCGAAGCCGTCCGGTGGATCAAGGGCTTGCGTTGAGTCTCGTGCTTGCGTTGCTTGTCATTATGATTACGGAGGCACCGGACGTGGCCGGCGGGCTTCCAGTGGCACTTTACCCCGTGTTCGCCGTAGTTATCGTCACGATGACGTCGGCATCTCTGAATCGACCGGGCGACAGACCGGCCAACCCCGCTCCACCCGTACTATCGAGCATCAACAGATCGTGACGGTCAGTTCCAACAGAGTTGAGTCCCCACCAGTGGTGTACGACCCTCTGAGCTGAGGGGCATCCCCCAGCCGCGACGGTCACCGCGTCAACCTCAAGTAGCCGTTCCTAAACAAACCACTTGAGGAGGATCACGGTGACTGTCCCCGCCACTATCGATGCGGGCGCCTGGCTGAGCAAGTACCTCGAGGGCACCGACGGCGACCACGACCTGGCCCGGGCGATGCTGGCCGCCTTCGCCGAGGCGCTGATGTCGGCCCAGGCCTCGATGCAGTGCGGCGCCGCCTACGGCGAGCGCACCGAGGAGCGGGAGAACTCCCGCAACGGCTACCGGATGCGGCCCTGGGATACCCGGGTCGGCTCGGTCGATCTGGCGGCGCCGAAGCTCCGGAAGGGGGTCTACTCCCCGGAGTTCCTGCTCCAGCCGAGGAGGTGACGCCGATCACGGAAATTCCCCAATCTCGATCATCGAAATTCCCCAGGTGCTCGCCCGGGGTGGGGTGATGCCAGAGACTACGCGTTCGGGTTGGGCCTCACCCCCTTGGTGAGCTTCTCGGCTCGGGCCCGGTGGGTCCGCATCCGATAGCTTTCGCCGTCGATGTTGAAGACGACGGAGCGGTGCAGCAGCCGGTCGAGCATGGCGGCGGCCACCATGGGGTCGTCGAAGATTTTCCCCCACGACCCCACGCCGAGGTTGGTGGTCAGCACCGTCGAGCTCTTGAGGTAGCGCTGGGTGATGACCTGGAACAGTGCAGCCGCTGCCTCGTTGGCCAACGGCAGGTAGCCCACTTCATCGATGATCAGCAGCCTCGGTCCGGCGAAGAAGCGCATGGTGGTCGCCCACCTGCCTTCGAGGGCCGCCCGGTGACACCGGGCCACCAGATCGGCCGCCGTCGTGTAGTAGGTCCGGTAGCCCGCATCGATGGAGGCCCGGGCCAGTGCGACGGCCAGCATGGTCTTGCCCACCCCGGGCGGACCGATGAACAGCACATTGGTGGCGTCTTCCAAGAACCGCAGGGTGGCCAGTTCGTTCACCAGCTTCCTGTCGATCGACGGCTGAGCGTCGAAGTCGAAGTCACTGAGCCGGAACGGTGAGGGCAACGAGGCGAAGCGCTCGAGACTGGCTCGGCGGCGGGTCTCGGTAGCGGTCACCTCGACGTCCAAGAGGCGTTCCAGGAACGACGTGTGGCCCAGGTTCTGGGACGCCGCATACTCGAGCTCCGCCGGAAGGGCTTCGGCGGCAGCGGCCATCCGCAGGTAGGCCAGGTGACTGCGGGCCTGCTGATAGACGGATTGCTCGCTCATGCCGTCCCCTCGATCAGGTCGGCGTAGTCCTGCAGGTCGACCGTCACCTCTCGGCCCTCGGTGCCCAACAGGCGGGCGGCCTCGGCCAGTGACTCGGGGCCCGGTGGTCGGTTGGCCTTGGTGTCGCACGGCCGGGCGACGGTGAAGCTCGACAGGATCACCGACTCCAGGGCGCCCCGGTGCTCGGGCGTGCGCACGATGGTCCCCGCACCGGTCGGCGCCAGCCGGTGGGTGGCGAGCAGGATCCCCGATGTGGCGTGGACCTCGAGGGTCGCCGAGGCCAGCCGGTGGCGGAGCTCCAAGGTGACCCCCGACAGCCCCGGCGGCACCGAGTAGCGGTTGCCCCGGAAGGCAACGGTGGCGTTGTCGTCCACCGGGCGCTCGACGGTGACCGTGGCCGGGAACGGGAGTGCCGGCAGATCGAGCAGCGGCTCAGCGTCGGCGAGTTCGCCGACGGTCGTCTTCACTCCGAGAGCGGTGCGCCGCTGTCGGGCATCGCCCGGTCCGGCCAGGAACCGGTCGAGGGTCAGCTGGGCCTCTTCGGGGCTCTCCGCACTGAGTGTGCGCCACCACCGGCCGGAGGTGAACCGCACCGCGGCCTCGACCGCCCCTTTGCGGTTGCCTCGTCGGGGCGGGCACGGCTCGACGATCGCCCCGTAGTGCTTGGCGACGGGTGCGAAGCTGGCCTGGACGTCTCTGGTCCCCGGCCGGATGACCGTCGCCAGCCGGTCGGTCCGCCAGATCCGTGCAGTCCCGCCGAGCCGACGCAGCACGCCGTCCATGGCCTCGATCAGGTGGGCCTGGTCCATCGACTCGGCCAGCATGCCCCGGGTCCGACTCGAGTGCGGCAGGGTGCCGAGCAGCACGTAGGCGGTCCCGCCCCAGGGGGCACGACGACGCTCGAACCAGTCCCACTGGATCTCCTCGCCCGGCGGATGCTCGATCTCGATGGTGTCGCGACCGACGACGCCTCGGCACGCCTCACAGTGCGGCCGCAGTCCCCGCTTGCGGATCTGGCGAACGAACGTCGGGTAGCTCTGCGAGTAGCCCAAGGCCGTGACCTCCTCGAACAGGACGGTGCCCCACACGTGGTGGTCGTCCGTGAACCGGGCAGTGACGTACTTCTCGTAGTCGGCCAATGGGTCGGGTGTGTCCGGACGGACACGGGTGCCGGGCATCCGCTCGCCGTTCAGATAGGAACGGACCGTCTTGCGGTCACGGTCCAGGTGCCGGGCGATGGCCGAGATCGACCATCCCCTCTTCTTCAATGCGTGAGCTTCCACGTCTTCTCCTCGTGTGAGCATGGAGGGGGTCCCTTCGGGCTGGTTGGCTAGGAACCGCCAGCTTCGAAGGGGCCTCACCTCAGTTGGTGGACCTTCGGGTCCACCCCGGGCTCACAGGTGGGGAATTTCAGTGATCATCTCTGGGGAGTTTCCGGCGATCGACGACAGAGGCGCGCCGAGAAGGCCCTGATGGCGGTGGTCTGTCAGGCCTACGTGGAGGGCGTGTCCACCCGCCGGGTCGACGACCTGGTCAAGGCCATGGGCGTCGAGGGGATCTCCAAGTCCGAGGTGTCCCGGATGGCCGCCGAGCTCGACGCCAAGGTGGACGAGTTCAGGGAGCGCCCGCTCGACTCGGGCCCCTACTGCTACCTGTGGATCGACGCCCTCACCCAGCGGGTCAGAGAGGGCGGCTGGGTGGTGAACGTCTCGGTAGTCATCGCCACGGCCACCAACGCCGAAGGACAGCGGGAGATCGTGACTGGGGTGAAATGCATCCTGTTCCGACGCCTCAGCTGCTGCATAGCGCTTCCCCAACGCCCGTCGTCGGCGCCGCCCACAGGCACCTCGTCCGAGCGCGCCCCACCGTGCGAAGGAACAGAGTGCATTTCACCCCAGCCCGTTAACTGGGCAGCAGATGGAACACGTCGTGCTTCTCCGACACCCAATAACCGTGTTGATCGGCCGCTGAATAGACGACCTCGGCCGCAGGGTACCCGGACCGCTCTGAGTCATGAAACTCGCGAGCATCATCGATCACGACAACATGGCCTCGGACGGTAGCACCCAGAATTGCGTTGATTTCTGCCTCGATCGGCGATATCGCATCGCCCAGGGACGTCCTGCCGCCAGAATAGTGCGCATCGAGCCAGAAGAGCGCAGGTCTGTCAAGGGTGCCGACGATTCTGGTCAGCTCCAAGGCGCTGTCGCCCAGCACCAGCTCGGCGTTGGTCTGATGACGAGTCCGGCGTACGGCTCTCGCGTGGAGCTCCGGCGACAACTCCACAGACACAATGCGGTCGAAGTCCTTACGCAGCGCCCTGACTGTATCGGCCTTGTAGGTGCCGGTTTCGATCAGCGTTCGTAGGCCGCATTCCTGAGCGACGCGGCGTAGCGTCTGCCGCTTTACGGAGCTGGGCGCGGGCGTTGGACACCCTGCCCGCCGCCACGCTCTCGCCTGGTATCTCGAATAGCCAGGTTCAAGCAGATCGTACAGGCCGAGGTCGCGAGCTCTGTCGCCTAGCGTCATGGAGGTTGAGGCTAATCCACGGGAACAGGTCGGCGAATGCTGACCGCGGACTCAGTTCCTTCACCTCGATCCACTGAACTTGTCTTCTGAGTTGTGGCCATTCGCGGAAAGGGAGTATCCATCTGCGTGCGATAGCACGCAGATCTTCTGATGGTGCCGGCATCAGGGCTGCGGGGCGGTAGGGACTGCGCCCGGTCCTACGCTGAGCTGCTCGCCTGGTTTCCGGATGACGCGGCGTGCGCGGACTACCCTGAGTGGCTGCGCTGGCCGAACGGGTTCGTCTGTCCGACGTGCGGCGGGGAAAGGGAGCGGCGGACGGCCGCTGGTGGTGCGAGTCGTGCCGTCGGCGTGTGTCGGTCACGGCGGGGACGATCTTCCACGGTACTCGCACACCGCTGACCATTTGGTTCACCGCCGCCTGGCACATGACCGCTGGGAAGAATGGCGTGTCGGTGGCGACCCCGCACCGGCTGTTCGGGTTCGGCTCCTACCAGACCGCATGGGCGATGTTGCACCGGTACCGCAGTGCCATGGTGTAAGCCGGTCGGGAGCGATTCGTCGGCGACATCGAGGTGGACGAGACGCTCATCGCCGGGGTGAAACCGCCCCACGCCTGATCGAGAAGAGCCGCCAAACCCGGCCGTTCCGGACGGGGTGCGCTCGGCAAGGTCCTGGTCACCGTGGCCGTAGAACACCAGGTCAAGGATTTCGGGCGGTGCCGGCTGGCCGTCATCCCCGACGCGTCCGCAGCCGCGCTGGGCCGGCTCACGACCGAGCACATCGAACGGGCTCGGTGCTCATCACCGACGGCTGGGGCGCCTACTCGGCCCTCGCTCCGTCGGGCGGCTACAGGCACGGGCCGACGAACGTGTCGCGTTCCGGGCAACCCGCGCACATCCCGCTGCCCGGCGTCCACCGCGTAGCCAACCTGGTGAAGCCTGGGCTGCCCGGCACCCACGAGAACTCAGTCGGACCCGACCACGTGCAGGCCTACCTGGACGAGTTCACGTTCCGGTTCAACCGGAGCAGTGCCCGCCACCGTTGCCTACTGTTGCGCCGCCTTTTCGAACGGGCCGTGGACGTCGGGCCGGTCACCTACCGCTCACTCGTCGTGAACCCCAGGCCCAAGCGAACCGTCCATCACCGGTAGCGACGCACCCGATCGCCCCGCCGACCCTCGACATCACCGTCCTCGCCAGACCCTGGCGCAGCCCCAACCCATAGGGGGTACCGCACTCAGATGGATACCTCATTCGTGGAGTAGATGATCTGGCAGACGACGATCACTCCTTGGGTCACACCAGTGCACCCGCGCTCAGGGACACCGCCCCGGATCGTGTACTGCCGGCCTCATTTGGCCCTGCGAACGACACCGTACATGCATAGATCTGTGCTGCTGGCGCGTATTTTAGCGCGAGCAGCAAGTGCATCTCTTAGCCAGCGGGGCCATGATGGGGTGGCCGGCACCGGGATACCGCGGACTACCCGTACGTCCTCTGGCATCTGGGAGGCGATCGACTCGGTCGTGGCGGGACCACCAGATGACGACTCATGTCCCCAGATGCTCAGCCAGCCACCTGTGTCGTTAAGGTGCTCTTGCGGCCAGCAGTAAAAGGCGTCGCTGAGGAATACTGCGAGTAACGAGTAGCTGCTGATACTGGGAACGATGAAGTCGCAGCTGGCTAGCACGGCTAAGTCCTCGGTCGCTGATCCGGACAACAGAGTTACGCCGCATCCAGGCAGGTCGAGGAGGTCCTCTAGACGCCCGCCCGGCAGGTTGGAGGCGACGTACACCTGGAGCGGTCTATCTAGCTCCCTGTGAACTGAGTCGAGTACATCGCGATACCAAGCGTCCGGAATGGTCACGTTGAAAACTCCGGGCGCTACTCGTTGCTGGCCATCGAAGTCTCCCCCTCGAATGTGTAGACCGACCGTTATGACGCCATCCCCCACTGCGGGTAGAGATGCTAGGCGTCGCAACGCCGACTCTGTACCAAGTAGGCGTGTCCGAAGAAATGGGCGTGCACGTCGGATACCGAGGTAACCGTTCTGCATACCGGTCGTGTGCCTCAATATCAAGCTCGACCTCGTGCCGAGGGTGCGACGCAATGCGCACATGGCATCGTAGTAGTCGACCGAACCGAGCGTCTCGAACAGGGGTTGATCGATGATAGTCGCCGGGAGGGATTGGGCCGCTAGGTAGCAAACAGTTGCGCCGATGCCTCCAAGGTCAAGTTCACGATCATAGCGGCGTGGGTTCAGTAGAAACGGAGGGTCGACGAGACGTGCGTCAAAGGCGATGGCGCCGAGGTACGCCTTGGCCCAAGGGAACACCTCGTTGCCTAGGCCGGCACCCCTGGTTGAAAGCATCTTGCCGACAGACCATCTCACTGGGGCACCTCCGTTTCAGCCTGGATCTACCGCCGCGATTGGTCGCGACAGCGGACCGTAACACGGGAATACCCTCTCGAGTAAGGAGAATGTGGATGATCAAAGGTCACGTTCATCCGCACGGAAGGGCATCCGCTGGATACGAGCTTCTCATAAGCCCACTGACATGCCTGCAGTGTTCGACGATTGGAAGCTCGTGTCGTGCGCTGGGCTTGACGCCGGTGCTGTCATTGGCGCATCGGGCCGGGCTGTTGCAACTAGCCGCCCTGTGTGTCACTTCTGAAGGAGTGCAGTTTGTCAAGAGGGTGCTGGCCTGGTCAGTCGTTGGTGACATCATGGAATCCGAAGTCCGTCAGGGCTTCGTGGTTGCCCCCTGGTGATGCCGAGTCGGGGACGCGTTGCGGTCCATCTCCAGGGCCAGCAGAAGCTGGCGGGGCAGCCCGGGGTCCGGGGCGCGGTCCTCTCTTCGTCGCGGGAGGCGACATGGAGTGGTTCGGCCGCATCCCAGTGGGCTCAATCAACCTCGCGGTCTCGCCGCAGAGCGGGGACCATGACACAGGGCGAGTTCGCACCGGGCTGCGTCCGTCCCGGGTCTCATCCCGTCTCGGCCAGGCAATGGATCTCGCCGTCACGCAGGCCGTAGTAGACGAGGGTGAGAAGTTTGCGGGCGGCCACCACCCGTCCGACCTGGGCGCCGCGGCGTTCGCCCACCCGGTGGCGGGTCCGGATGCGCGTGTCGCCGTGCTGGCGGGCCACCCCCTCAATGGCGGCCCAGCGCACGAGGCGGGAGCCCTGTTTGGTGAAATGTCCTCGGCGGACCTTCTCGTCGGACTCGTGGTGAGTGGGTGTGAGCCCAGCCCAGCTCCACAGGTGGCGGGCGGTCGGGAACCTAGAGACATCGCCAATCTCGGCCACGAACATCGTGGCGACCATGGGGCCGACGCCGGGGATGGCCTGAACGGCGTGGTAGCCGAGGTCGCCGGCGAAGTACGGGGTGACGTCCTCCTCGAGCATGGCGATCTCGCGGTTGACTAACTCGATCAGGTCACGGAGGCTCTCCACGCGGTTGCGGTACGCGTCGGCCAGGTGCACCTCGTCGAGCAGGCACCGGCCCTTGACCCCGAACAGGTCGCTCATCGGAACCGCTACGCCTTCCTTGACCAGTGCGGCATGGACTTGGGCTTTCAGACCGCTGCGCAGATGGACGATCTTGGCTCGGTAGCGGAGGAGCTCTCGAAGCTCTCGGATCAGTGGTGGGGCGACCCAGGCCTCGGCCAGGCACCCCATGCGCAGTGGTTCGATGAGGTCGGTGAGGTCGCCCTCGTCGTCTTCACACGCCGATGGCCGCCGTTGGTGCCGAGCGGGTGGGCCGGTGGATGTTCGCACCGCAGTCTTCCAAGACATCGGCTACTCACTACCGCCCATAGGTGGCAGCCAAGATCACCTCAGGGTGCTCACCGGCCTTGGCCAGCTCGGCAGCGAGTGTCACCGGGTCATTCTCGATCCGGACCGCCTCGAGGGTCTCACGGCCTGGTTGCGCCGCACGATCACGTTGCGGCGCCGGTGTTGGTCGATGCCGACGTACTCTTGCTGATGTTTCACGGGAGTCTCCTTCTGTCGTTTCCGGGTTGGTTTCGCAACCCCAAGTGTGCTCCGCACGCCTGGTTCGGGTCGACAGGAGAATTCCTGCGGGATCTTCGGCTTCGATCGGACGGGCTCGGCGACGGTGCTCGCTGTCACGGGATTGCTCCTCGTGCTCGACGCCCGGAACGGTCCGCTTGACCGAAGCCCGTCACGCGGGAGTTGCGCTAAACTTCTTCATCACATCAACCTTCGGCGAGGCAGTGGGTGGCGAGCAAAGGGCTTGGCCCGTGCACTTGGGTGAGCACCTCCTCCGCTCCCAGTCGGAAGATCCACTTGATTGGCATGCCATCGGCGAGGCTGTAAACGCCCTTAGCGACTTCAGCTCCGTCGACGACCTTGTCATCGCCATCGAAACACGGGCAGAGCACCGGAACGATGATCCCAAATCCTTCGTCTGGAAGAAGCCGACCGACGAGATCGTCTCCAAGGTAAAGCGGGGACGCTCGACACTAGCTTCAGTCAAATCAGCGGCGTACCACTAACCAAGACCAGATACGAGGGAAAGATCGCATGGCGACACGTTATAGACTGGGATTCTTTCCAGGTCGACACCAGACAAGACCCGAAAAGCGGATAACGACGACAAGCGTTTCTGGAATGCTCGCAACGCTGAAAATGCTGGGTGTTTCGTCGCTTAACCGGCAACTAGGTTGGCTCGCGACCTGTTCGTTCTTCGCGGGCTTGGCACTGGCCAGCCTCTTGGTGGTCGTAAGCGAGTTTGCCGTGAACAGCGCTCAAGGAAAGAATCACCTCGAAGTATACGGCTACTCTCTTTCAATTCCCGATGCCATCTTCCTGTCCACAATGCTGTTGGTCGTATATTCAGGAGCCAGTATTGCGGCTGCTCTGAGCAGCAGTTCTATGTCAAGCAAGGCCTTAGCATCGGCCCGAAAGAAGATGATCGATGCCTTCTTTCGTGCGAGTTGGACGGTGCAGTCACAGGAGCGGCTTGGTCATATCCAACAACTCCTCACAGTCAACTGTGAAAGGGTAGGTGACATTGCACTAGGGATGGCGGTGGGGCTCCAAGCGCTGCTCACCGTGGTGGCACTGCTTGCGGCTGCTTTTCTAGTGAGTCCGATTGCTGCAACGATCGTACTAGTGCTGGGAATATTGTTATCAACAGCATTGCGTCCTTTCAATAAGTGGAGCCGGAAGGCTTCAGTTCACTTGTCGGAAGAAAGCCACACTATGGCGACGCTTGTTACCGAGTATACGAGACTCACGCGGGAGTTTCGGCTTTTTGGTGTTGAGCGAGAAGCGACGGCAGGGCTTCACCGAAGTAATGAGATCGCTGCGACGACCTTCCGGAAGACGCGGCTCTTGGCGCAGCTTAGCCTCGTAACATATCAAACGCTGGCGCTCGCTCTTGTTGTTTGTGCCCTCGCGGTAGTGGCTGGCCATACGGGAAGTAGTCTGGGAGCGGTAGCCGCCGTGCTGATCTTGATGTTACGGTCGATGCTCTATGGATCTACGATCCAGGCAACGAGTCAACAGTTGCGGTCCAATAGCGGGTTTCTAGACAATATCAAGCAGGAGCTCGACCGCTTCTCGAAGAATCCGTACGAATTGGGGACCGGAGAACTCCCCACGGAGTTCGATATCAATGTGAAGAACGTGTCGTTTGCTTACGACGAGAGAGGACCGGTTCTCAAGCAAGTATCTTTCTTTGTCCCGGGCGGTCAAATTCTGGGAATAGCCGGGCGGTCCGGAAGCGGAAAGACCACGCTTAGTCAGATTCTCCTCGGAATGCGACAGCCAGCGGACGGCGTCGCACTAGTTGGGGACGTGTCTGTGGCGCGGATCGCAAAGGGAGGCGGGGTGAGTCCCGTAGCGCTGGTCGCACAAGACCCCGTCTTGCTACAAGGATCTATTGCCTTCAATATTTCATTCTTTAGAGGTGTGTCTCCAGGGCAAATTGAGGCTGCGTCGCGGGCGGCTCATCTTCACGAGGATGTGATGGCGATGCCCGATCTGTACGAAACGGAAGTCGGAGAGGGTGGTACCGCCTTGTCGGGGGGCCAGCGACAGCGACTAGCCATCGCCCGGGCCCTCGCTGGTGCTCCCCGTGTGCTCGTCTTGGACGAGCCTACAAGTGCCCTCGATGGTCGATCGGAGAGTCTGATTCGACAGACCCTCACTGAGCTTCGTGGAAGAGTGACAATCATCGTGATCTCGCATCGGCTCGGCCTCGTCGAAGACTGCGACCTCCTCCTCGTGCTCGACAAGGGTCGAGTAGCGGACTTTGGTCCTCGCAAGGAGGTTCTGACACGCGAAGCGTTTCGAGAAGTTGCTAAAGGGGCGACCAGCGATGTGATGCGCTAGCCGCTCCAACTCTCAAGACGAGCCGATATCGGGCGTCTGCCCGTGATTGGAGGGCCAGCAAGGCGGCCCCTCCTACGCGCCAGGGACCCCTACACCCCAGTCATTTCCGAAGAGTTGCCAGGTTACGTCGTCCTCGACCGACGATGCGCCGGCGAGCGCGGCACGCGCGCTGCCGTGGGAAGCTCCGGCACGCCAGCCGGTTGGACCCCGTTGCCGTTGGCGGCTGCTTGCGCGCCGGCCCCGTTGCCGTTGGCGTTGGCGGCTGCTTGCGCGCCGGCCCCGTTGCCGTTGCCGTTGGCGTTGGCGTTGGCGGCTGCTTGCGCGCCGGCCCCGTTGCCGTTGGCGTTGGCGGCTGCCCCGGTGGATACGTACTCGCCGTATCCGTATTGCTTGCCGTACCCGTAGCCGTACCCGGTCGACTTGGTGACCTCGTTCAGCACCACCCCGACGATGGTGGCCTGGACGAGGGAAAGCGCCTCGGTCGCTCGGCGGAGGTTCTTGCCCCGGGTCTGCCCGGCGGCCACCACCAGCAACGTGGCGTCGACC
>Ga0224557_1001489_pt1 | contig 22476 bp, 24 predicted proteins | sample 714S31014metaG_FD_180677 | JGI IMG/M metagenome (GOLD analysis project Ga0224557, IMG submission 180677) | Peat soil microbial communities from Stordalen Mire, Sweden - 717 S3 10-14 | ecosystem: Environmental > Terrestrial > Soil > Wetlands > Peat | place: Sweden: Norrbotten County, Stordalen... | reverse complement strand
CATCCCCAAGCACCCGACTCCGACTACGAGTAGACAGGCTTATGAGCGCACATACCGCGGTATTGACGCAATCCACCGGCGAATGGCAGTTGCCCGACAAAGGCAAGGTGGGAATGATTTGCCTTATCGTGGCCGAGGCGGCAATCTTCATCATCTTTGTCCTTGCCTACATCTTTTACCTCGGCAAAAGCCTCAGCGGCCCCACACCCGCCGAAGTGCTCAAGCTGCCGGTCCTGGGAACCGTGTGTTTGTTGTCCAGCAGTCTCACCGTACACTTCGCGGTGACTGCTTTAGAGAGAAACGCGGCGCGGTTGAGTGCCCTGTGGCTGGCGCTGACGGTGTTGCTGGGCGGCATCTTTCTCGCCGGCACCGCGGTGGAGTGGCATGAGCTGATCTACAAATACGGCTTGACCATTCGCACCAATCTCTTTGGCACAACCTTCTATTCGCTGGTTGGCCTGCATGCTTCGCACGTTATCGTGGGCCTGGGCATGTTGGGCCTGGCGCTGCTCTTCGCAGTGGCGGGCAAGCTGAACGGCAGCCACGCGCATCGACTGAACGTCCTCTCGTATTATTGGCATTTCGTGGACGCGGTGTGGGTGGTGGTCTTCATCGTCGTCTATGGACTGGGAAGGTAAGGTGAACGCAGTGCAAGAGCCGGGAAAAGGAATGCACGCAGAACACACCGCATCGCTGCATCTGCCCGCGCCCACGGTATGGCCCATGGTGCTGGGCCTGGGCATCACGCTGATTGCAGCCGGCCTCGTCACAAACGAGACCATCAGCGTGCTGGGCCTGGTCCTCTCTTCGATGGCCGCGGTCGGTTGGTTCCGCAACGTGCTGCCGCGCGAGAAGCAAGAGCAGATCACGGTGCCGGTCTCCGCCGAGGCCGCGGCCCAGGCGTCAGCGCAACCATTCCGTTCGCCGCACACGCCCGTCCTCGTGCGCCCCGCCTACAGCTTCGTCTCCGGCATCGAAGCCGGACTGGCGGGCGGCGCAGCCATGGCCATCATCGCAATCGTCTTCAGTTGGATCAAGTTTCACAGCCTCTGGTACGGCATCAATCTGCTGGCCGCGGGCAGCTTCATCGGATGGACAGATGCGCCCGACAGCTTCCTCAGCCAGTTCCATCCGCAGGGACTTTTGGCCGCGCTGGCCATTCACGCCCTGGTCTCCGTGCTGGTGGGCCTGCTCTATGGCGCGATGTTGCCAATCTTCCCGCGCAAGTCGCTGCTGACTGCCGGATTGATTGCTCCGCTGCTGTGGTCTGCCCTGGCCTGCTCCATGATGAAGGTCGTCAGCCCCATCCTCAGCGAACGCATGAATTGGTGGTGGTTTGTGCTCTCCCAGGTCGCCTATGGACTGGTTGCGGGAGCAGTGATCAATCTTCGCGTCAAGGTGCGCTCAGCCGAGTTTCAGGCGCTTCCTTTCGCCACGCGCGCGGGCTTGCATACCGATGCAAAGATCGGCAAAGACGAGGGCCGGCGATGAGCGGAACCACGCCAACAACTCCTCGCATCGCTCTCGTTCTAGCGGGCTGCATGATGCTCGTCCTCGCCGGATGCCGCGCTCCAGGCAAGCCCGGCCCTGCCGAACCAAGGCCCGATCGGGTGATGGAGTTTGCCAAACTCTACAAACAGAATTGCGCCGCCTGTCACGGAGAGGAGGGCAAGCGCGGCCTGGCTGTATCGCTTTCCAACCCCGTCTACATCGCCATCGCCGGTAAGGAGGCGGTCCTCAATGCAACGGCCAAAGGCGGACCCGGCAAGCTGATGCCGGCTTTCGCCAAAAGTTATGGTGGGACGCTGACCGATGCGCAGATTGAAGTGCTGGCCGACGGCATCGTGCGGCACTGGGGACAACCCCAACTGCTGGCCGGAAAAAACCCGCCTTCGTATGCAGCCACGCTGGCGGGCGATGCCGCGGCAGGCAACGCGGCTTACACGGCCTATTGCACGCGCTGCCACGCAGAGGAGGCAATCGACAAGACGCACATTGCAGGCCCCATTACCGATGCGAATTATCTGGCGCTGATCAGCGATCAGGGACTGCGCACCGCAATTCTTTCCGGCCGTCCCGAAGAAGGCATGCCGGACTGGCGCGGCATTGCACCCAGGCCCTTGACCGATCGGCAGGTCACCGACATCGTTGCGTGGCTGGCCTCGTTGCGCAAGACACCCGCTTCACCGAACACCGCCTCAAGCAAGGAGAAGAGCCATGAGTAAACCGACTGAAGAAACTCCGTTGCCTGCACCCTCGGAGTGGCTCGGCACGACCAAAGAGATCGAGGACGCGCACACCAGCGCAACCTCGCGGCGCAGATTTCTCTTCAAGATGGCGATTGGTCTGAACGCTGTGGTGGGCGCGATTCTGGCTGTGCCGATTGTCGGCTTTCTGCTGGGTCCAGCGATGAAGAAAGAAGGCGCGGAGGACAAATGGATTGCGCTCGGCGCGGTCGATTCCTTTCCGATTGGCGAGACGCGGCTGGCCGAGTACGTGAATCCCATCACCAGCCCCAGCGATGGCGACACCGCGAAGACGGTCGCGTGGGTTCGTCACGCCGACGATGGAACCTTTCAGGTATTCGCCATCAATTGCGCCCATCTGGGTTGCCCGGTGCGCTGGTTCGAGCAATCCAAGCTCTTCCTCTGCCCCTGCCACGGCGGCGCGTATTATGCCGACGGTTCGCGCGCATCGGGCCCACCGGAGCGTGGGCTCTTCGAGTACCTGCACCGCATCGAAGGCGGCAACTTGATGGTTCGCGCCGGGCAATTGCCCACGCTATCCACCCAGGCCTGCGCGGGCAAGGCTCCGCTGGTCGGGATTGCAGCGCAGCCGTCCACGCCGGGCTTGCTTGCCATTCAGGCGCCGGCCGCCGCGCCGCCAGAGAGGTCCTAGATGAAAGACCTGAAGCAGCGCGGGCTGCGCATCTTCCAGTGGTTCGAGAAACGCACCGGCCTGCTGAAGCCGCTTGAAGAGATGGCCCGGCATCCTACGCCGTCTTCTGCCGCCAGTTGGTGGTACGTCTTTGGCAGCGCGGCCATGGTGCTGTTGATCATGCAGGTGATGACCGGCATTCTGCTGGCCCTGGTCTATTCGCCCAGCGCGAGCAATGCCTACGCCAGCCTGCAATTCATCAATCACAACCTGCGGCTGGGCTGGTTTTTGCGCGCCATGCACGGATGGGGATCGGACTTCATGATCGCCATCGTGCTCATTCACATGATGCAGGTTTTTCTCTTTGGCGCATACAAATATCCGCGCGAGCTGACCTGGATCGCGGGCGTCTTTCTGCTCTTGCTCACCCTGGGCATGGCCTTCACCGGACAGGTGTTGCGCTTCGATCAGGACGCCTACTGGGGCCTGGGCATTGGCGCTTCCGTCACCAGCCGCATTCCGTTCATCGGCGCTCCCATGGTGCATCTCTTGCTGGGCGGACCGATCATCGGCGGCGCCACGCTTTCGCGCTTCTTTGCGCTGCACGTCTTCCTGATTCCCGCTCTGCTGCTGGCCTTCGTGGGACTGCACCTGCTGATGGTTCTGCGCCTGGGAATCAATGAATGGCCGATGCCGGGGCGTCTGGTGCGCAAGTCGGATTATGACCGCAATTACGTGGCTTTGACCAAATCCACCGGCGTTCCTTTCGTGCCGGATGCCGCGTGGAAAGACGCTGTCTTTGCGGCAGTCATCCTGCTTGCCGTGATGGCCTGCGCTTTCTTCTTCGGTCCCTTTGGCCCGGGCGGCCAGCCGGATCCGACCATCATTCAAACCGTGCCGCGTCCCGACTTCTTCTTCCTCTGGCTCTATGCCGTGCTGGCCTTCCTGCCGCCGGAGATGGAGACTCCAGCCCTGCTGATTGCTCCCGTGGCGATCGTCGGCGGACTGCTCTTGTTGCCGCTGATTGCAGGCGAGGGAGAGAAGCATTGGTCGCGCCGGCCGGTTGCGGTCCTCATGGTCACGCTGATCGCTGTCACGCTGGGCACATTCACTCACCTTGGCCTTCATACGCCGTGGAGTCCGGCGATGGATTCGTGGTCCAGCGATCCCGTGCCGGCGTCTTTTGTCGAGCATAGAACCCCGCTGGAACGGCGCGGCGCCTTGCTGCTGCAACAGAAGCAGTGCCGCAACTGCCATTCCATTGGAGGCGTGGGAGGAAGGCGCGGCCCCGCTCTGGATGCGGTTGCAACCGAGATGACCGGGGACCAGATCGTTCGCCAGATTCTGCAAGGCGGCGGCAATATGCCGGCCTACGGCAAGGCGCTCAGCCCGGAAGAAACCACCGCCATCACGCAGTACCTGCGAACGCTGCGCGGACCAGGATTGCGTCCGGCGGCCGATGCTTCGCAGGGCTTGCAGCCACAGAACGCCTCGCATCCGGTTGACTCAACCAAGGGTGCATCGGGTGCGCCATGAACGATGCCAATGCCTGGCAGGACCTCATGCGCGATTGGACCCTGCCGCTGCCTTTGACGTGCAGCATCGCGCTCTCGGCCGTTGTCTATTTCGTCGGATGGATGCGTATCCGGCGCACGCGGCCCAGGCAGTTTCCCGTGTGGCGGCTCTGCTGCTTTGAACTGGGCATGGCAGTCTTGTGGGGCGCGATTGCTTCGCCCATGGACGAGTTGGCCGACGCTCTGCTCAGCGCGCACATGATCGAGCATCTGCTGCTGATGTCGGTTGTTCCTCCGCTGGTTCTGTTGGCAGCGCCGGTAGTCCCCATGCTGCGCGGGCTGCCGCGGTGGGCTTTGTTTGTGCTGCGTCCGCTGCTCCGGGCGGCATGGTTGCGGCGCGCATTCGGTTTTTTATTGAAGCCCCTTCCAGCATGGCTGATGATGAACCTGACCTTCCTCGCCTGGCACGTGCCGGCGGCTTACGACTTTGCCTTGGAAAATGAGGCTTGGCACGACATCGAGCACCTGTGCTTTCTGCTCACGTCGCTGCTCTTCTGGAATTGCCTGATTCGTCCCTGGCCATCGCGCAAGCGGCACTTCGGATGGATGCTGTTGCCCTATCTGGTGGGCGCGGACCTGGTCAACACCATGCTCTCGGCTTCGCTGGCCTTCTGCGGACGCCCGGTGTATCTCTACTACGTCAAGAACCCGAATCCATTTGGCGTTTCGCTGCTCGACGATCAAGTGCTGGGCGCGATGCTGATGTGGGTCTTTGGTTCGATCGCCTTTCTGGGACCGGCCATGTGGATTACGGTACGGCTGCTCGATCAACGCAAGGAGCGTCTCGCATGAATCCTTCCTTACAAATAGCCGAAGAGCCGCTGGTTTCCATCGGCAGCCTGCCGCCATCGTCCCCCGCGCGCAACCAGCCGGTCCCGCATCCGATTCACATTCATGCGCCCAGTCCCGGGGCCACGGCAACGCTGCTGCACGACTGCTTTGTACTCTTCAAAGTGCGAGTTGTGACGCTTGTGCTGGTCACCGCGTGGGGCGGCTACTATCTGGGCGCGATGGACTCCGGCGTATCCAGCGTGCAGCGCGGCTTGCTCGGTGCATTGTTGGGCATCGGGCTGGTCTCCGCCGGCGCCGGAGCGCTCAATGAAGCCCTGGAACGCAAGACCGACGCGCGGATGAAACGCACCGCCGATCGCCCCCTCGCCGCTGGACGCTTCTCGCTTGCGCAGGGTGTGATGGCCGGCATGGGCGCGCTGTCCCTGGGCGCGTTGGACCTGCATTTCTTCGCCAATCCACTCACCACGCTGCTGGCGCTGCTGACCGCGTTTGCCTACGTTGCGGTGTACACGCCGCTCAAGCGCGTTACCCCTCTGGCCACTTTCATCGGTGCATTTCCCGGCGCCATGGGGCCGATGCTGGGATGGACAGCGGCGCGTGGACGCATCGAGTGGCCCGGCGTTGCGCTCTTCGCCATTCTCCTGGTCTGGCAATTTCCCCACTTCATGTCCATCGCCTGGCTCTATCGCGAAGACTATGCGCGCGCGGGCATTCGTATGCTTCCGGTTGTGCATCCGGATGGATGGTCCACCGTGGTTCAGGCCCTGGTCTTTGCCGTCCTGATGATTCCTGTAAGCCTCGCGCCGTGGCGGCTGGGCATGGCGAGCGGAACCTATGCGGTTCTGGCTGTCCTGCTCGGCTTGATCTATCTGGCATATACTCTTCGCTTCATGCGTATCCTGCTCCCTATCCCCGAGGCAGAAAGCCGCATGGTGGCCCGCGATCTCCTCAAGGTGAGCGTGCTCTATCTGCCGCTGCTCTTCACCATATTGATGCTGTGCGCTACGCGCAGTTTATGAGAAAGCGATGAAGACTGCTTCGTCCGGTCCAAGGATTCGTCCGCAAACTCCCCGCAACGTCCTCGCTGCCATTCTGGTGGTCAGCGGGGTTTTCGTCAGAATTGAAAACATTCAGACGGATTTTACGGTACTCGATGGCCGTCGCACCCAGCCCAGCATCAATTTTGTATTCGAAGCCACAGCGGCCTAGGATGCGCCGAGGAGGCATCCGATCGAGCCCGGCCAACGCTATGCCAGGTTCTTGTTGAGACCGCAGGAGATGTTCATCGAGACGGCGGTCGATCCGGCGAACTTGAAATCCTCGCGCAGTTGCCCATTCCTCGGCAAGACGTGTTTTTAGCAAGTTGTACCGGCCACGCTGCACGAGCACAAACGTACCCCAATTCTCACGCCCGACAATTTGATCGTCCTGAAGGAAGAGCATGACATCTTCAGGTCTGGAGTATGGCTGAAGTGCGAGGGACCAGAGGTAAGCCTGCCCCAAATTGCCTAGCCCAACCAACCAGAGACCGCCGGGCAGAAGAACTTGGTCGAAGCTTGGAGCATCCTGAATGTCATTGACGTCGCTTGCTTGGCCCGACCAGAGCGATAAATCTTGGGTGTTTCTGCCAGCTCGAAGGTCTCCTTGTTTGAACAAAAACGCCTGCCCGACGGCAAGCGCTCCTGCGGCAACACCAGCAAGGGGACAATCGCTGCGGCCTATGGCGCGTGGATTGTCGGCGGGAGTGGTTCCGGCGATCCAGCCATCCCAAACGGCCTGTACAGAAAGACCTTGATATCGTGTAGCACCATTCGAATTTGTGGACACCGATTCGACCCAAGCAACATGGTCGTGAGCAGGGTCTACATACACGCTATGCGGCGTTGGATTGTGGTCTTCGTAGATAGTGGGATCAATCTTGTTCAAGTCATCGGCATGTTGGGGCCAATTTGAGGCGTCACATTTCGCCTCCCTAAGCAACAGATCGAAACCTTGTGAAGGACTCTATGCTCACCAATGAGGCCTCCACACCACTTGACATACGCGGTATGCGATTACGAGGAGCGAGAGCGATAGCCAAGACCGCTCACACATCTATCACGACAACAGTCGCCGCAACGGGCCGCCGCGATCTAAGGCATTGGTCCTGAGTTCGAGCCCAACCCTCTCGCCTGTACCGCTCGTCGGAAGACTCCGCGACTTACTTCTTTTTGAGATGTTGGCCAGACCGCCCGTGAGGAGCGCGGCTCAGAATCTGAGGCCCATCCTCACCCCCCGGTCCCATCCGATGGCTCCACACGTTTCGCAGAATCAATTACATGGGAGCTCCTGCTCGAAATTAGAATAGAAGAAATCTCGGTGCTCAGGGCCTCAGCTTTGGAGACGTTCTCCGCAAATTGGTTCAAGTGGGGTAGCTGCCTTAGTACAGTAGCCACTACAGGTTGTGTTTTGAGGTCGTATGGGTGGCTCTTGATGGCCGATACCGCATCGGCTGTGTTGCCACAGCATTTTCCAGCAAGCGATAGAAGAGCATTCCCCGACGGCGTGATTTCCTGCGATTGAAGCGAAAGGCGAACTCATCCAGGTATGCATCCAGATGCGCGGCGGTGACCGAACCTTGATGCGTTCCCAGCAGCCAACGTTTCAGCAGCGATGCGATCTTATGGACCCCCGGCATGACCACATGCGCTGGATCGCCGCTACTGGAGATACTGACAGCATGATGCTGGTAGCCTTCCTTTGCCAACCCCGCATAGCCCTTCCAGCCATCGGTGCGCACCTGTGATCCCGGCTCAATTGCGAACTGCACAAAGGGAATCAGACTGCGTGAGGAAGCATCCACTACCCGCTTGAGCCGCACCCGCCCGAAGCCTATCGGTGAAAGCACTTCGATCGCGATGGCCACGATGAACTTACGTTCCGTGCCGCGTCCGCCTTGCTCGATGCCGCCCACATAGGTTTCGTCTACCTCAACTGAGCCTTGGAGTCGCTCGCGGCCAGGACGCACCATGGCGGCCCGCAACTTGCGCAGCATCGTCCAGGCCGTCTGATAGCTGCCCAGGCCGAGAAGTCGCTGTAGGCCCAACGCGCTGACGCCATACTTCTGGTTGGTCATGAACCAGATGGTGGTAAACCAGTCGGCCAGCGGTACGCGGCTGCGGTCGAAGATCGTTCCTGCCGTCACAGACACTTTGCGAGCACAGCCAGCACAGGTCCATCGCCCGTTGGGCAAGCGCCAACCCTTTTCACTGGAGCATTTTGGACATGTAAAACCATTCGGCCAGCGCAAGCGCTCCAAGTAGGCAATGCAGGCTTGTTCATCCGGGAACCAAGCTCGGAACTGCTGCCAAGTGGCCGGATAATCAAGCCCCAAATCGAGTTTTGCCTCGGAAACCACTACATATAGATCTTACTGTACTAAGGCAGCTACCCCACTTGGTTCAAACTCAGAGTGCCTGGGGACGCCAATCCAATCCATCCGCAAGAGACACCGTATGGAGCTGCTCGCAGGGGAATGCATCTGTCCGCCTCGCACGCCGTTGCGCTGATCGGCCCACAGGGGTGTGACTGGGGTCACCGACCACGCGGCGATCCGCCGATACTCTGGGATTGGGTTCCCGGAAATGAGGGAGCGGGCCGGCAGCAAATCGCCCGCGGAGATCAATCGGCCCATCCCTTGAAAGTGAGCGAGACCATGGCGTATGTAATTACCGATGCATGTGTGAAGGATTTTCTGTGCGCGACGGAGTGTCCCACTAACGCGGTTCATCCCACGAGCGATGAGGCCGGCGCAGACTCTGTGACGCAGTTGTTCATCAATCCCGACGAGTGCATCGACTGCGGCAACTGCATCTCGGTGTGCCCCTCGAATGCGATCTTCCCCATCGACGAACTCCCCGCCGACAAAGCGGCATTCACGGAGAAGAACGCCGCGCACTTCCAATAAATCCGGGAGTGCCTCGGGCTGCCCAGGCAGCCATAGACCGCGCCACTCTCCCAGGAAACGCCTGGGCCTCGTCGGTTCACGGGGTCCAGGCGTTTTGTCTCTAAGAACCTGTTTAAAAACTAGCAGAGGAACCAGGTAAGGAATATGCTTCTGGGCTTGTTTTTCATAGTTTGGAAGCATGTATGCTTAGTTTTAAACAGGTTCTAAGATATTCAGGCAAAATATTTCGACGCACCAATAGCTGTGCAAAACTCGGCACCTATGATGTATGCGCTGATCTTAGACTAACTCCGAGTCCAACCCGATAGCCTTCAATGCAGCCTGCATCCGTGCAGCCTTGGCCTCCACAAACAGATTCGCAGCGCGTTTTTTTGTGGAGACTGTAGGGAAGACCAGAAATTGTGGTCTCAGGATCAACGAATAAGTCTGCATTTGTTGTGGGCCCACCACCAATGTTTGGACCAACGAATCGACCTGCATAATCGCCGGATGTAATCTTGATTTTCTTCATAGATTATCCTGGCGCGCAAGGGCAGCACAGCACGATGGGATCTGCTATCACTGGTTCACATGCACGACCTTGGCCGGCGGAAAGCCGTTGAAGTATGTGCTGCTGGCGCTGGAATAGGCGCCTATGTTTTCGGAGTAGACCAGTTCGCCCATGTCCATGACCGGAAGCTGTTCGACCAGGCCGATGGTATCGAGCGCGTCGCAGGTGGGGCCGAAGACGGCGCAGAACTGAGTGGGACCGTCCTTGAAACTATTCAGGTGGTACTGGGCGTGATCAAAGATCTGGCCGCTATAGGTTTGATAGACGCCATCGTTGAGATAGTAACAAAGCTTGCCGCCGCGGACAGACTTGCCTATGATCTGGGCGACGGCGGTGACGGCGCTGGCGACCAGGAAACGCCCCGGCTCGGCAAGGATTTCGATTGGTTCGGGGAAAAGGCGGTCCAACTCGGAGTTCAACATTTTGGCGAGTTTCTTGAAGGAGGGGACCGTGTCGTCGTAGTGGGCGGGAAAACCACCGCCGATGTCGAGCAGCTTGAGATCGAAACCGCGCGCCCTGGCCTCTGCAAAGACGTCCACGGCCAGTTGCAGCGCCTGGCTGTAGTTCTTCAGGTTGGTGCACTGGCTGCCGACGTGGAAGCTCAGCCCCTCGACCTCGAGCTTGTTATTGTGGGCGAAGGAGATCAGGTCCACGGCCTCGCCGGGCATGGCGCCAAACTTGCTTGAGAGCTCCACCATCGATCCGGTGTTGGGAACGAGCAACCGCAGCACAAGGCCCGAGTGCGGCGCATGGCGGGCGATCTTGATCACCTCTTCGTAGTTATCGTAGGTGACCAGCGGCTTGTAGGGATCCAACCGCTGTAGCGTTTCGATCGCTTTGATCGGGTTCGCGTAAATGATGCGGTCCCAGATGAAAGCCTGCCTCTGTTCCGGCGGAAGATGCTCGATCTTTTCGTGAACGATCAAGAACTCGGCCATGCTGGCTACGTCGAAACTGGCTCCGGCATCGTAGAACGTCTGCACAATCGCGGGGTCGCTGTTGGCCTTGACCGCATAGTAGGCCTGCACGCGCGGCAGCAGCGTTCGGAATTGCTGGTAGTTTTCTCGCAGCACCTTATGGTCCACGACAACCAGCGGTGTGCCGTGCTGCTCAGCCAGTTGAAGCAGTGTCTTGGGATCCATAGCTCATGCTCCATCGCTTCCATGTTCTTGTCCATTGGAATCTTGCGGCGCGCGGGATGGGTCATGCGAGTCCCGCGGATTCCTATCGCGCCGCGCTGGAGTTCAAATGCCGTCTTCATCGGTGATGAGAAAATTCTTGAACTGCCACGGATCGGACCTGTCTAGCTGCGGCTGGTTATATCCGCTGAAGAAGTTGGAGTAGTGCTTCAACGGGTTCCAATCCGAGGCCACGGAGACAAACTTGCCCAGGTAGGGCTTGCTGATGTCCAGCACAAAGTCGTGGGGCAAGTCGTCCGGCACGCACAGCCCCCGGCGCGGGTTCTCCAGCATCCACATGCAGGCGGCGACAACCGAGATCGCTACCTGCATCGTGGTCGCGTTCTGATGCGGCACCATGCGGCGCGACTCCTCGATATCGAGGTCGGACCCGCACCACCACGATTGGTAAGGGTGCCCCATGACCAGCGCGCCCAGAATATCGGCCCCGCCGATGATTTCGTCGGTCATGATGCGGATGTTGGGTTGCAACCGGTAGTCGTAGCCGCGCAGCTCGTAGAGCGACGCAATGGCGGCGTCGCACGGACAATACGCGTAGTGCACCGTGGGGCGGTAGATCGCCTTGCCGTCTTCCCAAACGGTGAGCTTCTCGGTGATGGTGAACGCCTCGCCGTGGCGCACGATCATGCCGACGATGTCGTGATTGGGTGGCACCCAGGACGCGACCAGCGTGTTGATGCCCATCCGCGCCAGACAGATCTGGCTCTGGGGGCCGTCCGCATGTTTGAAGGCGAGGGCGGGCAACTCTTTTTCATGGGTGCCCCAGCCCATCTCGGTCGTGGTCGTCCCCTCCTCCCGGAATCCCTCAACGCTCCAGGTATTGACGAACTCGTTCACCTGTTTGGGCTGATCTGTGATCTGCGTGTCGCGCTCGCTGCAATGAATGACCTTGACGCCGAGTTGATGGGCAAGGTGGTTGAAGTTCCGCGCCTTGGCGTGGTGAGCGATCTTCTCCCGCTGGGCCCCACTGAATTTATCTTCCGCCAGCGCGCGCTGCGCGATGTCCAGCAGCGCCTGCTTGGTGAAATGGCTGATCAGTCCGGGGTTGGCTCCGTGTTCGATCACCGCCGTTGGCCCGGGCTCGCTCCACGCGGAGGTCATCCGCCGCAGGTTCATGTGGCGCCAGTAGAGGGTCCGCTCGGTGGGGTGCTTCTGGCCGGCTCCAGCGTAGGGGTCCCACAGCTCGACCGACGTGTTCACATAGAGGATGCCGTGGTCGTGGCACCACTGCACGAGTTCGCAGCAATCGATATTCCACGCCAGGTCGATGAGCAGGTCTCCGGCCGAAAGGTGCTGTCCCAGCAAGCTCCCCATGTTCTCCGCTGTCACGCGGTCCTTGACGAAGGTCATGCCCTGCTCGATCCAGGGCTTCAGGGCAGCATCGTTTGGCTCAAAGTCCATGATGGTGACCTGTTTGGGATCGATGCTGAGGTGTTTGACCAAAATGGGCAGCGTACAACGCGCCACCGCTCCAAAACCGACGAGCAAGACTCGTTTCGGAAATGCAACCATCGTTATGATTCCCCCCGCTGTGGTGCTGGAGCTAGGCAGGCCAACAGCCGGAAGAACCATACGACGGCCCTGGCAAACCAATCCGCTCCGCTTCGGCAAACAAAAGCAACTCATCTTATCATCCCATTCGGGTCGCCCGGCGGCGGAAAACAGTTTTGGCACTGGGAGATGCCCAATGCCAGGAGGGCCTCTCGTTTGACGACAAGTCGCCGAGGTTCAAATCGAAGAGAGGCACAGCGAGACAGAGCGAGCGGGTGACCGCGGACTCGTCGCCCAGGATCGGTCCCCTGAAACGACGATTTGTTCAGTAATCCAGCTCATGGTCTGCGCGATGGACCACCGGGCACGGCCTCAGCTACACCCCTCCCCAACCACCCCGTCACCGTCGAACTCGACCGCGTCATCACCGCCGCCACCAACGGCATCTCCGCCGGCCTCCGCAACACCGGCTGATACCCCATTCATCGCGCTTTTGCGATGAGTGGGTTCGCACCGCGCGCAGGTTCTCCGCAAGCGGTACCCAGCCCAGGCGATTATTCTGAATCTGTGACTACAAGACCAACCACACGCCGCAAGACCCCGCGCCGCAAAGGTCGTCTGCGGTCCTTCATCCGATGGCTTGTCATCGCCGCAGTGCTTCTTTGGTCGCTTGCCGCGCTGCTCCTTGTGGCCGCTCGGTGGATCGACCCGCCCACAACCGCGGTACACATCCAGCGCCGCTTGCAGGCCTGGATTCATAACAAGCCCTATCAGGAACGCTACAATTTCATTCCACTCAGCCAGATCTCGCCCGATCTCCAGCACGCTGTCATCGCCGCCGAGGACGCGCGCTTCTACCATCACCATGGCTTCGATTGGCAAGCAATCCAGCTCGCTGCCCAGGAGGACATGGAAGGCGACCGCATGCGCGGAGGCTCCACCCTCACGCAGCAACTCGTCAAAAACCTCTTCTTTGGCACCGGCCGCTCGTTCCTGCGCAAGGGCGCGGAGTCCGCACTGGTGCCGGTGGCCGAACTCGTCCTCGGCAAGCGGCGCATTCTCGAGCTCTACCTCAACGTCGTCGAATGGGGCCCCGGCATCTATGGCGCGGACGCGGCGTGCCGCACCGACTACCGCACCCCGGCCCGCAGTATCGGACGGCAATCGTCGGCCCGCCTTGCCGCCATTCTTCCAGCCCCCCTCAAGCGACGCCCCGAGCGCATGGACAGGTACAGCGCCATCATCCAGGAGCGCATGCGCCAGATGGGGTGGTAATCGCAAGCCAGGTGCCACATCCATCGCGCAAAGGCGTAAACGCTTCAAGGACAATCGCCTCTTGCAGTATTGCAATATTAGCTATATTATCTATATTAGCTATTCTCTCAAGCGAGGTGAAACCATGGTCTCCATGACCTCCGCGGCGGCACAAAACAGCTTCGGGAAGCTGCTCGATACGGTGCAGCGCGAGGCGGTCACCATCACCCGTCATGGGCGTCCCACGGCCTTCGTCGTCTCTCCGCAAGACATGGAGGAACTCCTTGATTCGCGGCGCAAACGCAGCCGGGCGGTAGCCGATCTGGAAGCATGGCGTGTGCAGTCCGCAAAGCGCACCACCGCGCCACAGTCCGCCGCCGCCGCGTTGACCGATCAGGACGTCAACCGCATGGTGCATCAGGCTCGATGAGCCGCATTCGGCGGGTCATTCTGGATACCAGCACACTGGTCAGTGCTGCGCTCCGCACCGGCTCCGTCCCCGCGCAAGTCCTGTTGCAGGCCTTGCGCACCTGCGAGGTCTGCGCCAGCGTGAAGACGTTGGACGAACTGGCACAGGTGATGGACCGCAAAAAGTTCGACCGCTATCTGGATCGTCAGTCGCGCCGCGCCTTTGTCTCGCTCATGCGCCGCCATGTACATCTCTTCACCGTGCAGCCAGCCGATCTAACGGCTGTCGATCCGCCCTGCCGCGATCACGGGGACGACAAATTCCTCGCACTGGCGCTCGCATCCGAAGCCGATGCCCTGGTCAGCAGCGATGATGATTTGTTGGTACTCCATCCCTGGCGCGGGATTCCGATCATGACGCCAGCAGATTTCCTCGACTCAAGAATGACCCCGTAAAGTCTCATTCAGCACCGATTTACCACCCTCCCGGAACCCCCCAAAAACGCCTATAATAGAGCCATAAACCATGGCTGACGAACTCTTTCCACCCGACCCGCAAAACCCCGAAAACACGCTCCCGCAGGACCCCGCCGCGACCACTCCGCCCTCCGGCGGCGGCCTTCCGCCCGACGGCCCATCCACCGTGCAGGGCCGCGGAGCCGCGTTCCTCTATCCCGTCAACATCGAAGACGAGATGCGGCGCAGTTATCTCGACTACTCCATGTCGGTCATCATCGGCCGCGCCCTGCCCGACGTCCGCGACGGCCTCAAGCCCGTCCATCGCCGCATCCTCTACGGCATGCAGGAGATGGGCCTGCAGTTCAACAAGAAGTACACCAAGTCCGCCAAGGTCGTCGGCCACGTCATGGGCAACTACCATCCCCACGGCGACTCCGCCATCTACGACACCATGGTCCGCCTGGCGCAGGACTTCTCCCTCCGTTATCCCATGGTCGATGGCCAGGGCAACTTCGGCTCCGTCGATGGCGACCCGCCCGCCGCCATGCGTTACACCGAGAGCCGCCTCACCCGCATCGCCGGCGAGATGCTCGCCGACATCGACTCCGACACCGTAGACTTCGCCCCCAACTACGACGAGTCCTCGCTCGAGCCCACGGTCCTCCCCGCCCGGATTCCCAACCTCCTCGTCAACGGCAGCTCCGGCATCGCTGTCGGCATGGCCACCAACATCCCGCCGCACAACCTCACCGAAGTCGTCAACGCCTGCATCGCGCTCATCGACAAATCGAAGGACGAGGCGCGCTCCGACCTCGACCTCTGCCTCGACCACGTCCTCGGCCCCGACTTCCCCACCGGCGGATACATCTTCGGCAAGACCACCATCCCCGGCGCGTACAAGACAGGCCGTGGCCGCTTCATCATGCGCGCCAAGTGCGCCATCGAGAACATCTCCGGCGGCCGCCAGGCCATCATCGTCACCGAGATCCCCTACCAGGTCAACAAGGCCAAGCTCATCGAGCGCATCGCCGAGCTGGTCAACGACGGCGTCATCACCGACATCGCCCGCGACGAGTTCCGCGACGAGTCCGACCGCGACGGCATGCGCATCGTCATCGGCCTCAAGCGCGGCGCCGAGCACCAGATCGTCCTCAATCAGCTCCACAAGCACACCCAGATGCAGGAGTCCTTCTCCATGATCTTCCTGGCTGTGCACAACAATCAGCCCAAGGAGCTCCCGCTCGACGCCGCCATCCGCGCCTTCCTCGAGCACCGCATGGAGGTCGTCCGCCGCCGCACCGCATTCCTCCTCAATAAGGCCCGCGACCGCGAGCACATCCTCGTCGGCTACCAGATCGCCCTCGACCACCTCGACCGCGTCATCAAGATCATCCGCCAAAGTTCTTCGAGACTAGACGCCCGCGAGAACCTCTTCGCCTTCTTCTCCGGCAAAAAGATCAACCTCCGCGGCACCGAACTCGCCGGCGTCACCCTCGATCCTAAAAAGTACGCCGTAGACACCACCTTCCTTCCCACCAACTCCGCCGGCGCCGCCACGCTCATCCTCTCCCTCAAGCAGATCGACGCCATCTTGGAATTGCAGTTGTACCGCCTCACCCAGCTCTCCATCGACGAGCTGCTCAACGAGCTGCGCACCATCCGCGACGCCATCGCCGAGTACGAGTCCATCCTCGCCTCGCAACCCAAGCTCCGCAAAGTCATCATTAAAGAATTAACCGAGATCCGCGACAAGTATGGCGACGCACGCCGCACCCAGATCCTCGACGAGACCGCCGAACTCGGCCTGGAAGACCTCATCGCAGACGAGCAGGTCGCCGTCACCGTCACCAACACCGGCTACCTCAAGCGCACGCCCATCTCCATCTATCGCCAGCAGCGTCGCGGTGGCACCGGCCGTCTCGGCATGAAGACCCGCGAAGAGGACTTCGTCGCCCAGCTCATCATCGACTCCACCCACGCCTATCTGCTCTGCTTCACCAACACCGGCCGCGTCTACTGGGTCAAAATCTACGAAGTGCCAGACATCGGCGCCGCCGGCAAGGGCAAGGCCATGGCCTCGCTCATCGACCTCCAGCCCGGCGAGCGCGTCGTCACCATCCTCCCCGTCCGCGACCTCGAGGAGGAATCCAAGTTCGTCCTCTTCGCCACCCGCAACGGCACCGTCAAGAAGACCGCGCTCCGCGACTTCTCCAACGTCATGTCGCGCGGCATCATCGCCATCAACATCGACAAGGACGACGAACTCATCATCGCCCGCATCACCGATGGCGAGCAGATCATCTTCCTCGCCACCCACGACGGCATGGCCATCCGCTTCAACGAGCAGGACCTCCGCCCCATGGGCCGTCCCGCCACCGGCAACCGCGGCATCAACCTGCGCAAGGGAGACTACCTCATCGGCGCGGCTGTCACCCCCTCCAACGAAGCCCGCAACCGCCAGCGCCTCGAACTCGCCGCACAATCCGGTCTCACCAGGCAGGCAAAAAGCGTCATCAACGAAGTAAATCCGGGTGCCCCATCCTTCGCGGCCGTATCGCGAAGGGTGGGAAGCGATACCCCCGACGGCCAGGAAGTCCTCGGCTCAGACCACCCCGAAATCTCCCCCGAGGCCGCCGCCAAGCTCGCCCGCCTCGACGAAAAACTCGGCCTCACCCCATGCCTCATCCTCACCGTCAGCGAGAACGGCTTCGGCAAGCGCACCGGCGTCGACGCCTACCGCCTGCAGTCGCGCGGAGGCAAGGGCGTCATCTCCATGAAGACCACCCCCAAGATCGGCAAGGTCACCGCCATCAACCTGGTCGACGACACCACGGAAATGATGCTCATCAGCCAGTTCGGCAAGATCATCCGCATCGACACCAAGACCGTCCGCTCCGCCGGCCGCTCCACCTCCGGCGTCAAGCTCCTCAACCTCGACACCGACGACAAGGTCGCCGCCGCCGTAGTCATCCCCCCCGAAGACCCCAAATCCCAACCCGAAAACGGCACGCTACTGCAATAGAGATAGGAAATATTATGCGGATTCCCTCCGATTGGAACCTCGAATTCTCCGATGTGAACGTTGCCCGGGCTGCCATCGGTACTTGTGCACATTGCGGACGAGCAAGCACCTTTTATGTGATCGCTCAATCAATGCGACGATCAGTAGCGAACTCAAACCGTAGCGAATTCTATTTGGTCATTCAATGTAATTCGGTCCTCTGTCGCGAAATTACCTACATTGTCACGACAAAGCAAAACGGATTTATGGTTCAAGATAAACAAGATAGTTTTGATCAATATCCTAAGGGAACAAGCGCGCCATCACATGAATCTATACCAGCCGATATAGGTGCGGATTGGCTTGAGGCGCGTATCTCATACACCAACGGAGCAATAAAGGCCGCGGCCGTGATGTGTCGCCGAGTCCTATACGGGTGCCTGTTAGAGAAGGGGTGTAAATTGCAACCTCTTCAGTCTGGTATCACTGAACTATGCAATAAGGAACGTATGCCTCGCATTGTCGAGGAGTGGTTAACCGAAATCAAAAATGATGGGCATGACGGAGCACATCCAGATCGCGCTCTACTCGTGAGTGCAGAAAACATCTCTGAAACGATGGAATACACATCAGATCTGCTACGGTTTTTGTATGTGGAACCATTCGAGCTGAAGAAACGCCTCGGACGACAAGCCCCGGTATCATCATAGGGTTTGTTATGAACTAAATTAAACACAAAGGCCGGGTTTCCCATTCATCGCGGTCTCATCGCGATGGGTGGGGTAGTCGTTACTGCGCCGCCACCATATCCGCGCTCACCCGAATCGTTCCGCTCGACACCGTCATGCTGCGCGTCCAATCCTTGTAGCCAGCCTTCTTCACCACAATGACATGCTTGCCCGGCGCAAGGTTCAGCGTCGAAGGCGTGCTTCCCGCAAAGCTCCCATCCACCTCGATGTCGCAGTTCGCCACACTCGCCTCGATGGTCAGCGCCGAAGTCGAAGCCGTCGCAACAGTCGCACCGGCAGGCGGCATGGGAGCAAACTTCGCCATATCCAGCTTCATGTCGCCCTGCACAAACGCCGTCACCTCGGTCCCCTGCGGAATGACGATGTCCTTCCCATGAACGAAGAGGAACAGCGGGGCCGCCGGGAAGAACACAATCGACGTTGCCACCATCGCGCCCGTCATTGCGCCCACATGGCCGCCGCCCTTGTTGTCCTGCACTGCGCGCAGTTGCAACTTCTCGCCATCGATCAGCCGCACCGAGTCCACATTCACATCCAGCTTGCCGCCGCGCCCCATGCTCTTCCTCGGCGACGCGTCCGTCACAGTAGCCAGAGCCTGCCCACCCTTCGCAATCACGGGCACTCCGTCGACATCAACCTCTTCGGTCACCTCAAACGGGACCTGGTCGCCAGCCTTCGCGGTCGCCGAAGTCAGATTCTCGCCCAGCCGCAGCTTCACAGCCGTCCCATCCAATATCGTGTTTGGGACCGCCACCCGAGGCGCCGCAGGCGCGGTCGCAGCTGCGGGCGAGTTCGCAGGGGCCGGAGTTGTGTTTGTTTGGGCTAAGGAAGGGAATCCGACGGCAAGATATACGGCAAGAAAAACGGCGATGGATCTCTGCATGGTTGGGGGCCCGATTTTCGTAGTTTGTAAGTCACTCAAAAGTTACGCGCAATCGTCCCGCACCACAATCAAAATCTTGTCCATCAAACCAAAATGGGAGGGTTCCCATCTACCGCCCCTCTAAATCCTTCAGCATCCGTTCCCGCAGCATCTTGTTGGCGCGCGTCTGATACCCCTGCCCATCCTTCTTCAGCCACGCAATCACATCCGCATCCAGCCGCAGGCTCACCGCCTGCTTCACTGGCCGGTAGAACCGTCCCCGCACCGCGCGCCCCCACATCTCGTCCGTCCATTCCGGAATATCCGACGTGTCGATCGCGGAGTCGGGCATCTTCCGCAACTCTTCCAGATTCGCCCGAACCTCATCCGAAATCGGATCGCCGGGTTCGACCCTGTACTCGACCCACCTAGGTCGTCCCTTAATTGGCTGCGGCTTCATATCGTCTCCTCTCCTCCGGCGTCACCTTTCGCGCCGAGATAATGCGTACGCTCAAATCCTCGTCCTGATCATCGTCCACCGTGTGGGCCACAAACAGAAGAAGCACGCCCTCGACCATCCCGATGGTCTGCCAGCGTTCCTCTCCATCAACCTCGCGGTCCTGAGTCATAAGACAGTGCGGGTCCCCAAAGACCTGCGCCGCCGTCTCAAATCTGACCCTGTGCTTCCGGTAGTTGCTCGCGTCCTTCGTCTCGTCCCACTCAAATCGCACACACGCCGCCTATACATATTCGTATATACACATAATATCTCATTGTCAAGCCCAAGTGTGCCGGTAGCCCACATCTCGCCTTTGAGATGGGGCTTCAAACCCTGCCCTCGCCCTCGCTACCCGCTGAGTCAAGAATCGGATATGGCCCATCTGGGTGCCCCATTCATCGCGGTCTCATCGCGATGGGTGGGGTCGGCTCCCGCCGCGCCCCTACCGCCCCTCCAAATCCTTCAGCATCCGTTCCCGCGCTCGTTTGTTTGACTGAAAAATTTACGCGACGACTTCGATCCCCATCGATCGCGCCGTCCCGCGGATGCTCTTGGAGGCCGTCTCCACCGAGTTGGCGTTCAGGTCGGGCATCTTCTTGGTGGCGATCTCGCGGATCTGTTTCTCCGTCACCTTGCCGATCTTCTCCTTGTTGGGCGTGCCCGAGCCCTTCTCGACGCCCGCGGCCTTCATCAGCAGCACCGCCGCCGGAGGCGTCTTGGTGATGAAGCTGAAGCTGCGGTCCGCGTACACCGTGATCACCACCGGAATGGTGATGCCGTTCATCTCTGGCGCGGAGGTGCGTGCGTTGAACTGCTTGCAGAACTCCATGATGTTGACCTGCGCCTGGCCCAGCGCCGGGCCGACCGGCGGCGCGGGCGTGGCCTTTCCGCCAGTGATCTGCAGCTTCACGTATCCAGTGATCTTCTTCGGTGCCATGGTTCAATCCTCTATCGTCTTCTGGCGGCGGGCGCGTGGCCGGCTGCCGATTTTGTGTTGCAAAACTCTTGCCTGCACTGTGCGGGCGACGGAACTACTCTTCCATCTTGTCGACCTTCGAAAACTCGATCTCGACCGGCGTGGAGCGCCCGAAGATCGAGACCATCACCTTCAGCGTCTGGCGGTCTTCGTTGACATCGTCCACCGTGCCGTTGAAGTTGGCGAACGGCCCCTCGTTGATGCGCACCTGCTCGCCCTTCTCGAACTTGATCTTGCTGGACGGCTTGTCCTTGGCGCTCTGGGTGCGGAACAGAATCGAGCTGACCTCGGCCTCCGACAGCGCGACCGGCTTGTCGCCCGTGCCCAGAAATCCCGTTACCCGCGGCGTGTTCTTGATGACGTGCCACAGGTCGTTGTCCAGCTCCATCTCCACCAGTACATAGCCCGGCAGGAAGACGCGCTCGATGGTGTACTTCTTGCCGTTGCGCAGCTCGGTGACAGGCTCGGTGGGGATCATGATGCGGCCAATGCGGTTCTGCAGGCCGAAAGCCTGGATCCGGCTCTCCAGCGACTCGCGCACCTTGCGCTCGAAGCCCGAGTAGGCGTGGATGATGTACCACTTGTAATTCGCGTTGACCGGCGGGGCAAGCTGCTCGGCCGGCTGTTCGCCGCCGGGTTCCTGCGCCTCCGGAATCTGCTCGTCTACCGCCATGGGGAGTGTGCCTTCTTGCTGCTTCAAGCTGGTCTGTTTGTCCGTCTCTGCTTCGCAACGATCGTCCCTGCCGCGAATCAGAGGGCCTGCTGCTAGTGCTTGGTGAGGTACTGAATCAGGCGGGTGACGCTCGTCCCGAAGATGGTATCCACCACAAAAAAGTAGGCGGCAAAGAGGAACACCGCAGCAAGCACGACCGTGGTGGTGGACTGCACCTCGACGCGCGTCGGCGTCACCACCTTGCGCATCTCGCTGCGCACGTTCTCGAGGAACTCCATCAGCTCCCGCGGGCGTGCCTTCAACCGTTCAATCCCGGTGTCCTGCTGGTCTGCAACTGCAATTGCCTTCGCCATCTTGCTGCCTCAAACCTTCATGCGGATTGGTCTTCCGCTGTGTCGCTGCCTCAAACCTTTATGCGGATTGAACCTCCGCCGTGTCAAACCTTCATGCGGACCAAACTCCGCTGTGTTGCCGGACTGCCGTGCTCCGCCCCGGAAGATAAGTGGCCGGGACCGGAAAAACTGGCGGGGGAGCTCGGATTCGAACCGAGAAGATCGGTTTTGGAGACCGACAGTTTAGCCGTTGAGCTTACTCCCCCGGTCGCAACCGGGAGGGGAATGAACGCGGGGGCTTGTTGTTCCCTGTTCGGGGCTTGCTGTTCCCCGTTCCCTGCTGTAACTTACTTCGTCTCTTTGTGGTCCGTGTGCTTGCGGCAGGTATTGCAGAACTTCGAGAACTCCAGCCGGCCGGTGGTCGTCTTCTTGTTCTTCGTCGTCGAGTAGTTCCTGTTCTTGCACGCCGTACATTGCAATGTGATAATTTCGCGCATTCTGTTTGTTCTCCTAACGTGGCCAGCCACTTCGGCTGGCAAGCAGCTTGTCTGGGGAGGGTTCATAATGAGCCCGCCCATCTGACACGCCGCGACACAGGGCTTGTTTGCCCCTTCTGCCAATCCTGAATTGTCCTGCGGAAAGCGGTGCGTTCAGGCCGCGCACAACCTTCCTCTAGTATCCAACAAAAACCGGTTTTAGGGAAGTCGCACTCTTGTCCAATACAAGATGAGCCTGAAGGCTGGCTTTGATTCCAACACAAGATGAGCCTGAAGGGCCGGTCATGCTGGGATGTGAACATCCGCATGCACGAAGCAGAGAAGTTGAGTTTGGAAG
>Ga0224557_1001486_pt1 | contig 22525 bp, 12 predicted proteins | sample 714S31014metaG_FD_180677 | JGI IMG/M metagenome (GOLD analysis project Ga0224557, IMG submission 180677) | Peat soil microbial communities from Stordalen Mire, Sweden - 717 S3 10-14 | ecosystem: Environmental > Terrestrial > Soil > Wetlands > Peat | place: Sweden: Norrbotten County, Stordalen... | reverse complement strand
AGGCCCGCGACTTCATTCGCTTTAGCTACTCCTTGTCAACTTCCGATTTGCTCCTTATACGGTCGCATGAGGACACCCAGACTTCGATTGGACCTTATGATACTGGCTTTGTGATCACACGAGAAGGGAAGACGATACAAAGCGTTGTTCTGCGGAAACTACCGGAGTTTCAACGCGAGGAGCCTGAGTATTCAGAGGCATTTATTACGCTTGCCGTGACCCGCGCCTGTACGAGGAGAGGTCCAATTTACTTCGTTACGATGCAATATATGGGCGACATGACAAGCCCGGCCCTTCTTTTCACATTCGTTCCCTCAGCGCAAGGATACGAAGTCTCCGCTCTCCCGATGATCTCCGGTGGAGTGTTAGAGGTTTCAAAGGCTGATCCTTCTCATATCAGGACGTGGGACAATCTGCACGAAGGCGAGTGCGAAGCTTGCCCAACTGCGTACCAGATTACGGAGTATGAGATTCGAGAGGGCAGGCCTATCCAAATACGGCAATACCGGACACGGCACCTCTACGATTCCGGGAACTACATCTTCGATTCCCGACGGCGCATCCGATTTATCCCGTGAAGATGGTGGATCAGAAACTGACACTTTGGAACGGAGTATAACCAATGTGTTTTGTATGAGATAATGGATGTTGACGCATACTTGAAATTTTCAAAAAATAAATTTCTCAAAATGGCGATATACTAAATGTGTACGGAAGATATCCGTACATTTGCCGCTGGAGGGATTATGGCTTCCGCAGTCGCACTGATGCGCAAGGAAACAATACGCAAAGCCCGAGAACGGATCGATGTACGGCTTCGTCCTGAGCAGAAATCAGAGATTGAAAGGGCAGCCCAGATCAAAGGTCTCACGGTGACAGATTTCATCATTCAGAACGCCGTCGCAAATGCCAGGCAGGCGATCCAGGAGTATGAAACCTGGACTCTGGAGCGTCCCGATGCGGAAATCTTCGCCGCGGCCTTGATGGAGCCTGCCGCGCTCGGGTCCCAGTTAGCCCAGGCAGCAAAACGTTACAAGGAGCGCTTTCTGTCACAGTGAGCCAAAATCTACCATCCGGCTACTATTTCGAGCCACTCGCAGAGCGGCACAACCGGGCGGCTTTCTCGTGCGGGAACGAGGCTCTAGATGCATACTTCATAGGCGATCCCATTCGGCAGGACGTCAGCCGAAGAGTCACCAACGCGTTCGTTCTAACTCCTGACGGAAAGTTTGTTGCCGGCTTTTATACGCTGTCTCCCATCTCCATCCTCAGCGTGGATTTGACCTCCAGCCTTCAGAAAAAACTCCCCAAGCGGCCCATCGGCGCCACGCTCATCGGCCGGATGGGAAGGGATTTATCTCTTCGAGGAAAAGGCGTCGGCGAAATGCTGCTTATGGACGCACTCCACAAGGCATGGCAAGCCTCGAAACTTGTCTCCTGCTGGGCAGTGGTAGTGGATGCCAAAGAGGGTGCTCGCGATTTTTACATAGAGAACGAGTTTATCCCTTTCGCAACCCAACCAGACAGGCTTTTCCTGTTGATGAAGAAGATCGATTTGATGTTCGAATAACCCAATTCCATTCAAACTCGCCAATCAGGATCGAGAAACTACAATGGAAGAGAAGAGATGAGTGAATTTGTTCAAGAGGAGTTTACGGTGGAAACGAATTCTAAAGGTACGGGCGCGACGATCCAGCGGCCCGAGACCTGCGTGATTGACGCCGAGGTGGAGATTGCGGCGGATGCGGTGATTGAGCCGTTTGTGCAGTTGCTGGGCCGCACAAAAATTGGCGCCGGTTGCCGGATCCGGTCGTTCACGGTGATTGAAAACTGCACTTTGGGCCGCGATGTGCTGGTTCGTCAGAGTTGCGTGCTGACTGACAGCGCTATTGCGGATGGAGCCAAGATCGGCCCCTTCGCGCACCTGCGTCCGGGCAGCGAGATTGGCGAGGAAGTTCACATCGGCAATTTCGTCGAGACCAAAAAAGCCAAGCTGGCCAAGGGCGCGAAGGCCGGTCACCTCACTTACCTGGGCGATGTGGAGGTGGGCGCGGGAACCAACATCGGCGCGGGGACCATCACCTGCAACTACGACGGGGTGAACAAGCACAAGACAATCATCGGCAAGGACGCTTTTATCGGCAGCGATTCCACGCTGGTGGCGCCGGTAACTGTGGGCGACGGAGCTTATGTTGGCGCCGGCTCCTGCATCACCAGAGACGTGCCCGCGGACTCGCTGGCGGTAAGCCGTGTTCGCCAGGTTGTCAAGGAAGGCTGGGCCGCAGCCCGGCGCGCAATGCGACAAAAGCATTAGTTGTGCATCCAATATTTATTGGTTGACAGCGTTCATCGGAAGGAGCAGATCCATGCGCACATTGTCCGATCAAGAAGTTGCTTCTCATCTCGGCGCTCTGCCAGAGTGGCGGATCGAAAAGGGAGAGTTGACGCGTACCTTTACCTTTAAAGATTTCCTTGCCGCGCTGGCCTTCGTCAACCGGGTGGGTGAGCGGGCTGAAGCGGCCGGCCACCATCCGGATATTGACATTCGCTACAACAAGGTGCGACTGGGGCTGGTGACGCATGATGCCGGGGCCCCCAGCGACAGGTCTTCGTCGCTGGGGTGGGAGGCCGGGGGCCTGACCACAAAAGATTTCGACCTTGCGGCAATCGTGAATCGGCTGGTCTGACTGCGCATAGGGCAATTGTCCGGCTTCCCAACCTATGGAAAAGGCCTACAAATCCTGAAATCTGGATTTTGGCTCGAATCCGCCTGGTAAACATAGCTGGCAGACTTGAGGGACGTTCGAGAGCTGGCAAATGTCAGAATAACGCCTACGCGGCAGCAATATCCCAGACACGAACCTGCTGAAAAATTGCGGGGAAAATGTTCAAAATGTTAAGTAAGTATAAGATACAAAACAGCTTACTTCGTTATTCTCTGTTTTGGCGTTTGCAGGTTTCACCGTTACCCCTCAGAAAGTGTCTCGAATTTGGACACTGAGCTGGTTCAGGGGATTGCTTGCCGGGAGCCTTAAAATAATTTCGATTATTGTATTTGACATCTTCTGAATCTATGCTATGCTGTATATATTCCAGTCAGGGAGGAGGCATCCTCCCTACTGGAAGTAGTTTGCGTCACTGGCCTCCCGGCACGAACAGCAAGACCGTTCGTGCCGTCTTTTTTTGTGCAAAACGAGGCACAAATAGCTATTATGCTTTTTACCGCGACTCCGATTTTCGATTTATGCGCGCTTCGTTTTAGAATAGGCGCGAGGAGGGTCTTATGACGAACACGTGGATGCAGCGGCGTTGGGTTCTTGGTCTGGCGGTTTGCGCTTTGACAGCCGCCAGCTTTGCACAGTGGTCAAACCCGGCCGACGATATTCCCGCCTATCATCCCTCCGCGCCGCTCAAGGTGAGCGCCTTGCCGCCGATTCTCTCCGGCGCTCAACTGACAGGCGAACACTTTCGCTATCCGTGGCAGGTACACGCCTATCAGCAGGCGATCAAGATCAGCAGCGTGATCTACCAGCTTCCCTGCAACTGCCGCTGCGACCGCTCGCTGGGCCATACCAGCCTGCGCAGTTGCTATGAGACCGCGCACTCGACCGAGTGCGACACCTGCGCCAAAGAAGGATTCTTCGCCTACCAGCAGACCAAGCTGGGCAAGACTCCCGCCCAGATTCGCGCCGCCATCGCCCGCCATGAGTACGAGGGCATCGATCTGGAGAAGCAGTAAGCGGGCGTTAAAACTGGAACTGGCGTAGAATGGAAGTTGCAGCACGAGCCAGTTGGCCCGGTACTTCCCTGAATTGGGGGCGTCACGGTTTCGACGGGATCGATTGCGGCAAAGGAGTCATGCCGGGGTGTGGGCACCCGTAATCGCCTGCAAAACTAAAGTTGCCGACTACAGTCTGCCACTTGCAGCTTAATTAAATAAGCTGCCGTCTTCCACGGCTTTGCCTATGGGCTGTGAGCGGACGTCATACAGTAGGCTGGCGGCTGCGGCTCGGTCCGTGTTGTAACCGCGAGATCATCGGACTAGTTTTCGGTACATCTTGTCCGTTCTGAGTGCCGGGAGCGAACCCAAAAGGAACCGGGCAAAGCATGAACACTCCTGGCTGACAGCGATTTCGGACGCGGGTTCGACTCCCGCCGCCTCCACCAAGCCGTTTATTATCAATAACTCACAGGCGATTTTCTTTTGTGTACTTAGTATCGGTATCTCTATTCCATGCGCGGCTGCTCGGCATCTGATCCTGCCTTGGTTTGCCAAACAGAAAATGTAACGTACAGGATTATATTGGGATTGTATGTAATTTAGACCGGAAATTATAAATCGAGAAACGGCCTGTGGCTGTCGTTCTCTCTGAGTGCATCGGCGATTTTGCGCCTATTGAGAACTCTTCCAGGCTATATGGGCGTTTACCGGTCTTGATCCGGCTAAAAAGGCAGGATCCCTCCCGCCGCGCCCCCGGCAGGTCCGATGGCGTTTTCCCTGTATTCGCAACGGAGAAGAGGTACGAACCAGTTTGCTGGTCCGTACCTCTTCTTGAATGCGTCTTGCAGTATAGGCTTGCTACTGAATAGTGATCGACAGGTTAAGTGGGACTGTTGTCCCGCCACTGGTTACATTGATGGGTATGCTGTAGGTTCCAGCCGGTGTTGATTGTTTGGAACTTCCGCCGCACCCGGCTATCCCGAGCATGCCTGCTGCGGCAACGGTCGCCCCTGCAAACAGCAGCAAGCACGCAAGCCACGGGCTTCCGGTCTTCCTGGTGCGAAGGATGCGGCGCGTGAATCCCAGAGGCAGCAGAATCAGGGTTGCAAATATTTCGGGAAGCACGCCTCCTACTGGGCCATTGCGGAGGAAAGCCATGGCGGTTCCGGTGGTTCCAACGGTGAGTGTGGTGGTCAACGGCGCGCTGGAAGGGACCGTCAAGCTGGTGGGCGCGAAGCTGCAGGTGACCTCGGACGGCAGCGTTCCGCAGGCGAAGTTGACAGTGCCTGTGAATCCGCCGGTTGGCGTCAGCGTGATCACCGTAGATCCCGTGGAGCCGCTGGCGATGGTGAGCGACGACGGGTTCGCGCTCAGCGTATAGCCGGGCGCCTGCGCCGTGCCGGTTGAGACGACCAGGTTGACCGCCGAGCCGGAGTTGACGCTTGTGCCCGCGATTGGGCTCTCGCTAATCACGTTGCCGGATGCGACGGTGGCGCTGCTCGCCGTGGTGACCGTGCCAACCACGAGTCCAACTCCAGTAAAGGCTGTCGTCGCGGCTGCCTGGGTGTCGCCAACCACGTTGGGCGCGGCAACCTGCGCCGGACCGGTTGAAACGACCAGGTTGACCGCCGAGCCGGAGTTGACGCTTGTGCCCGCGGTTGGGTTCTCGCTAATCACGCTGCCGGATGCGACGGTGGCGCTGCTCGCCATGGTGACCGTGCCAACCACGAGTCCAACTCCGGTAATGGCTGTCGTCGCGGCTGCCTGGGTGTCGCCAACCACGTTGGGTACGGAGACCTGCGCAGTTTGGCCGATCAGACTGGTTGTGCCCGACACGCTGGCGGCATAGTTAGAGTCTCCTGGATAGCTTGCCTTCACCAGGTGCGCACCCGAGCCGGCGGGCGAAATCCCAGTTGCGGTCGCCGTGGCCGTCTGTGTCGATTGCTGGTTGAGCACTGTCACCGATCCGCCGACTGCGGCACTATTGGCTACGGCCAGGCCAGGCCCGCTGCCGGTGATGAAATCTCCCACCGCCAATGCAGAAGGAGTGCTCCCCGTCGCCGGGGGGCTCGCCACGGCCGTGAACGTCCCGTCGCCTTTCCCTAGCAGTATCGTTACTGTGTCGTCGCCGCTGTTGGACACGGCCAGGTCCGGGATGCCGTCCCCGTTGAAGTCTCCAACGACTATTCCGGATGGAGTCTTACCGGTGACTGGGATTGCCCCATTGAAGAATTCCCCGTTCCCAGCGCCCCGGAGAATCGTTACTGTGTTGTCGCCGCTGTTTGCAATGGCCAGGTCGTCCTTGCCGTCTCCGTTGAAATCAGCCGCTACCATCGATACCGGATTGAGACCGGTTTCGGCAATCGACACCTCCCCCGCGAAGTTTCCGTGGCCATCGTTCTCCCACGTCGTCACAATGTGCTGGTCCGATGAACCGGTGACAGCGGTCAGCACGGCAATATCCGCTCTGCCGTTTCCAAAAAAGTTTCCTACCCCTATGGCGAGTATGGTATCGTCCTGCGGATAGAGCGTCGGCACCCTAAATGTTCCGTTCCCATTGCCCAAAAAGACGGCGACGACGGAAACGCCAGATTCCTGGCAGGCGACCAGAAAGTCCTGGTTCCCGTCCCCATTGAAGTCAGCAGTTGCGACTGCCGAAGCAGATCCGCACGGAAGGCTGAAGGGAGCCTCAACAACTTCTCCACCCCTTCCGTCGCTGAGGATCAGTTGGGCGTTGTTGGTCGGGCTGGCGCTGTTGCTGACAGTAAGGATGCCCGCAGGCCCGCCGGTGACAAACGCCGCTGCCGCCATCATCTGGTTGTTGCCGTTGGTCGCTAGATTGTTGGCGGCCTTGAACGTGCCGTCGCCATTGCCGATCAGGACGCTTACGTAGCCGTTGGATCCGACGGCGATGTCGGGGATTCCGTCACCGTTGAAGTCTCCCACCACGACGGACTGCGGCGCGGGTTCCGTCGCTGGCGTCTGGGTGTTTGTCCAGGTCACTCCTCCAGCCGTCCCGGCGCCCAGCGTCGCTGTTCCCAACACGGCGTTGCCGTTGCTTGTGTCCAGAAAGGACACAATTCCAGTCGGCGCGGCAACCAGGTTTCCGGACCCCACCACCGTCGCCGTCAGCGTGTAATTGCCTGGGCTCCCGCTCTGTGCAATCGAAGTGGTTGTGGAGGCGATAGGCGGAGCCGTAATGGTCTCAGTGTGGCTGTTGCTGCTGGCGGTATACGCGATGCTTCCGGCGTAGCTGGCCAGGATGGTGTGCTGTCCGATGGCCAGGCTGGAGGTCAAGTAGGTCGCTTCTCCATTGCTGCCCAGCGCAACTGTAGACGCCGACGTGCCATCCACGCTGAAGACGACGTTGCCCGTTGGGATGCCGGTGCCGGACTCCGGCGTAATCGTTGCCGTAAAGGTAACCGCGCTGCCCTGCACTTGCGGATTGGCGCTCGAGGTCAGCGAGGTTGTGGTGGCGATGGAGGCGGGTACGATGCCGATCGCCAGCTTGGCGATAAAGGCGGTGCCAATGAAGTTGCTGCCGTTTGTGGTCTGGTAGGCACCCGTTGTCGTGGGAAAATTCGTCGATGACGCCACGCCGGCTACATACACGCCGCCCGCACCGTCCAGGGCAATGCCGTTGCCATGATCCGCGCCGCTGCCGCCGAGGTAGGTCGAGTACAGCAGCGCCGATCCGCCTGGGTTGAGCACGGTGATAAATGCATTGCTATAGTTATAGCCTGCCAGGTTATTCACGGTCTGAAATGCGCCCGGTGTGGTGGGAAAATCCTTTGAACCCGCTCCGCCCGTCACATAGGCGTCGCCCAGGTCGTCCACGGTGATGGCTTGGCCGTAGTCTCCCTGGCCGACTGCCTTGCATTGAGGAGGGCCGCAGTATGGGTCCAGTATGCCAGTGCCGCCCAGAAAAGTGGAGTACACCAGGCCCGTGCCGGCCGGATTCACCTCGGTGACAAAGGCGCTTTCAGCGTAATTGGCGAGGGCATTGTTGGTGGGCTGAAGAGCGCCTGCCGTCACTGGGTAATTCGACGAAGTCGTCGAGCCGGTCACATAGGCGTCGCCCGAGCCGTCCAGGGCAATGCCATGGGCATAATCTTGGTCACTGCCGCCCAGGTAGGTCGAGTACACCAGCGCCGAACCAGTCGCGTTGAGCTTGGTCACAAAGGCGTTTACACCATATATGCCGGGGCTGCCGTTCGCAGTTTGAAACGCACCCGTGGTCACGGGAAAATCCGTCGATTGCGTCTGGCCGGTCACATAGGCGTTGCCTGAGCCGTCCACGGCAATGCCGGTGCTGTAATCGCCATCCCCGGTTCCGGCGTGGCCGCTTCCGCCGAGATAGGTCGAATACACCAAGGCCGTGCCGGTTGGGTTGAGCTTGGTGATAAATGCATTGCCGAGGGTAAACTCGGTGGTGCCATTTGGTGCATCGTTATTCACGGTCTGAAAAGCGCCCGCTGTGGTGGGAAAATCGATTGACTCCGCCTCGCCGGTCACATAAGCATCGCCCGAGTCGTCCAGGGCAATGGCGAAGGCCTCATCGAGGCTACTGCCGCCAAGGAAAGTCGAGTACACCAGCGCCGTGCCGGTCGCGTTGAGTTTGGTCACGAAGGCGTTACCACCTTTGTTCACAGTTTGATACGCACCTGTGTTCACGGGAAAATCCGTCGAAGATGCAGTACCGGTCACATAGGCGTCGCCCGAGTTGTCCACGGCGATGCCAGTGCCGACAAGCTCGCCGGCGCTGCCGCCCAGGTAGGTCGAATACAACAGCGCCGTGCCGGTTGGGTTGAGCTTGGTGATAAATTCATTCCAGCCCTCGGGCGCCGCTTTATTCACGGTCTGAAACGCGCCGCTTGTGACGGGAAAATTCGTCGAAAGTGTTTCGCCGACCACATAGGCGTTGCCGGAGCTGTCTACGGCAATACCGTAGGCGACGTCGCTGATACTGCCGCCGAGGTAGGTGGAATAACTAAGCACCGGGTCGATCACAAGCGGTTTTGAATGGTCGTACCGGCCAAGCCTGAAGCCGACTGTGTTCGCCGACAGCATGGCGAACTGACCGTCAACCGGCTGCCGCAAGCCGTCCGTCACTTGATAGACGACCGGCTTGTGAAACGCGATCTCGCCGTTTGCCGCTGAAACGGTCAAATCTCCATCGGCAGTCAGATCAAGCTTTTTTGCTCCCGCAAATTCAAGTCGGATGGGCTTCGGATTGGCCCCCGGCGCAACCACGAAGTCGTATTCCAACTGCCGCTGGTTGCCGTAGTAGACCAGATCGATGCCCGGATAGACGCCCGCGTATTTCACCCTGGCGTAGGTGGGCATACCGCTGTGCCATTTGGCCGGGTCGTTGCCAATGAAGTAGTTGGCCGTGCCGGGGAGCGTATCACTGCCTATGACATGCGTTGCGCGGTTGGCGCCCGCCAAATCCATCCGCAGGACATCGGCATTCCTGGCCGGGTGCGTGGAAGCGGGCTTGAGGCCAGCTCCGATGGCCTGCTGAGGCTTCACGCTTGAGACCTCCGGCTTGGTCAGCGCCAATACCGCCGACGAATCCGTAAGAAACAGCGAATAACCGCTGCCGTTGGAAAGAAACTTCACGGTCTTATCGGCCTGACCTTGGTTGGCCTCAAAGCTGAGCGGGATTCTGCCGTAGTTTTGGGCCACTTGCGCCTTCTTCGCCGCAGGGTTGTCTGCTGGCTGAGAGGCCGGGCCTGCCGCTAAAGACGTGAGCGCTGATGCCGCGATGAGTCCGTACACAAATAGGGATCGCAGTGAGGTAGATTGAACGCCCAAGAGCATAGATATCTCCTTTTGCACTCCGTTTGGTTGTCTGGTTGAAGCTCGGGGGGTCGGGCTCCTCCTCGCATAGTACGCCCCATTCGCGTAAGTAAACTGTAAATGGATAAATATTATCCAATTATTTTTTAGAAAAGCGCCCCAGAGCGACAAATCCCGAAAAACGCATCTTACTCCGCGTTTCCCATGCGGCGTCTATGCCAGCATTCCCTCGTAACGCTCACGGGAAATGCTGCAAAGATAGGGCACTGGCTCGGTCAATGTGCCAGTTTCCATAGCCGACCATGCCGGACAGCGCGGACAGTAGCCTCGCATGTCGCAAGCCAGGCAGACGGAGCCGAGAGGCGGCGCGTCGTCCACAAAGTGCTGCAGATGTTCCCAAGCTGCGCGAAAACCGGTATCGAGCGGTCGCGCCGCTGGTTTGGACAAGTTCAGGCAAGGGTTCATCTAACGATGGCTCCCTGAGACGACACAGCAATTTTGACGCACTATGAAGTGTAAGTGCCCTGAGCGACTGTCCTTACTATGATTGCCGAATCCCATGTACTTGTGGCGTACTTGGAAACTGCGTATTGACCGTTTCCTGCGTATTATTGCGGCTATTGTTTTCAATAACTTATTTGTTTTCAATGCGGCTCCGTAATCCGACTCCCGCCGCCTCACCATAAACAATCGACAATAAAGGAATTATTTACAGATGCGGCTATGATTGCCTCTAATGTCTGACAGGCTGCCTTCTCTATCGGAGGACTCTCCCTTAGGATGGATATATTAGTGGAAGGCAGGTCCAGTGAGTCACCAGTTGAAGATGAGCAGTCATAACGGCGATGTGCCCGCGCCTGGGAAGGCCGCAAACAATCGTTCTCGTTTATGGCGATGCATTTCCTGGATCTCGGACAAGATTCGCCGCCTGGGGATTCGCTATTTCGTCTTCCTGATCTTCATGGAAGTGCTCTCTGAAATTCTAAGCAGGCAGAGCGGACTAGACCCGCTCCGTTGTCACCTCCTTATTGAAGCGCCTCTTCTGCTGGCGCTTTATTGGGCGTTTAACTTCGCGTTCCGTCCGGGAAAGCTGTCGGCCTTCGTCGCCGCGCTGCCACTCGTGGTGGCCTATGTCGCCTGCGATGTATTCTTCGTTGCGTACGGAGACGTGCTGCGCATCATCGACCTCCGAAACCTGCCTGAGCTTCTTAAGGTGCTGCCATTCGCCAAGAAGGCGGGGTTGATGCTGGCTCTGGGCATGCCGCCTGCTCTGCTGCTTGCTTTCGTCAACTATCGAAGATACTGGCGCGCGCTGACCGTAGCTGGGCTTGCGCTGCTTGGGTCCGCGATGGTGGAGTTTTTCCCGAATGCGGTACTCTCCGGACTTCATTTCGCGCGTCTTGATGTGGCGATATATTCCGATGCGCAGAGCGTGAATGACAACGGCCGTCTCACCATGGTGCTTTATTTTGAAGCATCGCGCAGGGTCGCGATCAAGCAGACCAACGCTTACCGCAAGCGTGGCGAGTATGACCAGGAGGTACGCGCCAGCGCGGATTTCATCCGCAAGAACGGTAATCGTCACAACGTGTATCTGGTCGTACTTGAAAGCTGGGTAGATCCGACGCTCTTTCGCGGAGTCACCTTTTCAAGGGATCCACGACACCCCGATTTTGCGCAGTTGGTCGGACAGGAGCAAGGGTTTTCCATCTCGCCCGTCTTCGGAGGCGGAACCGCCCAGGCGGAGTTCGAGGCGCTATGCGGCGCGCCAGCTTTGAATGAGCTTTCCGAGATCGAGTTCGATGTTTTTACCGGTCATGCGGCGGGTTGCATGCCCGGCATCCTGCATCAGGCCGGTTACGCAACCTACGTCAGCAACGCTTATCAGCCGGACTACTTCAACAGCACCAAGGCCTATACCGGAATCGGGTTCGATAAACTTTACTATCCGATTGAATACTCGCGCGATCGCGATACCTACCTGACGGTGAGCAACGCATCGGATGCCGAGACGTATTTGTTCGACGGGGATCTGTTCAATCAGAATCTCGCCTTTATCGCGCGAACGCTGCGGGAACGTCCTGAGCAGCCGATCTTCAACTACGTGCTTACCATGTACGGCCATGAGCCCCACGACATCGACACCGATCGGCGGCCGCTGGTTCTGTCGATGAAAGCACCGCATGACGACCAGCAGTTGCTGCGGGCCGCCAACCAGTATTGGTACCGCACACAAGCGATTGCCAGCTATATCCGCGCCCTGATCAAGCTCGATCCCGAGAGCCTGATCATCCTGGTATCCGACCATGTGCCGCCACTCAACGAGGGAACGAATAGCTACAAGGATTTTCGTTACCTCAATAACATCGACGATAGCACGCACATGAACCGTATCGTGGTGGTGGAGGACGGCAAGGTGGTGCGTCACAAGACCATCCACCACTACAACATTCCCTCGCTCATCTACGACTACCTGACCAGCCAGAGATATTGCGCGCAAAACAATTGCGATCTATCGAAAGCCGAGCGAGAGAACAAGTACAGGCTGCTGATCTCGCGCGCGGTCAGCCCGATGTAGGATCCGGGCGTGATCGCGATTCCAGAATTGCGTGAGTTATGTTTCAAATTGCAATAGGGCGAGCCGCGGCCAAATTACCGAGGCGTCGGATAGGTTCTGTAGGCGACTACTTCCGCGTTGAATGAAGTTCCGCGAATCTCAGAGGTTTTAAGTAGCACCTCAAAGTAAGGGAAGCGATCCGCGTGAATGATGTTGCGGAACTTCTGCAATTGATCTTCGGAGGTTAGGAACTCGGCAGCTGCGCTGGACGCATCTGAGTCCGTACCCGCGACGATGATTGTGTTGCCGGTTCTACTCGGATTGGGGAGGTAGGCAACAACGCTGTATCCAACCGGTCCCTTCTGCGTGGAGGACTCAGTGTACACGGCCTGCTCGCCGGCTTGGGGATGGTTGTTGACAACGAACATACCCGCTCCGGCGGTATCCAGGTTGAAGTTGAGTTGGTCGTCGAAGAGGAAAACCCATGGATTGGCCTTCTTGCCGCCGATCAGAATCGCGTTGTCCCGCTTCAGAGAGTCAGCCTCGTAGAAGCGCGAGGCTGTGAGGTGCAGCGAAAGAGAGAAGGGGTCGAGAGCAATAATCCGCTGCGCGGCAAGAACGCCGCCAAAAGTAATCAGATTGTGATTAAAGACCTCGTCCAAATCCGCTTTCCGGTCGGCGCTGAAATCGGACGACTTGATCTGCTGGAGAAAACTGCGGCTCAGATAATCCTCCAGTGTAATGGAATGGTGGGTGATGTTTTCAATTACACTGGCCGAGTCATCCGGCAAGACGATATCAGTTTGTTGATTATTGCGGAGAAAATCTCCCCAAAATGCCGCTACCGCCGGTTTGTTCTCCCAAGGGTGGAGTGTCTTATGCATCGCGCGATTCTGCTCAAAGAGAACTGCGCAGGCAATGGCGAGCAACAAGCATACGGTGGCCCACAGAATATGCGCAAGAAGACGGGGACGAGTCCGATTCAAGTCATGGTGCGGTGGAGTCGAATGCAGGAGTTCTTCGCGCGCTGACGCCTGATGCCCCTCGACCTCTGGAAGCCGGCGGCGAAAGATGGGCTTATATCCGCCACGGGGAATTTCGAGGATCAGAGTCTCGTGCGCGCCCTCCGAAGCAAAGTATGCTTCGATGCGCTTTCTCAGCTCGGTCGCATTGACCCGGACGATATTGTCCTGGCTTGTGTCATAAGTCGCGGGTCTGCCAAAAACCCTGGCGCCTATTTCCTGTTCGTGGATCTCCGTGCTGCCGTCTTTGAGAGAATGTTTTCCGACGTAGAGCAGAAAATCACGCAGCCGTGCAGCGCGGATAAAATGCTCACTGGCGGCCACTCGCTCGATCAGAGCGCGCCGTTCTTCTACGCTTGGCTGGTCCGCGGTCTCTGACGCTGGATGATTCAAGATAGTAGCCATGGGTGGTGTCCGTATGCCCGTAGACGCCTGCAAGTCTAGCGCGGGCAGTTCTTCTCAGGCAAGGAAGAACTTGAGGCCTCTTGAAAAACTGGCTCCAGATGACGTTCCTCCAGTTTAACCTTCTCCTGGAGATAAATGCTGTATATTATTACAATATAATAACTTATTCATCTCTTTACAGTAAATTTCACCGTTCACTTTGCGGTAAATTAACTTGCCAGCGCGTCCTCAGGTTTCGATAATCCCCTACGAGTTTGCTTCTCGGACTACTCAGAGCAGCGAATATGCCATGCACCTTGGTCTTTCGGCAATCCAGGATCTGTACCGCCGGAGACGCCGGGTAAGCTCCGGGCACAGAGAGCGGATGGGTTCTAGTGTGGTGAGTCAGAAGTTCATTGAAGAACAACAGCAGATCCTTCGACTCACCACCCCAGGCTGAAGAGGACGCCTGGGGCCCCGTTCGCTCAGGATGACAGCAATTTTTGTGATGCGTATTTCTGACTCAGGACCTAGATGGCAATCATCTTCACAGACTGATCGTCATCGCCGCTGGAACCAATAGGTGGAAGTTTGCGCTATTGAACAGAGGCGCCAAGGACGCCAGAAGCATTCTAGGCATGGATATTCTTGTGACAAGCCAGCGAAAGCACGGTGACTGGCAGATGCAAAACCCTAAACCTGCGTTCATGCGCAATGAATCAAGCGCATAGACGCTTTCAGGAGGCAACATGCGATTCAGCAATACAAATGGCATAGTGTCAACCAGACAAAGGGCAGCGAAATTTTGTCTTTTTCTAGTGACATTCGTGGTGACGGCCCTGCTGGCCTCGTCATCGATACAGGCTCAGCAATACCTTGGCACGCTGAGCGGCAGTGTGGCCGATCAGACGGGCGCCAAGGTAGTGGGCGCAAGCGTGACCGCCAAGGCCGCATCGACAAACTTTGAAACCAAGGCTATCACCAATGGATCGGGCGATTACACCATCCCCTTCCTTACCCCCGACACCTACACGGTAACGATTCAAGCCAGGGGCTTTGGCGGCCAAACGCTCACCGGCATCGTTCTGACAGCCAGCGCGACAGCGCGCGCGGATTTCTCATTGAAAGCGGCCGGCGCCAACACAGAGATTACCGTCAGCGCGGATTCCGAGATTCTGGATACCACTTCGGCCAACCTGGCGACGACAATGCTGACCGAGGAAGTCCTCGAAACGCCGAATATCGGACGCAACCCGTTTGTGTTTGAGACACTGGCGGCCGGTATCTTCTCGGCCGGATCGGGCGGCTATATCCAGGGCAAGGCAAGCACGTTTACCAACGCGTGGAGCGGCGTGGCCGTGCAGATCGACTCGAACGGCAGCAGCGGCCATAACCGCCTGACGCTGGACGGCGTCCCTGACGATCCTTCAGAGCGCTTCTCCGGCGCCAGCTACCTGGGCTTTTCGCCCTCGATAGAAGCAGTGCAGGAAGTGAAGACCCAGACGGGCCTTTATGACGCCGAGTATGGACATGGAGACGGCGTGGTGGCCAACACGGTGCTCAAGACCGGCTCAAATACGTATCACGGCGCCGCATACTATGTCTTCCGCAACACCTACATGGATGCGAATTCCTATCAAAACAATCATAAAATTCCGATAGCGCCCCGTGTTAACGATCAGTGGACACAGCCGGGCGGCGTCTTCGACGGTCCGATCCGGATTCCGCACGTCTACAACGGGCATGACAAGACCTTCTTCACGGTGGCATACGAATACACTCAGTTGCACGCGCCTGTGACATATAGCGGGAAGATGCCAACCGTTACCGGCGTCAATCAAAAGACCGGCGCTACCGATGGGGGCAATGTGGCCGGCGACTTCGGCAACCTCTGCTCAACTTTCAATGCGAGCGGCATTTGCACCAGCGGCATACAGATTTTCGATCCCAACACGCTCACTGGCGCGGTAAATATAACTCCCGGCCAGCGCAACCCGTACCCTTATAACATCATTGCTGCAACTGCGACTACGCCGACCGGCATCAACACGGCGGGCGCGGCGCTGATGGGCTACTATCCGGCGCCGAATACCACCCTGACCAGCACCGGAAACTACGTCTCGACTGACACCTCGGCGCCTAACAAATACTACGGCTTTGTGGCGCGCGTCGACCAGCAGTTCTCCGACAAGCACCATTTTGACGCCAAGTTCTTCAAGGACGTCCTGCATCAGCTTTACCCGAACGAGGGATTTCCGCACGCGGAAGGACCTGGGGGCGCATGCTGTTCTTACACCGTCTATCGCAACAACGAGGGCGGCAGCGTAGAAGACAGCTACCAGTTTTCACCCACAATGGTGTTGAATGCGCGTTTAGGCACCATCTACCACCCCTTCGGCCTGGTTTATCCGGGAGCTACGTTCAATCTGGCCTCCCTCAACATTGCCGGAACCGGTCTTCCGTATCAATCATTCCCCGGCACGTCGTTCGGGGACAGCTATGCGAGTTTGCAGAACGGCAGTGCCGGACAGGTCAGCGCGGATGCGCTCAGTTCAGTCTCTGTTCTGCTCGCCAAGACTGCGCGCAGCCATTCTCTGCGCGTGGGCTTCGAAGGCAATCTGAGCCGGTATAACGTGCAGAATCCGATGAGCGGCGTTGGGACCTTCGCATTTGACCGCACATTTACGGAGGCGCTTACTTCTGGCCAATCCTGTACAGGCACAGGATACGGCTGTACATCTGCTGGAGATGACATGGCCGCGCTGCTGCTTGGCGTTCCGACCAGCGGATCGTATGCCAATAACATTGCTTACGCTCTATCGCAGCAGTACATGGCGCTCTTTGTGCAGGACGACTGGCGCGTCAGCTCCAAGCTGACGATAAACGCCGGCCTTCGCTGGGACTATGAATCGCCCTTCACGGATCGTTACAACCGGATGGTCTCCGGCTTCTGCACAACTTGCACCAACCCACTGCAGACTTCTGTATCGAGCCTGCCGCTGTATGGCGGCCTGACTTTCGCCAACACCACCGTCACGCCGAGCCGCTATGTAGCGCCGAAAGAGTTCGGCCACATCCAACCGCGTTTTGGCGTCTCCTACCAGATCACGCCCAAGCTCGTGGCGCGCGGCGGCGTGGGACTGTTTTACTTCAACACACAAGATCAACCGCAGGCGCAGGGATTCAGCGCCTCGACCAACTATGTCTCAGGGTCAGGCGCCTTTGTGCCGCAAAACAGTCTCAGCAGCCCGTTCCCGGTCAGCGCTGGGCTACCTCAAGGAGTGAATCTGCCGACGGGAAGCTCGCTGGGACTATCGACAGCACTTGGCCAGAGTTTCAGTTACACCGAACCAACCACCGTGCAGCCGAAGCAGTTGCAGTATTCCGCCGGCCTCCAATATCAGTTGCCCGGCCAAACCGTGCTGCAAATCAGCTATGTGGGAAACAAGGTCTTCCAGCTTCCCGTCAACAAGGCGATTGACGTTCTGCCCGCCTCGTACCAGGGCACCGTCGCCTCGCCGCTGATTGGCAGTCAAATCGCTGCCTTGCAAAACAAGGTTACGAGTCCTTTTGCCGGTCTGTCGCAAATGGCCGGATCGTCTCTGGCCGCGGCAACAATCCCTCAGTTCTGGCTCTATGGGACTTACCCTGAATTCACAGGTGTCACCGATAACTTCCAGCCCGTCGGGACCGTTCTGTACAACTCGCTCCAGGTCTCGGTGAACAAACGATTGTCCCATCACTTTGATATACAGGGCAACTTTACCTGGGAAAAGATCATGGATAAGAATGTATTCCTGAATCCGACGGATACAAATCTCTTTCGTTATCAAGACTCACAGCCCAATCTTCTTTCCAATTTGTGGGGAACCTATCACTTCCCCGAGTTTGCTGATAAGCCGATCGTTCGGGAATTTCTGGGCGGATGGAAGCTGCAAGGCGTACTGCGTGCCAGCAATGCTCCTCTGATCGCCAATCCGGGCAGCATAGGAGGCAGTGCGAATGCTCCAGGCGCCGGCAATCCAGGCTACACCTATAAGCAGTTGATGGTTCCGACGCCGGCAAGCCGTAACTATGCCACGATGTTCAACCCGTGCTATCTGGCTTGGACTGAAGTCGCCGGCACAACCGGAACCTGGGCGAACGCAAGCACCTGCTCCGGCGCCAATACCACGCCGGCCTTCCAGCAGGAGCCGCTGTTCACGCTGAACACACTTGGGCCGTACATGAACATTCGTGAAATCGTTCACCCGCTGGCGGATGCATCCCTCTTCAAGACCTTCAAGATTCGCGGGGCCACCAACTTTGAAATCCGCGGAGAGTTCTTCAACGTCCTGAACACGCCGAACTTCGGCGGTCCGAACACAACTCCAACCGGCTCCGGCTATGGTGGCGTGTCGACGCCGCTGAGTCAGGCCAACGATGCTCGCCTGACGCAGTTGACGGCACGCGTCAACTTCTAATTTGAAGTCTCCGGCTCTGGACTTCCGAGAAACTGAAAATCTCTCGGAAGTTCACCTTTATTCAAGGACACAGCAGCTTTGTGTCTTCGACTTGCAAAGCGGTTGCAACGCAGCCAAGAACATGAGGATCAAAGTGCGACCCAGGATGACATTGGGATGGAAGAGCTGCGTACTTCATATAACGCTCGCCATCTTGTGCGCCAGTGTTTTCTACGGGCAGGCTTACAAGCCGCCGGCGGATGCATTGCGAGCCGGTTTCAAGCAGCCGCCCGCTGCCGCGAAACTGCGCTGCTATTGGTGGTGGCTCAACGGCAACACTACGGCGGAGACCATCACGCGCGACCTGAAAGCGATGAAGGAGCATGGGTACGCGGGAGCGATTCTGGTCGATGCTGACGGCTCGGGTCAGCAGAGAAATACTGAAGTGTCTGTTGGGCCAGCTATCGGCAGCCCCCAATGGATCGCGCTCTACGTGCATGCCCTCAAAGTAGCGCAACAGCTCGGACTGGAGATTAGCCTCAACGTCACCAGCCGTTGGGATGTTGGAATTATCGGCGGCCCAACCGTCAAGCCGGAAGATGCCATGAAGCTGCTCACCTTTTCGCAAGCCGTTGTGGAAGGTGGTGGCAGTAGAACGGTGCAACTTGCTTTGCCTCCGGCAGCAAATGGCTTCTATCGCCCGATTGCGACACTTGCCTATCCGCTGCGGCACGGAGCCCCGCTCGCAGGAGCGCCGGATAGCAGCCGCGCAGCCATCGTAGATTTGTCTTCCAAAACGGCGTCTAATGAAACAGGCATCTCCATGGAACCGATCAGTCAAGGGTTGCGCAATGCGCCCTCTGTTTCAGGCGAAGAGGATGCCGGCGCAAATGAGATTGTCGATGTTAGCTCCCACATGAGCGCGGACGGCGTCTTGCAGTGGACATTTCCATCCGGCACATGGGAAGTGCTTCGCATTGGCTACACCGACTCTCCCCAGAGCCTGACTGATTACACGGGAGCCACGCTCGGGCTGGAGATGGATGCGATGAGTCCGCAGGCCTTCGACCACTACTGGAAACAGGCCATCGAACCACTGCTGGATGCGGCTAAACCGAATATCGGCGCCAGCCTGCGCTATCTTGTCACCGATAGCTGGGAGGCCGGCGGAACAAACTGGACAGCCGAATTCCGCGAGGAATTCCTGCGCAGGCGAGGATATGATCCGGTTCCGTATTTGCCGATTATTGCCGGGCGCATTATGGGCAGCCGCGATGTTAGCGAACGCTTCCTGTTCGATCTGCGACGCACCGTTGCCGATCTAATTGCCGTCAACTACTATGATCGCTTTGCCGAACATGCCAAGGCGCGCGGACTGGGGACGCATCCGGAAGCCGGCGGCCCACATGGCGCGCCGATCGACGCGCTGGAGAATTTTCGCAGTTCATCCTACCCGCAGACCGAGTTCTGGGCCGACTCCGGATGGCACCGCGTTACGGACACCGAGCGGTTTTTTGTCAAAGAAGCTTCCAGCGCAGCCCACATCTATGGCAAACCTCTCGTGGCGGCTGAAGGGCTCACCAGCATGAACCTGGCCGCATGGTCGGAGTCTCCAGGAACCAATCTGCAGCCTACCTTCGATCATGCCCTCACCGAGGGACTGAACCGCCTCTTCTGGCACGAGTTCACCTCATCGCCCGCGGAGTACGGACTGCCGGGTCAGGAATATTTTGCCGGCACACATTTGAATCCAAATGTTACCTGGTGGCGCCAGTCCGCGCCTCTCTTGCTGGCTTTCAACCGCGCGCAGTTTCTTATGCAACAGGGAGGTTCCGTCTCCGATCTTCTGTATTTCTACGGAGATCAGGTGCCGGGCATGGTGCGCGACAAAATGGACGACCCAGCCCATGTGCTGCCCGGTTATGACTACGATGTGACTAATGAAGATGCTCTGCTGCATCGCATGCAATTTTCCGGTTCAGATATTCATACGCCGGAGGGACTCCATTACCGCGCATTGGCGCTTCCTGATTCGCGCTCCCTCTCTTATCTGGCGCTGATGTGGGTCAAACGGTTTGCGCATCAAGGCGGGATTATCATCGGCCTCAAGCCTACTGGTCCGCTCGGCCTCATCCCTTCTCAAAAAGAAGCGGAATACACGCAGACAGTCAACGAGATGTGGGGGAGTTGTGAAGGCAGTGGCGCAAGCGAGGTTCGCTATGGACAGGGGCATATCTACTGCACAGCGAACGCAAGAATCGCTCTTACTGCGATGGGCGCCATCCCGGACTTCACTTATACGTTGAATGGCGGCCAAGGAAGCAGTGAAGAAGGACACGTCCTCGACTATGTCCATCGGAGAACCGCCAACGCGGATATTTACTTTGTCCGGAATACGCTAACAAAAAGTGTGGAAGCAACCGTATCGTTCAGGGTGCATGACCGCGCCCCAGAACTCTGGATGCCGGACACAGGCTCTACTGCCCCGGCGCTGGTGTACAAAGAAACGAAGGATGGCCAAACAGAAATTCCACTTACCTTCCCCTCCACTGGATCGGTCTTTTTCGTCTTTGAGCGCCACCAGAATTTGCACCTGACCAGCCTGCAACGCGATGGAAGCGAAATTTATCCCTCGGTGCTCCAGGGTGTTGGAGTATATGCGAGCGGCGGCTCTGCTCTTGTTACCTCTGAGCCTGGAACCTACGCCGCAACGTACTCTAACGGCCGCCGCCGGACCTTTGCAGTCCAACCGGACGACACGACTGCGCAGATATTTGGGCCATGGACGCTTTCTTTTCCGGACGGATGGGGCGCGCCGACTTCAATCCCTCTGCCACGGTTTGAATCCTGGACCCAGTCACAGAATACTGGAGTGAAATATTTCTCCGGCACGGGAACCTATCGCGCAGTTCTTCACATTCCCGGCACGCTTCTCACGTCTCAACGGCAGCTCTGGTTGAACCTGGGACAAGTGCGCGAGATTGCTTCCGTCGCTGTCAATGGCATTGCAGTGCAGACAATGTGGAGGGCTCCATTTGTTGCGCGCATCGATCCCGTGCTCCATTCGGGAGACAACACGCTGGAGATTCAAGTTACCAATTTGTGGCCCAATCGCATTATCGGAGACTTGCAACCATCGGCAACTGCCCGCTATACCCACACAAATGTTCGCGCTTACACAAAAGATTCTCCATTGCTGCCGTCTGGCATTCTCGAACCGATCGCCATACAAATCGGCAGCATGAAGCGATTCAAGTAAGAGACGGCAGCAGGCCGAGGCACTTATCCAGGTAATATATCTCGGAAATTGTGAGTCCACATTCTCGTTTCCCACCCTTTCCGCAGAAAAAAGCGGAAAGGATGGTGATCTTGTTGGCATCCACACCCGGCGTGACGTTGGAGGCATGATCGCCGGTCAGGCTGGCGGCAATGCCAAAGCCATTCCAGAAGGTCACGGCCGCGTTCGCGCCTCCGCCCTTGATCCAGAAGCTGGTCTGGCCGGGCAATGCCTGGGACCGCTCGCCAGCAAAGGTTACAGCCAGGTCGGTGGAGACCGTCTCCGGCGCAATCGGCTTCTGGCTCTACTGGGCCCAACCTGCGGCGCACGCCAATGGACATGCGCCCACAAGGAGCACCTTTCAGCGATTCGATATGCGCATCTCAGTTCTCCTTTTTACTCAACCGTCAAGGTGACGGTGGATGTGTGCGACAGCGCGCCCGAGGCTACGGTCACGGTCACAGTGTAGCTTTGCTGCGTCTGGGCAGAGGAGCCGGTGTTGGAGCCGCAACCGCTCAATCCGGCCAGCGTTGCCGCACCCGCGCCCGCCAGCAATACGACCGCGAGCATCCTGCCCAGCCGCGTGCCGCTCTTGCGCAGCCTGCCCGCAAAAGGCAACAGCAACAGCGCCAGCGAGAACGGCGCCAGAAGCGAAGCCAGATTGCCGCCCGCAGGTTGCGTGGACGCGGTGGTCTGAGGAACCTGGACGGTCAGCACCGTATTGCCGGTCAGCGCAGTGTTTGCGGGCAGAGTCCACGACCACGGGTTGTTGGAGGCGAAAACCCACGCCGGCGGAGTAAGGGTCATTGTCGTACCCGAGGGCAGTGCAGGCGACGAACTGACGGTGAAAGTCACTGGCGACGGGAAGGTGGTGCCGCTGCTCGGAGCAATGGGGAACGAATACGTTGCCGTACCGCCCGGAAGAATCGTTTCCGATGCCGTAGGAGTGCCCAGATTGATGTCAATCGCCGCCTCGGAGACTGTATTGCTGGGTCCGGCGACGAGGAAGTTCGTGTCGCCGTTATAGAGCGCGGTGATGTTGTGCGTGCCGGTAACCGTGTAGGTGACGGCGCAGATCGCTTGTCCGTTTGACGTAGTTACCGCCGCGCTGGCGCAGGCCGTGATCACCGTTCCGCCATCCGAGAAGGCCACCGTGCCCGTCGGATTACTGATCGAGGAAGAAACCGTGGCCGTGTAGGTGACCGGATTCTGCAACAAAATCGGATTCAGGCTGGTGGTCAGCAAGACTGCGGAGGCCGCCTTGTTGATCGTGTCGGTAATCGTGCCGCTGGCGCTGGCGTAATTGCCGGTGGGATCGCT
>Ga0224557_1001484_pt1 | contig 22536 bp, 23 predicted proteins | sample 714S31014metaG_FD_180677 | JGI IMG/M metagenome (GOLD analysis project Ga0224557, IMG submission 180677) | Peat soil microbial communities from Stordalen Mire, Sweden - 717 S3 10-14 | ecosystem: Environmental > Terrestrial > Soil > Wetlands > Peat | place: Sweden: Norrbotten County, Stordalen... | reverse complement strand
TCTCTATGTGCGCCGTCGCAATCCGCGTGTGCAGATCGCCGCGCAAATAGACGGTGGCGGCCACGAGCGCGGCATGCGCTCAGGGACGTTGAACGTGCCCGGCATCGTGGGTCTCGGCAAAGCCTGTGAAATTGCCCGCGAAGAAATGGATTCTGAAGCCGCCTATCTCCGCGGCCTCCGCGATCGCCTCAAGGCCAAGCTCGAGTCTGAACTCGACTACGTTCAAGTCAACGGTTCCTGGGAGCATCGCCTCCCCGGCAATCTCAACATGAGCTTTGTTTATGTCGAAGGCGAATCGCTGCTCATGGGCATCAACGACGTCGCCGTTTCCAGCGGCTCGGCCTGCACTTCGGCTACGCTCGAACCGTCCTACGTCCTCAAGGCGCTGGGCCTCGGCGACGACGTCGCGCACAGCTCAATTCGGTTCGGCCTCGGCCGTTTCAACACACAGGCTGAAGTGGACTACGTAGCCGCCAAGGTCATCGACATCGTCAAGCATCTGCGCCAGCTTTCGCCGCTTTACGAAATGGTGCAGGAAGGCATCGATCTCACCAAAATCCAATGGGCAGCGCACTAAGCGCGAAACGAATTTCAAGGCATCGGCGAGCAAGCCTGCCGAATCAAACAAAAGTAAGCGCGGCTTCCCCGCGGGAGGAGTAGCAAATGGCATACAGCGATAAGGTAATCGACCACTATAACAACCCGCGCAACGTGGGCCAACTCGACAAGAGCTCCGCCGAAGTGGGCACGGGCCTGGTGGGCGCTCCCGAGTGCGGCGACGTGATGCGCCTGCAGATTCGTGTCAACCCTGAGACGCAGGTCATTGAAGAAGCCAAGTTCAAGACCTTCGGCTGCGGCTCGGCCATTGCCAGCTCGTCGCTGGCCACGGAATGGATCAAGGGCCGCACCGTTGACGATGCGCTCGCGATCAAGAACACTGACATCGTGAAGGAATTGTCACTTCCGCCGGTCAAGATTCATTGCTCGGTGCTCGCCGAGGACGCCATTCGCGCGGCCATTGGCGACTGGAAGAAAAAGAACGGCGTTGCGGAAGCTGCTACGGCAGCGACAACGGCAGCGCACTAAGCGGCTTCCCCTTTCCGTCCTGGGGGCCCCGGCCAATAGGTCGAGGCCCCGCTTGAGGCCGGGGGAACTGAAAGTGAATAGGCAAGTATGGCCAACATAGTCTCAATTGAATCAAAGCCGGCCGAAGGCGCGTTCGCGTCGCCTCCGCCGCAAGACGCCAAGCCGGTAACCGCGGCTGGCGCGGCGGCTGGCCAGGGCCTGCAGGTGACCGAACGGGCCGTGAAGCGCATTCGCGTCGCCATGGCCAAGGAAGGCGTTTCGCCTGAGGAAGGCGGACTGCGCCTCGGCGTCATGGGCGGCGGCTGCTCAGGTCTTTCCTACTCAATCAAGTTCGATACGCAGCCCCGCGAACGCGATCGCATCTATGAGTTCGACGGCGTGCGCGTCTTTGTCGATCCCAAGTCGTTTCTCTATCTGCACGGAATGACGCTGGACTACGAGGAGACGCTGATGCGGCAGGGATTCAACTTCATCAATCCGAACTCCTCGCGATCCTGCGGCTGCGGTTCGTCCTTCTCGTCTTAAGTCGCCCGCTGGAGTCAGTCATGTTGAAAGTTATCGATTCGGCAGTTCCGGTCGCATGCTGGTCCTGCTCCGTGGCGCACAACGACGTCACCCTCTTCTGCCCGCATTGCAGCAAGATTCAGCCCCCTCCCGGCGGTGATTATTTCTCGGTCTTCGGTCTCGAGGAGCGTCTTGACCTCGATCTCGCTGCTCTCGAGCACGAGTTCCATCGCCTCAGCCGCAAGGTGCATCCCGATCGCTTTGCCCGCTCCGGCGACAACGAGCGCCAATGGAGCCTCGCTGACACGGCCTTGCTCAACGACGCGTATCGCACCCTGAAAGATCCCTTGCACCGCACAGAGTACCTGCTCAAGTTGCGGGGAGCGGAGATTGGCGAAGAGCATAGTGGCAAGGATCGAAAAGATCCTTCGCGAGTGCCGGCCGATCTGCTTGAAGAAGTTTTCGAGCTCAACATGCAGCTCGAGGAAATGCGCACTGCCCACAAAATGGGTGAAGAAGACCCGGATCTTCAAGCCAGCCTCGAACAGGCCAAACGCAAGTTCGACGGCCTCGAGCAGGAAGTGGATCAGGATCTGCGCAAGCAGTGGCAGTTGTGGGATAACGGCGACGCCGCTGCCCGCAAGGCTGCGGAAAAAACAATGGTCGCTCTGCTCGACAGGCGGCGCTATCTTAGCAACCTTGTACGTGACGTAACCGAAACTTTGGGAGCCGAGTAGAGATCCATGGCGGAATCGAACCAATCTGGCCGCGTTGTTGGAATTGACTTGGGAACCACAAATTCTCTCGTCGCATATATGCAGGGCGATGCGCCGGTGGTGATTCCCGGTGTAGACGGCTCCAATCTTGTGCCCTCGGTGGTGGCTCTCGACCCTATGCCCGCAGACGGGGGCCGGCCTACAGTCACCGTGGGCAACAGCGCACGCAAGACCCTCATTGAATCGCCGGAGCGCGTCATCTACTCCGTCAAGCGGCTCATGGGACGCGGCCTTGAAGAGATTCAGGATGAGCTCAAGCTCTTTCCCTTCCGCCTCGCCGACGACGTTGAGGCAGGCGAGGTGCCGCGCATCCAACTTGGCGAACTCCGCTTTACCCCGCCGGAAATCTCCGCCTACATTTTGCGCCAGCTCAAGCGCAACGCGGAGCGTTTCTTCGGTGCTCCCGTAACCCAGGCCGTCATCACCGTGCCTGCCTATTTCAACGACGCGCAGCGCCAGGCCACCAAAGATGCGGGCCGCATGGCCGGCCTTGAAGTACTGCGCCTCGTCAACGAGCCCACGGCCGCAGCGCTTGCCTACGGCCTTGATCGAGCCAATGTGGGCACCATCGCCGTCTACGACTTCGGCGGAGGCACCTTCGACATTTCCATCCTCAAGCTCCGCGACGGCATCTTTGAGGTTCAATCCACCAACGGCGATACCCATCTCGGCGGCGACGACATTGACAACCTGCTGCTCACTATCGCCCTCGACGAAATTTACGCCGAGCACGGCGTCGATCTCCGTCTGCATCCTGGCGCAGTGCAGGCCCTTCGCAAGGCCGCCATCGAAGCCAAGATTCGTCTGTCCTCAGAGCAATTCGCCAGCTTTGACATCGAGCTGCCCAACGGCGACCGCTATCAGCGCGAGATTCCTCGCGGCGTCTTCGAGCTCCTCATTGAGCCCGTGCTTGCCCGCACCGCGGCTCCCTGCAAGCAGGCGCTAACAGACGCAGGCATCACGGCCGACCAGGTCGACGAAGTGGTTCTTGTCGGCGGGTCCACGCGCATCCCGGCAGTGCGCTCGCTGGTGGACGATCTCTTCCGCCTCGCCGCGCGTGGAAAAAAGCCGCACACTGAGCTCAATCCCGACGAAGTGGTCGCCCTCGGCGCGGCCGTCCAGGCCGACATCCTCGCCGGAGCCTCCAAGTCCACTGAGGAGATGTTGCTGCTCGACGTCACGCCTCTTTCCCTCGGTATTGAAGCCCTCGGCGGCACCGTCGCGCGGATCATTCAGCGCAACTCCACCATTCCCGCTTCTGCTACTGAGCATTTCACCACCGGCGTTGATGGCCAGACGAACGTGGCCATCCACGTCGTGCAGGGCGAGCGCGAACTTGCCGCCGATTGCCGTTCCCTGGCTCGCTTTGACCTGAAGGGAATTCCGCCGATGACGGCGGGCCTGCCCCGCATTGAGGTGCGCTTTCTTATCGATGCCGATGGCATTCTTCAGGTGTCGGCACGCGAGCAGCGCAGCGGTCTCGCTGCTGAAATTGAAGTCAAGCCCACCTATGGATTGACCGACGAACAGGTCGAGACAATGATCCTCGACTCCTTCGATCACGCCGAAGAAGACTTTGCCAAGCGCCTCCTGATTGAAGCGCGCAACGAGGCCGAGTCCATCCTCTCCAAGGTCGGGGGTGTGCGCACCAACCCCGCATGGGGCCAACTCACGGGCGAAGAACAGTCAGCCATTCAGGCAGCGGTCACCCACCTCGCCTCCGTAAATCAAGGCGACGACATGTCCGCCATTCGCGAAGCCACGCTGGCGCTCGACAAGGCAACCGGCCGGCTCGCCGAACTCATGATGGATGCCGCCGTATCCACTGCACTCCGCGGAAAAACCATGACCGCTGCCGGCGAGCAACTTGAGGAAGCCGTCACTGCCCCCCACGCCATGGCCCCGGCAGAATTCAAATAGGGTGGCGAACGCAAGGTGTCAGGGCACGACTTTAGTCGTGCCGCAATTGCCGCAAAAAGAGAACGGGCTTTAGCCCCTGAGGCAATACCGCAGGAAAGGATTTCAAAACCATGAGCGAAGAAGCCGCAAAGAACATCCCTCCCGACAAACTCGTGCGCGTCACCTTTATGCCTGAGGGCAAGACGGTCGAATTCGAATTCGGCACCCTGCCGTATGACCATCACGGCCAGCCGATGTCGTTCCTCGACGTCGCGGAGAACTTCGGCATCTTTCTCGATCACGCCTGTGGCGGTGTCTGCGCCTGCACAACCTGCCACCTGTGGATCAAGAATCAGGACGGCATCAGCCCTGCCGATGACGATGAGATCGACCGCATGGACATGGCCGCCGATCAGCAGTTGGAATCGCGCCTCGGCTGCCAGGCCGTCATCACCAAACCCGGCAACTACGTCGTCGAGATTCCCAAGTGGAACCGCAACTACACTTCAGAAGGCAAGCCGCTTGCCTTGGCCGAAGGAAAGTAGGGAGACACTCGCATGCCACGCGAAATTTTGTGGACTGACGCCGAAGAGATCGGCATTCAACTGCAGGAAAAGTTTCCTGACGTCGACCCCTTCACCGTCCGCTTTACTGACCTGCACAAATATGTCATCGAGCTCGAAGGCTTCGCAGACGATCCATCCAAATCGAACGAACCCAAACTCGAAGCCATCCAGATGGCCTGGCACGAAGAGTACGAAGACGCCAAGGGCTGAGCGAGCTTCTAGCTTTTAGCTTGTTCCTCTCCAGGATGAGCTTGATCCTGCGAGCATTGAAATGCGCGGTCTGCTTTCCTCGGGATTGCAGGTGTTATTTCGCTCACAGCCAGCAGCTAGAAGCCAGAAAATCGGAGCTAGAAGCTGAGAGCTAGAAGCTGCTTCACCGCGCGTGATGCGAGATCCCCAGCACGTTGCCGTCGGGGTCTTTGAACCACGCCACCTGGTCGCCGCCGGGAAATGTTTGGATCCCCCGTTCATCCTGCTGCATGAACGAGTAGCGTTCAAAGGTCACGCCTTTGCCGACCAACTCGTCCACCGCCGCGCAAATGTCCTCGGCTTCCCAGCCCAAAACGGTTCCCGGCGCCGGGGTAAACTTCCTGGCTTTTCCAATGCGCAGCATCACGCCATCCATATCGAACACCAGCGCAAACCCGTCGTCGCGAAGGAACTTGAAGCCCAGAACATCCCGATAAAACGGAATCGCCGCCTCCGGGTTCTTTGTATTAAGAAACGTAATCACATGCTTCATCGCTTCCTCCTCGCTACTCCCGGCTGCGCTCGTACTCGTTCCAGCCAAACGCCGCTTCAAAGTGCTGGAATTCCTTCTTCTGCCCCGGCAAAAGGTACACGCTGACGACGTCAAAGCGAACCTGCGGTGCTTCCTGCTCTGGAAGCTGCCGCACATATTGCCGGGCCAGTCGCCGCAGCATCGTACGCTTGTGTGTATCCACGGCCACCTCGGCAGCCGTGTCGTCGTGCGCGGTGCGCGTCTTCACTTCCACAAAGCACAGTAGCCTTCCCTGCCACGCAATCAAATCGATGTCGCCGGGCTGGTGCCCAGCAGACCAGCGTCGTGCCACAACCACGTAGCCCTTGCGGCGCAAGTGGAAATACGCAGCATTCTCGCCCTCAATTCCAGTGGCCAGGTGCTCGGGCAGCGCCGGCGCACGGCCTCTGCGCCGCGCCACCCAGTCCAGGCCCGCCATTCCCTGCTCCAGCGCTGAAACCCACCTCTGTCGCATCCATTCCATCGCCAACCATTCTCGCCGCGGGTGAGGCCTTCACGCAAATCGCCGCACCACCTTATTCAACGCAAGACTCCGCGGCGTCAGCCTCGAACTATTAGCGCATCGCCCCATTCCCATTCTGAGCCGCAGTTTCAATCCCGGAAAACCCGGTGGTGTCCGCTCCGCGAAAAACCACTCCATGCGTCAGCAGGGGTCGAAACTAAGCAGTAGTGCACAAGGAGCGTCAGGTAATGTCCCACGGAGTTTTCGGTGGCCTGTTTTCCCAGCGCGGCGCTCAGGCGCCTCCCATGTCAACGGAGTTTGACCAGACGGTCGAAACAGATCACCAACCAGGCGTGGACCGTAGTTTCCAGTACGCCCTTGATGCCCTCCCCTGCAATGCCATGTTTTGCGATCGCGAGTTGATCCTCCGCTACCTCAATCGTTCGTCGATCAAGACGCTCCGCTCATTGCAGGAGCATCTCCCCGTTCCCGTCGATCAAATTGTCGGCAAAAACATCCACATATTTCACAAGTCGCCCGAGCATATCGACAAAATCCTGGGCGGCAAGCATCATCACGGTCTCCATCAACTCCCCCACAAGGCCACCATCTCGCTCGGCCCCATCAAGCTCGATTTGAACGTCGAGCCCATGATCAACGAGACTGGCGAATTCATCGGCGCAGTGGTGATGTGGGGCGTGAGCACCCAGCAGGCGATTGATGCTCTCAGGCACGCGCAGGAGGCGCAACGCGCTGACATTGAGCACCTCGACGGCAACCTGCAGATGGTAGCCACGGCAACACACGAAATCGAATCCAGCATTGCAGAAATTGCCCACAACGCAGTCAACGTTGCCGAGGCTGCTGAGAAGTCCCGCAGCGCCGGCGCTGAAAGCAAGTCGTCGATCCTCAGCCTCAAGGTTTCAAGCAGCGGCGTCGCCAAGGTCGCCGACCTCATTGCCTCCATCGCCACGCAAACCAGCGTGCTCGCGTTGAACGCAAACATTGAGGCAGCCCGTGCCGGTGCGCACGGCAAAGGCTTCAGCGTAGTGGCCAGCGAAGTACGCAAGCTCGCCGGCCAAACTGCCGCAGCCACTGCCGAAATTCAGGCCAAGGTCTCCGCGATCGGCGCCGATATCGGCACGGCCATCGCCGCCATTGACGCCATCACCAGCCACACTGAGGAATTGTCCGGCCTGTCGCATCAGATGGCCGCCGCTGCCGAAGAGCAGCATCTGGCCACGCAGGAGATGGCCCAGAATCTCGAGCGGGCTGCCCATCGCACTTCGGAAATTGCCAGCATGCGCCTGGAGGAAAAAGTCATTTAGCAGCCAGCCCACTATGATCGCGCTGTCCAAGCGCCGAGCCCGCAATAATTTCGGCCAGCCGTCAGGAAAGGAACCTTGATGGCTGGCCTTTTTTTGTCCTCAGGATTCCTACTCTAAAGCGCCGGCGCTGAGCCCATCCTTTCGTCCTAAAGCAGCTCGATGCCGATCATCAGGCAGCGTCCGCAAAGCCCATCCGTCAGAGCTCGTTTCCGCCGGCAAAAAGCCAATTTTCCCCCCGCGCAGAATACGATGGTAGAGACGCTATGAGCTCAACCGCACCCCGCTCCGGAAGCAAAGCCACCACCACAACGGTCGCACTCGCCTTCCTGAGCGTCTACTTTTTCTGGGGCTCAACCTACACGGCCATCCGCATTGGCGCCGGGTACATGCCTGCGCTTCTGCTCGCAGGAACGCGCTTTCCCATCGCCGGCATCATTCTCCTCGCCTGGTGCCGCTGGCGCGGCCTGCGCATCATCTGGCCGGCGCGAGCCATGTTCATCATGGGGCTCGTCGGCTTTCTCCTGCTCGGCGTCAGTAATGTTCTTCTGATCTATGCCGAGGTCACAGTGCCCAGCGGCCTGTCGTCACTGGTCTATGCCATCATGCCGCTCTACGTCGCCATCCTTGAGCTGTTTCTGCCCAACGGAGAGCCGCTTCCTCTCCGCGGCTGGCTTGGATTGCTGCTTGGCTTTGCCGGGCTCGCCACCCTGCTCTGGCCCTCACTGCACAACGGTCTCGGCGGTAGTGGCATGATGCTGTGGGCCATTCTCGCCTTGCTTGTGGGACCACTCGCCTGGGCCATCGGCAGCATCATCTCTCGGCATGCCCGGCTTCCGGTCAACATCTTCGTCGCCGCATCCTGGCAGATGCTCATTGCCGGCCTCATCTCGCTCATCCTCGGCACAGCCCTCGGCGAATGGCCTCGCTTCCACCTCAACGCCGCGTCGGTAGGCTCGCTGGCCTGGCTCATTACTGGCGGCTCGCTCATCGGCTACACCGCCTTCATCTATCTCCTGGAACATGTCCCCGTGGCCAAGGTCACGTCCTATACCTATGTCAATCCCGTCGTCGCCGTCCTGCTCGGCATTCTGCTGCTTCACGAGCGCCCGGCCGCGGCGGAGTTTATTGGCATGGCCGCCATCGTCGTGGCCGTCTTCCTCCTGACCACAGCCCAGATCAAAGCCAAGACCGGTCAGCCTGTTCAGGAACTGGAGCAGATGCCCGCGGAGTAGGTCGTCTGCCGCGCGCTAAGGCTTCTTCGCAAAGGCACTCGCTGGAACCAATGCAGGGTTCGACTCTCCATCCAGCGAAACGGCGCCTTGCTCAAACGTTTTCAGGTCCGCCTCGCTCGCCACAAAACCCATCCAGCATACGGCGCCGTTCTTCAGCATGGAGCACACCAGTTCCAGCCTCTTCCTGTCTTCAGGGTGCTCGAGCAGGCTGCCCGATGCCCGTTCAATCCACAAGGTGTGTGCGCCGAGCGAGTAGGTGCCAAAAACGGGATCGCTGATTTTCCAGCCCTTCTTCAGGCTCTCGGCCATGGTTACGGCAAACCCGGGAAGATCGGCGTCGGTGTAATGCTGACCGAAGCAGTCGAAGGGCAGCGCGACAATCACCACGCTTGACGCGCCGTTGCCGTGGCGGGCCTTGAACGGTGCTTCCATGCAGCCCACCGCTCTTATCTCGCTGTCACTCTGCGCATTTTTGGCCGCCTGTTGCTGCGCTTGAGCCACCGACGGCCGTGTGTCCTCCACCGTCCAGTCCGCCGGCAGGCTGTAGCTGAAGCCCAATTCCTTCGAGCTGAGTTGCTGTCCCGCTGCAGTTTTTGGCGCGGTTGCCGGTCCCTGCGCAATCATCGGCGCGGTGCCTGCGGCAAAAATAGCGGCAAGAACGAGGGCTCTCATCAGGGCAGAAGTCTACCACACGCTCATCGGACGCGCCCGCTTATCCGGGCGCTCGTCACGCTACTTCAGCAACAGCACTGACAGGGCCGATGCCACGCCCGCCAGCGAGAACACCATGCCCAGGTGCCAGTAAACGCGGCTGTGCGTCAGCAGCGTCACTGAGGTGATCACCAGGCCAATCTCCAGCAGCGCCTCGCCCAGGTCGAATCGGTTCGCGCGCAGCTCGGCTTGCTCCACCTTGGCTTCAAGAGCCTCGGCCTTCTCCATGTCTGCCTTGGTTTCATCGGCCCACTTGGACTGGTGCTCGGCGTAGCCCTTTGCAAGTTTCGCCCGGGCGTCCTTGTCCTCTGCTGGCATCACGCTCAGCAGATCGGCCGCCAGTTGCGTATCGTTCGATCGAATCTTGTGGGCCTGGTATTCGTTCCACTGGTCGGTGGCCTTGTTCTGGTCCAGCACCGCTTCCGTGTGGGTGCGATGCCCAAGCACTGTCGTGATAGCTACCAGTACCGCCAGAACGGCCATCGTAAACGCAACCGGGCGCATCGCGGATTCGTGCGCTCCGTGTTCGGCATGCTCCTGCAATTCATGGGATTCGTTGGCTTCCATCTGCTTCTCCCGCCCCGGGCCGCTCTACTTCCGCTTCCAGCGCACGCCATCCTTTGAGTCTTCCAGCACCACGCCCTTTTCCGCCAGTTCATTGCGGATCTGGTCGGCGCGCGCAAAGTTGCGCTGCTGCTTGGCCTGTGTGCGCTCGGCTACCAGCGCGTCAATCGTCTCGTCGCTCAGTCCCTGCCGAGCCAGCAGATCAGGGGCAACCTCGTTCATCCGCCCCGCCTGCTCCGCCCATGCAAGCGCGCGCTTCGTCGCCTCGGCATCCGTGTCCACCAGCACGTCGAACACCGCGTCGAAATCTTTCAGCACCAACTGGATCGCATCGCGATCCCCGGACCGTAGTTCTCCTTTGTCGATTGCCGTATTGGCAGCGCGCACCAGCTCAAAGATCGGCGCCCGCGCGTCGGCCGTATTCAGGTCGTTGGCCAGCGCGTCCATATAGTCCGCGCGCGCCTTTTTGGCCGCGGCCTGCAACTCGTCATTCGAGCCTTCGTCAAACTTGCCCGTCGCCAGCCGATCGGCAAACGTTCTCAGTCGCTCAACCGCCGCGGTCGCATCCACCAGGCCCTCAAACGTAAAGTTCAACTGGTGGCGATAGGGAACTGAGATCAGCGCCATGCGGATCGACGAGGCCTTATATCCCTTCAACAGCAGATCGCGCAGCGTGTAAAAATTCCCCTCGCTCTTTGACATCTTCCGCCCGTCCACCAGCAGAAAGCGCACATGCATCCAGTGCCGCGCAAACGTCTGGTGCGTCACCGTCTCGCTCTGCGCAATCTCGTTTTCGTGGTGCGGAAACATCAGGTCTTCGCCGCCGGTGTGCAGGTCGAAGCTCGGTCCCAGGTATTCCATCGACATCGCCGAGCACTCAATGTGCCAACCCGGCCGGCCTCTGCCGATCGGCGTATCCCACGACATCTCGCCCGGCTTGGCCGCCTTCCACAACGCAAAGTCCCGCGCCGAGTCCTTCTCGTACTCGTCCACGTCCACGCGCGCCCCGTCTTCCATCCCGCTCAGATCCTTCTTGCTCAACTTGCCGTACTCGGGAAACGCTGAAAGCCTGAAGTACCACGACCCCTCTTCCGTCTGGTAAGCAGCGCCCACTTCGGCGAGCTTCTGGATCAGCTCCACCATCTTGTCAATGTGCTCTGTGGCGCGCGCCATCTGCTCAGGATGCTGCACCTTCAAGGTGTCAAGATCTTCAAGAAAAGCCTTCTCGAAGGGTGCCGTGTACTCCTGAATTGAAATGCCCGCCGCCGCCGCATTACGGATGATCTTGTCATCGACGTCCGTAATGTTCATCACGTGCTGCACCGGCACACCGGTCAGGAGCAGGAACCGCCGCAACACGTCGATCTCAAGAAACGTGCGGAAGTTGCCGATGTGGCCGTAGTCATAAACCGTGGGCCCGCATGCGTACATTCGCAACGCTTTGCCGTCTGCGGGGGCAAGCTCGTCGACTTTTCCTGTAAGGGTATTGAAGAGGCGGAGGGTCATTGAATCTTTCGTCTTGCCCTGAAAAGGCGGATTGAATCGGTGGTTTTCGGCCTTTTTGATTGTAACAATTCAGCCCGCAACCAGCCCGCTTTGGGGAAGCGCCGGGTGCACCATCCTCGCGACGTTTTTGTTTTTGTCGCCAGGGTGGGAAAGAACAACAGTCAGTCGCCGGGTGCCCTTGGTCCCTGGCTTTTAGGGACCAGGGAACGAAGACTTCGCACCGCGCCCCGTCCATCCCCGTCCCGCGCCCGCCGCTTTTTTTCCTCAGCCGTCGCCCTTCTTTACACACGTCTCCTCATGACGATCCGAGGTGCGTCCAAACCTTATGAACAAAATGCACAGGTCCGCATCCAATTAATCTGACGCATAATCCTTCTATGCCAGTCGCGACGGGAGTCTAACAAAATGGAGCTCGAGTATTACGTGGTCGATGTCTTTTCTGACACAGCGTTCAAGGGAAATCCTCTTGCCGTCGTCATGAACGGCTCCGGCCTCACCACCGAACAAATGCAGTTGATCGCGCGCGAGTTCAATCTCTCTGAGACCACCTTCGTCGATCGCCGTGCCGCCACTGTGGAACAGGCCGAGGGCATTCGCGTCCGCATCTTCACCACCCAGGAAGAGCTGAATTTCGCCGGCCATCCCACCCTCGGCACCGCCTCTGTACTTAAAGTGCATGCGCCCGACGCAATGCGCGAAGGCACTGTCACGCTCGCCCTCAACGTGGGCCCGGTCCCCGTCAAGTTCAATGAGGAAGGACTGTTTGGCGAGATGACGCAGCGCGATCCCGAGTTCGGCGCAGAGCTCGATTCGACCGTCGTGGCGCGCCTTCTGGGCCTCGCGCCCGCTGACATGCATCCCACTCTCGCGCCTCAGGTTGTCTCCACGGGCACCGCCTTCGCCATTGTCTGCTTGCGCTCGCTTGATGCGCTCAGCCGTCTCCGCGTGGATCAGGTTGAAGCCACGCGGTGGCTTCGCGAGCGCTCGGCGCGCTGGTTCTACGTTCTAGCGCCCGCCGATGAACCAGTCGCGTTCGGCCAGCCTGCGTGGCGCGGGCGCATGCAGTTCTACGGCGGAGAAGATCCTGCTACGGGCTCCGCTGCGGGATGCGCTATCAGCTATCTCGTTGCTCACAGCGCAGTGCCGCCGGCTGAAAGAATTCACGTTCGCCAGGGCGTTGAGATGGGTCGCCCCAGCGATCTTTTTCTTTCCGCAAAAAGGGATGTGTCGAGGGTCACCGATGTGCTTGTGGCAGGCAGCACTGTTTTTGTAGCAAACGGACACCTTTTCCTGCCGTGATACACACCTGTTCCACAGGGCGTTCAACATGCCAAGTTGAAACGATTGTTAACGCTAGCTAATTTTCCACTTGTTACAGTTTGATTTTCAGCGCACTCTTCGCCTCACGTTCTCTCTTTTTTTAAACATCCATCACCCGTAGGCTTGCAACTCATAGCAGCACTTTAACCACTGTTTCAAACTGGTTTGTTGCTAGCGCAACAAGCACTTGGTTTTTGACTGTGAATCATACCGGCTCAGTGCGGATAGCTTGCCGGTTGCTCCTCTGCGTGAATGACAGGCCCGCCAGGGCCGTGTCCAAGAGCGTGGGACAACCGGGGGGTTAACTCTCAAGCTTCCGAGAATCAGCAGGCGGATGGATCGCAGTTACGGGGCCCGACAATTCAACCGGCAGACCCGCCGACAGAGCGGGCCAGCGCGGTCTATTGCCTGGGCAGAAGAAACATAAAACCCCGAAGAAGGAGCGGAACCCCCAAATTATGCGGCCCAAGAAAGTAATACTCTGCGTAGACGACAACGAACAGGAACTTTCAGTCTTGAGTTTCATGTTAACGACCAATGGATATAAAGTGATTCCCGCCACCAGTGGACAAGAGGCCATTTCCCTCTTCTCCCACGCGCAGGTTGACCTTGTCCTCACCGACTTTGCCATGCCCCAGATGAACGGTCACCAGTTGGTGAATCGCCTCAAGCAGATCGCCTCACACGTTCCCATGATCTTGCTGGGTGATCCTCAGGCCATGGCCGGCCAGATTCACGCCGCCGACGCCCTGCTGGCAAAAAAGCAGTGCACGCCGCAGGACCTGCTGGAGCGCATCAAGACCATGAGCGCCCGAAAGCGTGGCCCTCGGAAGGGCACCCTGCGCCAGGCGCCGCCATCTGAGTTGGCAGCTGCCTCCTAGCTGTGTTGGGATTCGCCCTCCGGGAAATCGAGCGTAACCAGCCTGCGAGGCAGGCTGGCGTGCGGCCGGTCCCGCTTCTCGAGAGCCCGCTTTTCGGCCAACCACGCGATTCTGCAATCTCCTCTTGACGAGCGCGGTCACCTGTCGTCATACTCGCCAATTGTGCCGAGTCTGGCTTTTTTTTTCCGCTGCCAGCGGCAGTAGGCATTCATGGATGTGATCGTTGTTCGCCTTCTTTTTGTAGCCCTTCTTGCCGGTGTTTGTTACTTTCTTCATCCTTTTGGGGTCCCGTCAGGTTGGGTTGGTGCAGCTGCCGGAGCTTTGGCCGCGGGTGCGGTCATCGTTTTTGAACTGCGCGTGCGCGCCCTCAGCCTTCGCCGGCTCATCGGCGCGGTGGCCGGCAGCGTCCTCGGCATCTTCGGCGCGGCCCTTTTCTGTCTCGTCCTCCGCTCGGCGCCCCTCGATAACGCCAACTCGGCCGTCCTGCAGATCTTTGTCCTGCTGCTCATGACCTATGTCGGCCTGCTGGTTGGCGCCAGCAAGGGCGACCTGCTCAACCCCGCCGCCCTCGGCACCATCTTTGCAAGCGACCGGCCCTCCCGGCGCAGTTCCAAAGTCCTTGATACCAGCGTCATTATCGACGGCCGAATCGCCGACATCGCTGAAGCCGGCTTCATTGACGGCATGATCGTCGTCCCTGAGTTCGTCCTGCGCGAACTCCAAACCGTCGCCGACTCCACTGACTCCTCAAAGCGTCAGCGAGGCCGCCGCGGCCTTGACATGCTCCAGCGCATGCAGTCCAACGCCGCCATCCAGGTCCAGATTGTCCCTGACGACTTTCCATCCATTCGTGAAGTGGATCTCAAGCTGCTCGAACTGGCCAAGAAGTGGGAGGCCAAGGTCGTCACCAACGACTTCAACCTCAACAAGGTCGCCCACCTCCACCACGTCGAGGTTCTCAACATCAACGACCTCGCCAACGCCCTCAAGCCCGTCGTCCTGCCCGGCGAGCGCATGACCGTCCTCATCCTCAAGGAAGGCAAGGAATACAACCAGGGAGTCGGGTATCTCGACGACGGCACCATGGTCGTTGTCGATCACGCCCGCAAGCTCATCGGCAAGAGCATTGACATCTCGGTCACCAGCGTCCTGCAAACCGCCAGCGGAAAAATGATCTTTGGCAAGCTCTACGAGAACGGTAAAGACGGCGAAGCCGCCTGATCAGCGCGCCAGCCGCTCTTGCAGCCTGCGCTTCACATCCGGCCATTCCGCGGCCACAATCGAGTACCGCGCAGAATCCCGTGCAGTAAAATCCGCCGCCATCCGATGTGCGCGCAGAATCCCCTCGAACCTTGCGCCAATGCGTTCCATTGCAGCGCGAGATTGCTCGTTGCGCCTATCCGTGTGCAGGCAAACGCGCAACATCTGCCAGGTCTCAAACGCATGCGTCAGCATCAGCAGCTTGGCCTCTGTGTTGGCTGCGGTTCGGATAGCGGATTTCGTCAGCCACGTGTAGCCAATCTCGCAAACATCCGGCGTCGTCAGTCCCCGCCGCTCATGCCCCTCAGGCCACGGCCAGCGCTCGATGTCAAAGAATCTCGTCGAGCCCACAACCACGCCATCCGCGAGCCGCACCGTCGCAAACGCCAGCGTCGTTCCCGCCTGCTGCAAAGCCAGCGCCGCGCTTACATAGCGCGCCATGGCGTCTCTTCCTTGCGGAACAAGGCTCCACTTGTAAAGCGAGGGATCAGCCGCGCTCGCAGCCGTCAGCCCTTCGATGTGCCGGGCCTCCAGCTGCTCCAGGCGTACATGCTTTCCTTCGAGCGTCACCACGTCCATGCCACTGTTCCTCTGCCCTCCAGTATCCCGCACCACTCACGCCCTCAAAAAGAAAATCGGCTCCGAGGTCCCTCGGAGCCGATTCCCAGGCTTGTCCTGCTTGAAAAAGTTATGCTCGAAAAGCTAGTTTGCAGGCTTCGCCGCCGGAGCTGCTGCAGGCTTGGCTGCCGCAGGAGCCGCAGCCTTGGCCGCTGGCTTCGGCTTCCAGAAGTCCGGATCGTCCTTGACCCACTCTGCCCGCGGGTAGCTCTGCTTCGGGTTGATTGAGAACAATTCTGACTCTGACGAATCCACCGTCTCCGTCATCATCTCGCGAAGATGCTTCATGCCCTCCTCGCCCATCGCATCGCGGAACTTCTTGTTTTCCATGTAGCCCTTGTCGATGTCCGCCATCGAGTCGTCCGCACTCAGCGCGAGGTAGGTGCCGTCCGGAGCGCCATACGCCACTTCGTACATGCTCCAGTGCGCGCTTGTGCCCGCCTTGTCGTGCGCGTCCTTTACCATCTTGGCAATCTTGTGCCACTCGCCCTGGTGCCCGGCCTTCACGTGGAAGTCACTCACTTCCACGTAACGAGCGTGAGCCAGATCCTTCCGCGACTTGTAGCTCAGGTCCTCGTCAAGCGTGAAAACGCCCGCATCCACCTGGCTCAGATTTTCTCCGTCCGCAACGCTGGCGCGATCGAGCTCAGCCGCCAACGCAGGATTCTTCTCCACGATCTTGTTGTCCTTTTCCCATTCAGCGAACCCTCCCTCGTAAATCGTGAGGTAAAGCCCGCGTTCCTTGCCCGACATCGAATTCAGACCGATGTAGTTGGCAGGGAAGTTGGCCTTGGTCATCGCCGTAACAAAAGCGCTCTCCGACTTGTCGTGGGGCGTGCCGCCCTTGTAGGGCTTCAGAAATTCGCGCGTGATCTGCAGGACCACCGGCGGTTTTTGTGAGTCATCTTGCGCCGCGGCCATAACACTTCCGGCGACCGCGAGGGACAGTCCCAGCACAACAGGGCTTAACATCTTCATTTTTCACTTACCTCCTGGATTTGCTTGGAGTTCGTTCACGGCGGAAGAGAGGGAAGACCCAGGGATTTGCACGTGCTCCAAGGCCTCCCGATTATCGGCCATGGCAGCCTTGGTGTAAAGATGATTTTCCGTCGCCGTCCCCAGTGACCTGTGAATTCTCAACGAATTACGGCGCCAGGCACCAGCGGCCACAGGTTCAAAACTTCATCTCAGGCGTTCCATCCCTTTGCCTCAACCGCACAGGAGAAGAAGACCGCGAACCCAGCGAGCAAAAGCCGAGAGTCAAAAGTCAAAAGCTAGAAGCTAGAAGCTAGAAGCTAGAAGCTAGAAGCTAGAAGCTAGAAGCTAGAAGCTAGAAGCTGCAGCCTGCAACCAGCTCATGCTTCCTCCCAGGAACGCTTCGTTCGACCTACGGAAATTGCAGCCTGCCCCACCGGTGTGCGAGAGTTGGAGTCAGGGCAAGGACAAGCAGCTCGCGCTGCATGCAGTATCCTCGCAGACTGGAAAGAGCTCATGGCCAAAAAGTCCCGCCATCCCAACTTCGATCAGACCCTCGACATCCTGCGCGATCATTCCTTCGATGTGGCACCCTATGACGCGATCGCCGGTGGGTTTCTGGTGAGCCGCGATGGTGTGGGTGCTGTGCTCGTCGCCCACGAGGACGCAACGGCCCTCGCCATCACGCCCGGCGTGCTCGTCCGCGGTGAAGTGGCCCGCCTTCTCGACCGCGGCTACCAGAAGTTCCTCAAGACCTCAAAGTTCGAACTGCCTGCATCGGCCGAGCAACTGCACGCCATCCACAACTTCAGTGAGGAGCTGAGTCTGCTCACCGGCGCCATCAGCCTCTACAACGAGGCTCTCGGCACCACCAGCGACGACTATCAGTACGATCGCCTTAAGGGCCGTGAAGCCGTTCCCAAACCGGCTGCTCTTCCCTGGAGCGAAGCAGACGGTCACTAAACCAGCAGCCGAAAAAACTATGCCTGCTCAGCCAAGCCGAGTTTTCTTGTTCCCTCGGTCCCTGCCTTACCGTCGCCGCGCCCGCTCCCGCTGCAGCTCGCGATACACATCGCTCTTCGATTGCCCTAGCTCGCGCGCCAGCCGCTTCAGCGCTTCCTTCTCGTCCACACCCGCCTCGGTCGTCATCTCGGCAATCCGCTCGGCAATCTTCTTCGTCCCGCCGGCACGGTTGCTTACCTCCGGCGGCAAAATCAGCACGGTAAACTCGCCCCGCACCCGGTCCCGTGCAGCCAGTTCCTTGCGAGCCTCGGCAACCGTCCCGCGCAGAAACTCCTCGTGCATCTTGGTCAGCTCGCGCCCCAGCACGACACGCAGCTCCGCTCCCCACACCGCTTCAAGATCCGCCAGCGTATCCAGGATCCGGTGCGGCGCCTCGTAAAAAATCAGCGTGCAACCTGCCTTTGAGCCCGCCGCCAGTTCTTCAAGCCGCGTGCGCCTTGCCCCGGCCTTCTCCGGCAGAAAACCCACAAAGTGAAATTCGCCTGTCGGCAAGCCTGAGGCCACCAGCGCGCTCAGCGCCGCATTCGCTCCCGGAATCGGAAACACCGGAATCCCCGCCTCAATCGCCGCGCTCGCCAGCCAGCCGCCCGGATCGCTGATTCCCGGCATGCCCGCGTCTGACACCAGCGCAATCCGCCCACCTGCTTCAAGCGCCTCCACCAGCTCGGTTGCGCGCTCGCGCTCGTTGTGCTGGTGGCAACTCACCGTCGGCGTCTCAATCTGGTAGTGGTTCAGCAGCTTCTGCGTCTGCCGCGTGTCTTCGCAGGCAATGCGGTCCACCCGGCGCAGAACCTCAAGCGCCCGCAGCGTGATGTCGCCTAAATTGCCAATGGGGGTTGCTACAAGATAAAGTCCCGGCGCAAGTCGTCCTTCAAACTCGTCCGTCATGACAGGCTAGTTTCCAGCTTCCTCGCGCTCAATCCGCCGCTGTTCTGACAAGAGCGACATTGAGCTCATCAGGTTCTGGACGCTCACAATGCCCACCACGCGCCCGCTCTCCGTTACTGGAATCAGTGCCAGACCATGCCCAGCCGTCAGCCGCCGGATCGTCGTCCCCAGCGTGTCTTCCGGCTTGGCCACCTGGAAGGCACGCGACATCACTGACTGGATGTACCCGTTGCCGTCGTTGCGCAGCGCGTCCAATATCCGCTGCCGCGAAACAATGCCCACCAGTTGCGGCCCGCGCACCACGGGAAAATCCTCTTGCAGCGAGTGAACGCATCGCGCCAGCGCATCGGCCAGCGTGTCAGAGGCCGAAAGCGTCGCAAAATCCGTCAGCATCACCTCGCGCATTCGCACCGTGTCCACCACTGATTGGAAAAATACGCCCTGGTCCTCAATCTGCGCGCCGATCATAATAAAGAATCCTGCCAGAATCATCCATGGGCTATGCAGCAGCATACTGCCCAGCATCAGCGCCAGCGCAATCACCTGGCCTATCCCCGCTGCCGCGCGCCCCGCCGGAGCGAATCCATGCTTCAGCGCAAACCCGCCTCTGATCAACCGTCCAAAATCCAGCGGATAGGCGGGCAGAAAGTGCAGCACGCCCAGGAAGAACTGCATCCACACCATGCTTCTGATCAGGTGGCCCGCGTCTACCAGCGGCAGGTCGAACAACCGCACCTGTGCGCTCGCGCCCAGGATCGCTGCCGTGAGCGCCAGCGCCGTCGCCAGGTTGGCCAGCGGTCCGGCCAGCGCGATGGCAAACTGTCCGCCGCCCTGGTTGGCAATTTCCTGGCTCTCAGGATTCGCGTACGCAAACATTCCGCCGATCGGCAGCAGCAGCACCGCCCGAATCCGCAACCCAAGCCACGCGGCCACCAGCAGGCGTGCCGTCTCGCGCACCACCACCGCAAAGGCGAGAATCAGAAACAGACCGAGCCCGCGCTGCCAGCCGTCGCTGGCGCCGATGCCCATGATCGCCAAAGCGAGCAGCGGAAAAAAGATGTGGATTCGCATCTCCACACCCATCCAGCGGCCCAGAGGGATTGACCAGCCTCGCATACTTAAATTGTAGTCGTTCCCCGCCCATGAGCGCTGAATCCACGGACGAAGTGTAGCGCCGGCCTCCCGGCCGGCTGTCGTGAGGGCCTCCCGGCCCTCACACCACGAAGAGCTAAGAGCCGATACCTGAAAGCCAGAATCGGGCATCCACAAGCTAGAAGCTAGAAGCTGACCCCTGATCTCTGATCTCTGACCACTGACCACTGTCCCCTGCCTCACGTATCCTGATCACCAATGCGCATCATCGCCGGAACATTTCGCTCGCGCCCGCTTCAGGCGCCCCCCGGCCTTGCCACCCGGCCCACGAGCGATCGGTTGCGCGAGACGCTTTTCAACGTTTTGGCCCCGCGCATCGGGGGCGCCGTTTTTCTGGATCTCTATGCCGGGTCGGGCGCCGTGGGTATTGAGGCCATCAGCCGAGGTGCCGCGCACGTGACTTTTGTTGAACGTGCGCCTGCCGCACAAAAAATTCTGCGCGCAAATCTTGCCGGCCTCGCGATTAACGCAGGCTTCAAAATTCAGAATAGCAACGTCGCGCAATTTTTACGCAAATCGTCGGGCGCACTTTTCGACCTCGTTTTTCTTGACCCGCCGTACGATGCGGGCGAAGAATACACCACCGCGTTGAATCTTCTCGGTGCGGCTTCGCAGCGGGCTCTCGCTCCTGAGGCGATCGTCATTGCCGAGCACCGCCGCAAGCAAACCCTCAACCCGAGCTACGGCAACCTCCATCGCTATCGCCTGCTCGAACAGGGCGATGCCGCGCTAAGCTTCTACCAGGCCGCCCAACCTCCAGCCCCAGCACCGGAAACCACAAGTGAGAACTAAAGACGTGCCCATAAAAGTCCTTGCCAAGGTCCTTGCCCTCGCCCTCTCCGCGGCCCTTCTCTCGGGCGTCCCTCTCACCGCGCAAACCGAGCAGCCGTGGGAGATCGGCCCCTTCACCCGGCCCGCTGAAGGCAATCCCGTCATCGCGCCGCTACCCGCCTCCACCTTCACGGACCCCATCCTCAAAGCTCCTGCCCATTGGGAGGCGCTCCACACGTTCAATCCGGCGGCGATTGTTCGCGACGGCAAAATCTACGTCCTCTACCGCGCTGAAGACGACTCCGGCGCCATGGAAATCGGCGGCCACACCTCGCGCCTCGGCCTCGCTGTCTCGGACGACGGCATCCACTTTACGCGCCGTCCCGAGCCCGTCTTCTTTCCCGATAACGACAATCAGAAACTCCGCGAGTGGCCCGGCGGCGATGAAGATCCGCGCCTCGTTGAAGCGGAAGACGGCACCTACGTCCTCACCTACACGCAGTGGAATCGCCTCGCCGTCACGGTCGGCATCGCCACCTCGCCCGATCTGCTCCACTGGACCAAGCAGGGGACCGCCTTCCAGTTTGCCGGCCCAAAGTATGCCGCGCTCAAATACAAATCCGCAGGCATCGTCTCCCGCTTCGACCCCGCCAAAGGCCGGCTCATCGCCGCCCAGATCGACGGCCACTATTGGATGTACTGGGGCGAGGGCGCTATCCATCTCGCCCGCTCCGCCGATCTCATCCATTGGACTCCACTTGAGGACGAAAACGGCGCGCCCTTTGAGCTCCTGGGGCCGCGCCCCAAACACTTTGACAGCTCATTCCCTGAGACCGGTCCGCCGCCCGTCCTCACCAGTCAGGGAATCGTGGTCATCTATAACGGCAAAAACGCTGTCAAAGGCGGCGATCCCAAACTCGGCGCCGAGGCCTACGCTGCCGGCGAGGCTCTCTTCCAGCCGGACAACCCGGTCCGCGTGGCTGCGCGGACGGAGCATCCGATCCTCATGCCCGAGCGGCCCTGGGAGAAGACCGGCCAGTACGTAGCCGGAACCACCTTTGCCGAAGGCCTGGTCGCCTTCCACGGCCAATGGTTCCTCTATTACGGCTGCGCCGATTCGCTGGTAGCCGTGGTGACGGCTCCGATGAAGTAAGAGGCACCGTTTATCGATGTAGGCCTCCGAGCTTGGCGAACAAACCGCCCGGAACAAGATTCTTGGTCCCTGCGGCGTTTCAGAGGAGCGATCCTGAAAGAGGCATTTTCTTCAATCCCCGGTCCCCAATTGCGAGGGACCGGACACCCTCGGTGTGGTTTTTGGGGCGTCGAGACCGAGGCCACCCGCCGATGCTGGCGGATCGCGATGTTGCCGCTTCTGTCAAGCTAACGGCTAGTGGCAAGAACGTAAATCGAAGCGCTGAAAGTCCCTGGGGAGGGAGAAGTATCGGAGAAATCTACAGAGATGCTTGCGATAACGCGTCGGACGCCACGGAGGCGACGAATCAATTAGCTTTTCACTTGCAGAAGGGAGCTTGACCTCGAAAGACTAGCTACGAGCGGTAAACTTTAGATGAATCAAAGCTGAAAAGGAAATTCAAGTTGACGCCGAAAAGACTTGCTTTAGGAATCATCGCACTATCGCTTTCAGTGCCGGTGTCGGCAACTGCGGCCAATCCCAATCCCACTCCCGAAATTCGTTGTCAGGATCTGGCCAATCAGGATTTCTCGGGAATTCTGGACGCGCCGACCCAACTCACCGATGCCAAATTGATACCCGCCTCCGGCACAATACCCTCACATTGCCGGATCGTCGGTTATGTAAAGCCACAAGTTGGGTTTGACTTGCTGCTGCCCGAGAAATGGAACGGCAAGTTCATGGAGGTCGGGTGCGGAGGTTGGTGCGGCTCGACAGACCCATCGCGGTGCGACTCGGCTCTGCGGGGCGGCTACGCCTGTGTTGACTCGGACACGGGTCACAAAGGCAGTTGGGGCGACACGCTGTGGGCCGACGGCAACTTGCCGGCGCAGGTCGATTTCGGCTTTCGCGCCATTCATGTATCTGCCTTGGCCGGAAAAGCAATCGCAACGCGATACTACGAGAGGGGTCCGGCGCATTCCTATTTCGTCGGCTGCTCAACCGGCGGCTACCAAGGAGTCATGGCGGCGCAGCGATTTCCCTGGGATTTCGACGGCATCGTTGCCGGAGCTCCAGACATCGACCAGGGCGGAGCAAACATGCGGGCACTCTGGATTGCC
>Ga0224557_1001483_pt1 | contig 22539 bp, 19 predicted proteins | sample 714S31014metaG_FD_180677 | JGI IMG/M metagenome (GOLD analysis project Ga0224557, IMG submission 180677) | Peat soil microbial communities from Stordalen Mire, Sweden - 717 S3 10-14 | ecosystem: Environmental > Terrestrial > Soil > Wetlands > Peat | place: Sweden: Norrbotten County, Stordalen... | reverse complement strand
GGAAACGCCCTGCTGCTAGTGGATACCACGTCGGACCGGCAGACGGCGCTGACCCCGCGGCAGCCGGGCGTTTCCTACCGGCAGGCACGCTTTGCGCCGGACGGCAAGACCATCTACCTGATCACCAACCAGGATTCCGACTTCGAGCAGCTTGCCGCGATGGACGTCTCGACGCACCGCGTCACCATCCTGCGCCCCGGCTTGAAGTGGGACGTAACCTCGTTCGATCTCACGCGCGACGGCCGGCGCATCGCTTACATCGTGAACGAAAACGGGTCGGACACGCTGCACGTGATGGATACGGCGGCACGCAAGGAGATGCCCTTGCCGAAGCTGCCATACGGCAGCATCGGCGATGTGCGCTGGCACGCCAACGGGCACGACCTGGGATTCACCATTGCGTCGGCGCGCACGCCGTCGGACGTTTACTCGATCGATACCGCTACGGCCAAGCTGGAGCGCTGGACATACAGCGAAACCGGGGGCCTGGATGCGTCGCAATTCGCCGAGCCGGAGCTGATCCAATGGAAGTCTTTCGATGGACTGACGATCTCGGGATTTCTGTACCGGCCGCCCAAGCGGTTCGAGGGGCCGCGGCCGGTGATCGTGAACATCCATGGCGGGCCGGAGGGGCAGTTTCAGCCGGGCTATCTGGGCGTCACCAACTACCTGCTGAGCGAATTGGGAACGGCCGTCATTTTCCCGAATGTGCGCGGTTCGACCGGCTATGGGAAGACGTTCCTGAATCTGGACAACGGGCGCAAGCGCGAGGATTCGGTGAAGGACATCGGCGCGCTTCTGGACTGGATTCCAACGCGCCCCGATCTGGATGCCAGGCGCGTGATGGTGACCGGCGGAAGCTACGGCGGCTACATGACGCTGGCCAGCATGACGCACTTCAACGACCGCTTGCGCTGCGCCGTGGATGTGGTGGGGATCTCGAACTGGATCACCTTTCTGGAGCACACCGAAGCGTACCGGCGCGATTTGCGGCGCGTGGAATATGGCGACGAGCGCGATCCGGAGATGCACAAGTTTCTGGAATCGATCTCGCCGATGGCGCACGTGGACAACATCACCAAGCCGATGTTCATCGTGGCGGGGCGCAACGATCCGCGCGTGCCGTATACCGAAGGGCAGCAGATGACGGCGGCGATCCGCGCGCATGACGTGCCGGTGTGGTATCTGCTGGCGGCGGATGAAGGGCACGGGTTTGCGAGGAAAGGGAATCGCGATTTTCAGTTCGCCGCGACGGTGATGTTTATCCAGAAGTACCTGTTGGAGTAGATGGAGGGCGGCCAATCTTGGCCGCAGCCGCCTTTTTAGGCGGCCAGAGCCGGCTGAAAGCCGTCCCCAGAGGGGACCCCAGGGCAGGATTGCCCGCCCTCCAAACAGACCTGCCATAATGCCCATATGCAGGAAGTGAACGCAGGTATTGTGGGCCTGGGCAACGTCGGCTCCGGCACACTTGCCATTCTGGCGGGCAATGCGGACCAGATCGCGCTGAAGCTGGGATTCCGCCTCAAGGTGACGGCGGTTTGCTGCCGAACGGTGGCAACCAAGCGAATTCCGGAGTCGCTGGGGCCGGTCTTCCGGACCCCGGATTGGCGAGAAGTGGTCACCCATCCCGACGTGGATATCGTGGCGGAACTGGTGGGCGGCACCACCGTGGCCGCCGAGATTGTGGATGCCGCCATCGCCAATCGCAAATCGGTCGTGACGGCCAACAAGGAACTCATGGCGGCGTGCGGGCCGGAGATCTGGGATCGCGCGATTCACGCCGGCATCAACGTCGCCATGGAAGCCAGCGTGGCGGGCGGCATTCCCATCCACGCGGTGTTGCGCGAAGGCATCTCCGGCGACCGCATCACGGCCCTCTACGGCATCCTGAACGGCACCTGCAACTACATCCTCACCGAGATTGAAAAGCGCGACGCGCCTTTCGATACGGTGCTGGCGGAGGCGCAGCAGTTGGGTTACGCGGAAGCCGATCCCAGCGCCGACCTGGACGGTATCGACGCGCGCTCCAAGCTGGCGATTCTGGCGGCCCTGGCGTTCGGCGAAAAAATCACGCCCTCCGATATTTTCATGGAGGGTATCCGCCGCATCTCGCCGCTGGATTTCAGTTATGCGCATCAGCTTGAACACACTATCCGGCTGATTTGCGCCGCACGCCAGACGCCCGAAGGGCTGATCCTCTCCGTGCGGCCCGCGCTCATCCCGCGCTCCACTATCCTGGCTGGCGTCCAAGGCGCCTACAACGCCATTTGGGTGAAAGGTACGTATGGCGAGGATACTTTCTATTACGGACGCGGCGCCGGGTCGCTGCCCACCGGCGTGGCGGTGGTGAGCGACCTGATGCGCGTGGCGCGCGAAATCCGCAGCGGCAGCCCCGAACGCGTCTCGCCGTTCGCCCACGACCGCCTGGGCGAATACCGGCCGGTCTCCGTCGTTCTGCAAAAGCGGGCCTACTATCTGCGCTTCCGCGTCAGGGATAAGCCGGGCATCCTGGCCGCTCTTTTCGCTATACTAGCGGCCAAGCAGATCAGTCTGGAGGCGGTTCTGCAACTGCCGGTGGACACCAAGAACGACGTGCCGTTCGTCATCACCGTCGAGCCCACCTACGAGCACGCCATACGCGAGGCGGTGGCCCAGATGGCACAACTCGACTTTCTGCTGGAGCCGCCGCTGGCGCTGCCCATGGAGACGGCCTTATGAGAATACGGCGCGTACTCCTGCTGGCCGCCTGCTGCACCTGCTGCACGGCGCTGTCGGCGCAGGTCGCCACCGACGCCAACACCCGCTATCAGACCGCCGAGGGCCGCAAAGCCGTTGCGGCGGGCCTGGGCAGTCTGGGGCGGGACGCCACCGAGAGGCCGCAGGAATTGGTCGATGCCATGGCCCTAAAGCCCGGCATGACGGTGGCGGATATCGGCACGGGCGTCGGCTATATGTTGCCGTATCTGAGCCGCGCCGTGGGACCGTCGGGCCGCGTGCTGGCGGAAGATATTTTCGACGATTTTCTGAGCGCCGCCAAACAACGCGCCGCGGACCAGAAGCTCGGCAACGTGGCGTTTATCAAGGGCACCGAGACCGATCCGCATCTCGCCGACGGCAGCGTGGACCTGATTCTGGCGCTCGATTCCTACCATCATTACGACTACCCGGAGAAGATGCTGGCGGCTTTCGCGCGGGCTTTGCGCGACGGCGGCCGGCTGGTGGTCGTGGAGTATTACAAGCGCCCCAACGCCATGCCGGGCGGCGACGCGGTGAAGCACATCCGGCTGGACGAGCCCGACCTGGTGCGCGAGATCGAGAGCCACGGATTCCGCAAGGTGTCCGAGCACGAGCACATCAAAGGCAGCCAGTACATGGTTGTATTCGAGAGGAAGGCCTAGCGCTTATGCCTATGTCGATCCCGGCCGCTGCCGCCGTCGCCCGCGCCTTCGTAGAGGCCATCAACCACCGCAGCCCCGAAGAAATCGCGCGCCTCATGACGGAAGATCATGTCTTCATCGACTCGCTGGGAACGCGCGTCACAGGCAGGCTACAGATGCGAAATGGTTGGCAAGGTTACTTCGCGATGGTCCCGGATTACAGCATCACGGTCGACGAAACCTTTGCCGAAGGGTCAGTGGTGGCGATGCTCGGTACCGCGCAAGGCACTTACGCGCCCGGGGGGTCGCTGAAGCCGGAGAACAGATGGCAGACGCCCGCCGCTTGGCGCGCCGTGGTGCGCGGGCCGTCGGTCGCCGAATGGCGCGTCTACGCGGATAACGAGCCCATCCGCCAGATTATCGCGCGCAGCTCAGCCGCAACGGCGGAGCCACCGACCAATCCTGCGCCCGCCGCGCCTTGATCGCCGCGAAGTCCAGTCTGGCCAGCGCATCCCGGTTGTCGGGCAGCGTCAGTTCCCAGAGCGGGAAGAAGTCGCTGCCCACATCCAGCCCCTCCTGATATCCGCGCGGACCGAACACGATCTCATGGCAGGCGTCCAGTCCCAACTTGCAGAGATCTTCCGCCAACTGCACAGGGTTATCGATTTGGATCATTCGCGCGGCTCCCTCACGTTTACCAGTACACACCGGGAACCGCGCAGATCCAAATCGGGTGGGACAAATCGGACCACTGGTCCACTTCGGACCAGTGCAGGCCCGTGGGGCGGGCGTCCACGCCAGCGGCGGGTCTCTAGACCCGCCCCTCTTTCAGGCCGACGTGGACGTCGGCCGCAGGACTCTCCAGAAACCCACCCGCCAACTTGTTGATTCTGCGAAGTGCGGGGCTGAAGCCCCGCGCGGGATAAATCCCGCCCCCCAGAACCCTGGGTTTCTGCCCCTGGTGACGGCCCCCGCCGTCCCTGCTGGAGTCCCGCCCCACAAGGCACTAACCTTCGGCCCGGCTCAGCGCGGCCTGCGCCCATTGCACCCACAGCCGGCCGCCGTACAACAGCGCGCTGGCTTCCACGCCGATCCAATCGATGAGAGACAGCGGGGAGCGGGCCAGCAGGTGCCGCGCCAGCACCAGGTCCATCCGCAGACCAGGCGCGGCGATGTCGTGCAGAATGCCGTCAAGAGTGAACAGCATCTTGCGGAACATCATCAGTCCGGATGGGAAGCGGATGCCCTCCAGCGCCAGCCGGTCTAACAGGCGCATGGCATCCATGCTGCCCGGCAGGCGCGTCAACGGCAACTGGCCGATGAAGCCGTTCACCTGGTCGCGCATGAAGCGGCGATGCGCCGAACTGAGCCGCCGCCCCAGGGCCAGCGCCTCGATCTCTCCGCAGACCCCCACCGGGTCGCGCAAGCCCAGCATCAGCGCCAGCATCGCCACGTGCCGCCGCTCCTCGCGCGTCAGGCTTTCGGTGAGCGCCCAGTCGAGCAGCACCAGTTCGCCGGTGCGCTCGTCATACAGCAGATTGCCCGCGTGCGGATCGGCGTGAAAGATGCTCCGCTCTCCGCGTGCGGACAGGGGCACGGCGATCAGCGCTTCGATCAACAGCTCGGCAACCCGGCGCCGCTCGCGGCCGGAGGCGCCGCCCAGCGCCGTAACCTTCACCCCAGCTTCCTCGCTGAGGGCCGTGATGGCGCCGGTCGAGAGCGGCTTGATCAGCCGCGGCACGCGCACGCCGCGCACACCTTTATACACGCGCGCCGCCTCTCCCAAGGTGGCCTGCTCGCGCGCAAAATCCACCTCGTGCTCCAGCAGACGCCGCACTTCCATGATGGTTTCCGGCAGCGCGCGCCCGTATTCGGGATGCTTGTCCGCCAGGAAGTGCGCCAGTTGCTGCAGCAGTTCCAGGTCTTCGGCGAAGCACGCGGACACAAAGGGCTTCAGGACCTTGAACACGCCCCGCTCCCGCTCACCGTTGGCCGGATTCCGCCATGTAAACCGCACCACCGCGCTGACGCTGGCCTCGGCCATTATGCCCGGTTCGATCTCCACCGCATAGGTCTCCAGCCGCCGCCCCAGTTGCTTGCGGACCAGCGCGCCGATGTCCTCCGCGCTCACGTCGCGGATGCCGTTCTCCAGTTCCGACAGTGCGCTGCGCAGCGCCGCATCCAGGTGCCGGTTGCGCGCCAGCACTTGCCCGATCTTCTGCAGCCCCGGAACTTTCGCGATCAAGCGCAGCAAGCGCGCCTCCGGCGTGGTGTCCAGCGGCAGTTCGATTTGTTCCACCAGCTTGGGAGCCAGCCGCGCCGCGGACAGGTGCGAGATCATGAACAGCATCGCGTCCCGCACCAGTGGACGCCACGCCGCATAGATCTCCGGCACGATGGCCTCCGCCGGCAGAAGGCGGATCACGCAGTTCCCCAACTCGTCGCGCAACATGCGGCCGGTGGGACTTTCGAGTGCCGTCTTCACCGCCGCCGTACGTGCGGCCGGCGAGGCGTCGCTGTCCAGAAAGGATGCCAACAGTGACAGATTCATGTTCCTGACTCTATGTTACTCTCCGTGAATCAGCCTGGGGGGCGGGCTTAAGCCCGCGTGGGGCTTTAGCCCCGCCACTCGGCGGAGGCCACTCAGTCCAGCGAAATCAGAAGATGAAAAGGCTTGTTGCGCCCCCACCGGTAGATCTTGAAATTGTGGTCGAGCGTCAGAATCTCTCCCACCCCAAGTTGCCCGGCGGCGTAAATCAGGCAGGCATCGGCCAGATCCGCGGGAACGTCGCGGTACTTCCGCATGATGCGTGCAACTTCCGCGGCCGTGCGCGAGAGTTGAAACGGGATCTGGAACACTCCTCGGGCAATATTCTCCAAGATGGAGTCTACCGCTGGAGGCATCCCGCGCAACAAATAACAGCTCTCCGCGACCACCGCGTCGCATGTCACCAACGGCGACTCCAGTTCCCGTACGGCTGCGGCGCAACGCTCGTGATACCGCTCGCTCCGATCCAACAGCGCAACCAATACGCTCGAATCCAACAAAACGGGGCTCACCGCCCGAAGCCCTTCAAGTGCCGCTTATTCGAGCCGAGGTCGCGGATGCCCGAGGAGAACTTGCCTAGGCCCACAATCCGCTGTCCCGCGCCTTGGCCGTAGCACGACTCCAGCACGCGAATGCCTTCGCGGACAATTCGGGATGGACTCCACCCCAAGCGGCCTGCTAGCCGTTCCAGGGCCTTCTGCGAGTCCGGATCGAGGCGCGCCTGCACAAAGTTCCGCATGTTCTTACTGTACTACAGAATGGATAGTGTAGTACCTGTCTGCGCATTAGTGCCTACCCGCGCGCGACGGTGAAATGAATTACTGTAATCCACGAGGTATCTGCGATGAATGAAACGAAGGACACCACGTCGCGCCGCGCGTTCCTCAGCGAAGCCGGCCGCATCGCCGGGGTTTCGACCCTGGCCGGAATAACTCTGCCGCACGTGCACGCGGCCGAGAACAATACGATTCAGCTCGCGCTGGTGGGATGCGGCGGGCGCGGCACCGGCGCCATCGAGAACGCGCTGGGAATCAAGAACGGACCCATCAAGCTGGTGGCCATGGCCGATGTCTTCCCGCAGAAGCTGAGCGACAGCCACGGACACCTGCGCGGCCGGTTCGCGTCCCAGATGGACGTGCCCATGGATCGCCAGTTCATCGGCTTCGACGGCTACCGTAAGGCCATGGACTGCCTGAAGCCTGGCGACGTAGCCATCCTGGGAACGCCGCCGGCATTCCGGTGGGTGCATTTCCGCTATGCCATCGACAGGGGCCTGAACGTCTTCATGGAGAAGCCGGTCACCGTGGACGGTCCCACCACGCGGCGCATGATCGCGCTCGGCGAAGAGGCCGGGCGCAAGAACCTGAAAGTCGGAGTCGGGTTGATGATACGGCACTGCCGGGCGCGGCAGGAACTGCTCAACCGCATCCGCGACGGGCAGATCGGAGACATTGTCGCCATGCGCGGCTATCGCATGGGGCCGGGCGGCGACGTTGCGCTGGCAAAGCCCGAAGGCATCACGGAACTGCTGCACCAGATCCGCTTCTTCCACGGGTTTCTGTGGGCCAGCGGCGGCGTCTTCAGCGACTATTACATTCACCAGATCGACGAGCTCTCGTGGATGAAGGGCGGCTGGCCGGTGGAGGCGATGGCTCTGGGCGGCCGCCAGTACCGCGGCGACGCGGTGGACCAGAACTTCGACGTCTACGCCGTACAGTATACCTACCCGGACGGCACGCACCTGTTCTTCGACGGCCGCAACATGCCGGGCGTGCACAACGAGTTCGCCAGCTACATTCACGGGTCGAAGGGATCGGCCGTAGTTTCGACCAACGCGCACACGCCGGGACGCACGCGCATTTACTCGGGGCAGAACATCCCGCGCTGGCAGAACGGCCAGAAGGAACCGGCGCCGGAGAACCTGGTGTGGGCGTATCCGCAGCCGGAGCGCTCGCCCTACGACTGGGAGTGGGACGACCTGATCGCCGCCATTCGCGAAGACAAGCCTTACAACGAGGTCAAACGCGGCGCCGAAGCCAGCCTGGTGGCTTCGATGGGCCGCTTCTCGGCGCACACCGGCCAAACCGTGACGTTCGAGCAGATGATGAATCACGAGCACGAGTTCGCACCCGACGTGGACAAGCTGACCATGGACGGTCCCGCGCCCCTGCGCGCCGGCCCCGATGGCAAGTACCCGCTCCCGGAGCCAGGCATCAAGACCACGCGCGAGTATTGAGCGTGGGGCAGGCCCTCGGAGGAGCCCTCTGGGCCCGCGGGCCTGCTACGACGAATCGGCGCAAGCTGCGAGGATTCCGGCCGTCGTAACCGGCCTTCTTATTTGCGGGGGACGCCGCCGAGGAACCCGTAGGGATCGATGGGTGTGCCTTCCCACCAGCGCCGTTCCGGCCCCAGCTTGAAGATGGCGAAATGCAGGTGCGGGGCATCGGGCGACGCGTTGCCGCTACTGCCCACGTAGCCCAAGACTTCGCCTTTTCGCAGGAGCATGCCCTCTTCCAGCCTCGGCGCGTAACGATCCAGGTGCGCGTAGTAGTAGCAGTAGTTGCGGCTGACGTCGAATTGGTAGACCGTTATGCCGCCCGGTTTGCTGAGGAACAGCTTCACCACGTTGCCGTCATCGGCCGCTAACACTGGCGTGCCACGCGGGGCCATGATGTCGATCGCCTCGTGCCGGTGGCCGTCGTGCACCTCGTCGAAGTTGTCCCGCAGGTCTTCAGCGTGGACACCCTGCACGGGGACGATAAGCCCGCGTTCCGTCAATGGCCGGTCCGGCAGGCTGGGATCGGCAGAGTTCGGCACTTCCGCCGGCGTCGGATCCACGGGCGTCGCGGAGAGGCGCGCGCGGCGCGTATCCGGCGTTCGCGCCGGCTCCGTTTGCGGCTCCGGGGGCCTGTCTGGCGCAGCGGAGGCGTTGGTGGTCCGCAACATTCCGGTCTGCCGGAGAACCACCGCAAGGAACACCAGGCCGCAGACAAAACCCGCGAAAAAGACGGTTGCCGGTCTTCTGCCCACGTCTCACTCCTTCAGGTTGACAGGCGTCCCGAATTTGACCATATGAGACAACTCGGATGCATCCCAGTTGGTCAACCGTATGCAGCCGTGCGACTCGGCGTGACCGACTTTGCCCGGAGCCGGCGTCCCGTGAATGCCGTAATGCTCCTTCGTGAGATCGATCCAAACGACGCCCACCGGGTTGCGCGGCCCAGGCTGGATCTGCGCCTTGCTATCTGCCGGGTTCGCATTCCAAAAGAGTTCCGGGTTGTAGTAAAACACCGGATAGGGCCATACTCGCTTGATTTTCCACTCCCCGATCGGAAGCGGGTCGTGTTCGCTGCCAATGGTGGCCACGCAATAGAAAAGAACCTTCCCCCCAGCGTCGAAAGCCGTGACTGAGCTATCGGACTTGGAAACCTCTACCGAAGCCGCGCGACCCGGCGGTGTCGCGATCACGTTGGGCGCCAGGATCAGCTCGCCCTCCTTATCGAAGAGGCTATCCGGATTGAGCGCCTTCAGCAGGTCCGGATTGGCGTGGAACTTCTCGCCCAGTCCTTCCAGTGGCGACGCGTATCCCAAGGCCGGCAATTGGGCCTGCTCCTCCAGGCTCGCGGGCGCTTTGACGAAGGGTCCAGCCACATCTTCCGTCGCGATCATGTAGGAGAACAGCGCCGGCGCTCGATCGGTATTGAGCGCGGCCCACGTCTCGGGCCCGACTGCGCCGTTCACCGGGAGGTTGCGGGCGCGCTGAAATGCGGCTACGGTCTTCTCCAGGTTGCTGCCAAAATTGCCATCGATTTCGCCGCACGAGAAATGGGCGCGGTCCAACAGGATCTGGGCGCGCACCACGACCGGCCCCCTGGCATTGGGACCTATGGCGGGCGACTGATTGGGATCGTCGATGGCAGCGGCTTCGACAGTGCCCGCCGCCTCTTTCACCCGGCCTCCCTTGCGCACCTGCGCCCCGGCCGGCCAACACAGCAGTACCGCCATCGGGAACAATAGAGACTTCATCGGGCGCATTTTGGGCATCGCATTCCTCGGTAACGGCATGCAGTAAGCACGTTGCGAACCGAAGACCCGGCTTCTGGCCGCCCGCCAATTTCAATAAACTGCGGCGGGCTTTCGACCGTGCGTGCCCTTGTTATTGGCGTGGGTCAAAATGGTCCGTGCCTTGATCGAGCACTTTTGTGTGCAGAACGTCAATCACTCTGGCGAGCAGGGAGGCCGGCAGGAAGGGCTTTTGGATGAAATGCCAGCCGTGATTCAGAACGAGCATGGCGCCATCGGCGTAACCGGACATCAGCATCACCCGCATTTCCGGGCGCCGTTGCTTCAGCGCCTCCGCCAAGTCCGGCCCGCACATGTCCGGCATCATGATATCCGAGAGCAGCAGATGGATGGTTCGTGCGAACTGGGCTTCGACGCGTGTGGCGTTCTCGGCGGAGCTGGCCGCCAGCACTTCAAAGCCGGCGTTCTCAAGGATCGCCTGAACCAAAGTGAGGATGGCTGGGTCGTCTTCGACAACGAGAATGGTTTCAGGGACCTCTCCCTTAAGTGGCAAAGCCATGGAATCGATCCACGTGAGCACGGGTCGGGCCAAAGCGTTTTCGGGCGGCGCCGGAGACGTAATCCGCGGTCTGATCGCGGCCAAAGCCCCGCCTCAACCCCGATGACCGGCAACTTTGGCATTCCTCCGTGCAGGTTCTGCACGCGCCTGGCGGGTTGCGCGACACAAAGGTGCAATAGCTGGCGTTATGTATTACAACTGGTCGGAATCTTCGCAGCTTGCGCGCCTCCTTTGGTTGCGGCTATGCCGCTCTGTGGGGCGGCGGTTGGCTGTCGCCGCTGTCTGGTGTGGGCGCGGCGGTTGGCCGATTGACAATCGGCCGCAGCTTACCAAGCTGTCTGCCATGGGTTGAAGTGTCACCTCCAGCCCCATGTTTTCTTTGCTTTGCACGCCTCGCCAAATCAGCTCTTGTCTCATTTGTCTCAATTGCCCGGCGCCGGAACGGATTGCAGCGCCTTGAAATCCGCCCAAAGTACCGAGGATGCCTCCTGCTTACGTGCGAGCGATGAGTCCACGTAGTCCGACAGGTGCACGCCCAGCCCGTGCCCCTGCTGGTCGGCAATGATTTTGGGGTCCGTGCCGCGCTCCTGGTGCAGCGTGGAATGCGACCGGCGCAGCACGGCGAAAGTGATCCAACCGAGTCCCAAGGGGTCCAGGCGCGGATGGATACAATGCTGCAAAACGTTGTCCGGCGGTAAGGGTGTAACAATCCGTTCGCTCGCAAACACCCACCCTTCATCGCTGCGGTCTGGCAAATTGGCAATCCAGGCCATCAGCCGTTCGAAAATCTCTAGCTCCACACCCACGTCACGAATTTGGTTCGTTTTGGTGGGATTGACTTCTCCGGCATACCAAGACCGCTGCACCTTGATTGCTCCCCGTTGAAAAAGATCGCCAATCTTTAATCCATATACCTCCGATTCTCGTAGCCCGCAGAAGGTCACCAAGTCAAACGCCAGTCGTTCCCGTTCATCCACAGCCGTCCAGGCGCGCAGGTACTCGGCCAACGTTACTCGCCGCAGGCGCGACCGGTCCGATGGTTTCGCAGCTTTCGGAGTCTTCAGCCCCTCGGCGATGTTCGCCGTCAGGTAACCTTCGGCTACCATCCTTTTCACCAGATCGCCCATCGCAAACCGGACCTTGTCGACGGACTCGCGACTCAAGCCTGCGTCCGCCATCTTACGCAGCACGGCGCGCAGGTTTTCTGCCTTTAGCTCGCGGCAACTCATTTCGCCTATCACCGGCAACACGGATCGCTTAAACAGGTTTTCGGCCTCCTGCCCCGTGGCTTTACGCCAGTCTCCGTCTTCGTATTTCTGCGGAATGTACACTTGTTGCAAGAATCTCCGCACCGGCTCGGCGCCCAGCACGTGCGCCGGGTTCCGGTTCAATACCGCCACCATATCGTCCAACCGGATCCGCGCTTGCTTCTCGTCGATCTCGGATGTGCGGCCGAGTTGGATACGCTTTTGCGGAGCGCCGGGAACCGGATAGAATCTCCCGTACCAGACCTCCGCGTTTTGGGATTTGCAAATACTGCCTCGTTGATATCTCCTTGCTCTTCTCGTGGTCATGAGCGCATACCTTCCCGCGCCTCTGCCACGAATTCCTGAACCTGTATCGACTGTATCACGCCGCCAGCCTGCCTTTCTCGTTGCGCTCCCGCCAGCCCGCCACCGATGACCTGCGGAATATGATCTTTCGGCCATACTGGAAGAAGGGCAACGGCTCGATTCCGGGGAACAAACCTCTGCGCAGCCGATGAACTGTGGCCACACTACAGCCAAGCTCCAAAGCGGTCTCGCCGGCGGTCATCCAGTCCCGAGCCTCCAACGGAGGCAATGGGCGCCGACTACGCGTTCGCGGCTGGGCGCCAGTGTGAGGCACGAGTGAAATACACTTTTCCATATATTGCTTTCCTTTCTGGTGCTCCTACGTTCTTTGGTTAAAGGTGCCCCAGGAATGTTGAGTTCGGGTTACGGTCTCAGGTTCTTGGAGTTGCCCAGCAGAAAATTCTGCTGGTGCGCGACAACCATCCCCAATTTCATCGCGGGCGTCAGCTTCTATGCCGCCGGTATAGCTCGGGCCGGCGCTCTCACTGCTATCGGTTTACTGTCGAACCAAGCAGTTGAACCATCCGGCCGGTCTTGCCGCGGTGCCACCGAAAGATCCCATCTGTGCCATCCTGAGCTGGGGCGGTCTCGATGCGCCGCGCCTGATCGCGGAAGCGGATGGAATCGGGGGCCGCAAAGACCGCTAAACCTCGGCGAATGAACCCAAGTGCGGCCTTGCGCGTAGTGTACTTGGCTGCTCCCGGCAGGGGATTCTGGATCAGTACTGCATTCTGACGTATTCTGGACATAGTGGTGGTTGTCAACGCTTTGTTAGCGGTGCCTTTGGTTTGGAGTGGCGTCTCCAAGGATGCTGCTTTCGGATCAATCCCCGCGCATTCGGTGCACCGTAGCGACGCTACAGCCGAGTGCTAGCGCGGTCTCGTATGGCGTCATCCAGTCCCGCGCCTCTTGCGGCGGCAATTGGCGACGAGTGCTTCTCCGCGTGGTCTCCTGCCACATGTCTGGATTATGACTGCTTCTGCTCGCGGAGTCAGTAGGAGGAAGTAGGAGGGAGTAGGAAGAAGTAGGAAAAAGTGGGAATTAGGTCGGTGAGGGTCCGCGTGGCTAGTCCTTCAGGTCGTCAACGCTGCACCCGAGACCATGCGCTGCTTTGATATAGGTTTCCTCAGAGACCTTTCTGCCAGCCTTAAGCTCAAAATAGACACTTCTTTCCAAACCGAGCTTCTCAGCCACAAGGTCGTGGGTTCGAAGTTTGTTTGACACTTTGTATTCGGTCAGTCGCTCGGAAGGCGTTTTACCATGTCTGCGAGCCTCGAAAACCCCGCTCTGTACCTCTGGCTTAGCCAAATCGGCCCGACCGGGGTCGACAGGCGGCTGGTGCGCCACGATCCTGCCTCTCGCTCTCGCTACGTCATCTCGTTCCTGACCCGGTGGTCTACGTTCTTCCGTGGCCATCGGTCGACGTTGTGCGCTCTCGTTTTGGGCCGTGCCATGACCTTGGGCCCCCTGATTCTGGGTTGCATGGCTTCGCGCCCACGGACGGTTTGGGGCTGTCAAATTGGCACACCCGGGAGTCGTCGAAGCCTCGTTGCCAACTCCTTGCGGCAGCTTACCGCAATATTCCAGCACGGCGTTACGAAGCGGATAGAAGTATCCCACGATCTGGTTACCTTCAAACTTCGTGCTGCCGTGATAAACCGTCCTCTCAGACCTTCTAGCGTGAAAGTAGCGAGAACTCCCCTCGCTTGCCCCTGGTTTCCCCACGCTTTTGTACAACCACAGATATAAAAGTGCCTCGATAGCGTGCGCGTTATCAATGCCCGCACGTTGAGCAAGGAGTTTGAGTTCGTGTCGCTTTTCAAGGCTCACGCCGTACATCTCTACCGTTCGGCCATCATCATTGAGTTCTAACCGTGCGGCCTCGGGCAGTTCCCCTGCCCAAACACTCAGATCCCCAAAGAACCTCAACGGCGGATTCTCAGCTTCATCAGCCACGCGATTCGCTCCCGCTACGACCAGGTTTTCGAAATAGCCATTCCGACAGGCCAAAACTCGCCCACTTGAGCTTGGCACGCGTTCCGTGATCGCGCCGCCAGCCCACAGGCGGCACCATTCCCTTCATAACACGGGCCGCGTAGACACACAAGTTCGTGTAATGCCGAATTGGCCTTCGGCACTCGCGAGAAATTACCCTACTTTGCTCGCCAAAAGTGACCCACCACCACGACCAGTTGGGTGGTGTTTTGCCCCCGGGCAAGAGCGCGGTTTGCCGCCGGGCAAGAGCGTAGTTTTGCGGCGCGGCAACTGCTCCGTGCGGGCTTGTCCTTGTCCACCCCCGCAGTCGAATCGCCTGCGCCGGCGGACAGTTTTTCCTGCGACCTCAGCGCGTTACGCGCCCTTTGCGCGGATGATGTGAAACCACCCCGCACGCCTGCGGCGTGGATGATATTGCTCTTATCTCTCTCACATCAACACACACGCCTGCGGCGTGGATGATCCTCCGCGTCCCGTCCCTAATCCCGTTCCTGGCTCTGGTCACTTCAAACGAGCGCTGCTGGGTCATTTCTGCCAAGCGCCGAAGAATTGGCCGCGCTCGGTAGTTCAGGAAGGAAGCGTTGGCACGTCAGGAGACCCAACCGAAACCGCCCCTACCTGAACGCCCGGGGAGGCGAATTCGGCATTACACCGCGCAGATTACACGTGTCGCTTCCAGCGCCATCGCCAGGAGTTGCGAAAGCGAAATTCCGTGCGTTTCCGCCGCTGGTCCTCCGCTGCTCCAGCGGTCGGCCGGAACGCGGAAGTCGGGCGTGCAGGCCGCGCGTCGGCATTCCGGTGACGTGGCCGCGCGCCGACGTTCCTGGCTCATGCGCACGAATATCGGACGCCATCCGCGTGCGGCCCCGCGCGAACCACGGATTTGCCGCCCTCCGCCCCGCGCGCACCCCCTTTGCACGCCTGGCGGTCGCGGCGACGGACAAGGCGCGACGCGCGGCGGAACGGTCCGCCGTGGAGCGGGCTGCGCGATGTGCGTTATGCCACCCAGCCGTGCCATCCGGAAGCATATCGCCCGGCGCAACTGCGCCACGGGCGTGCAGGCTGCGCATCGGCGTCCCGGTGAAGTGGCCGCGCGCCGACGGTCCTGGATCATGGGCACGAATAGTTATGAGTTACTTCACGGCAGAGATCCCCTTAGGCATTGCGGGCGGTAGAGAATCCTCTACGGGATCATGACATAGCTCCAGTTCACGGAGTTATCGTCGGTGACCGTGCCCGTAATCCATCCGCGCGGATTAACGGCGACGCCATAGCTGCCCTGATAGTTCCCTGTGCCTGCGCCGGGAAGGCTAAGCACGGCGTAAGCGCCGTTAGGGGTGCGAAAAAAGGCTTTATCGGCATCTGCGCCGACAGATTGACCGGCCTCGTTCCAGGTCCAGCAGGTTCCCACGATCTCCCCATTGGCGTTTATATCATTGCTAAAGACGGTACCCTTGCCTGGTGGGGGCTCGAAGGTGGTGATCCCGCCGTGAACATGGCGCAGGAAGCCCTGCACGGTCCCCCAACTGCCGCCCGGCCCGATAAATCCGCCTACTATGGCACCTTCCCAGTTCATGGCTACCGTAAAGGTGCCTTCCCCCGATCCAGTTCCGGCACCAGGCACATCGATCCTCGTGACGATGCCGTCCGGCGTGCGCAGCCACCCATGGAAAACATTGTTCGCGTCAGTGTACATGCTGGTGGCGGCACCCGCGTCGTTCAATTCATCAGGGTAGCCCCAACCGATACTGGCCCCCGGCCCTTCGCCCGGAGCATCAAAGGTGGTGAACCTGGCGTCGGACCCGCGCAGGAAATAGTGCCAGTTGGATTCGGCGTCGATGAAAGCACCTAGCACTGTGCCCGCCGCATTTACATTGGAGGCGATAGTCCCCTGGGATGCGGCCGTGCCGGCCGTCGGAACGTCGATGATCGTGAATCGCCCATCGGGAGCGCGCACGAACCCGTGATTTACGTTGTTCGAATCAATGTAGTATCCCGTTGTTGCCCCTGCCGAGTTCATGCCCTCGATCAAGGTGCCTTGATAAGCCGCGGCTCCCGCCCGCCCGGCATTAACACTTCTAATTTCACCGTCAAGTCCGCGGATGAAGCCGTGATGTACGTTGTTCCCATCGACGTACCAACCTGCGACCTCTCCGATGGCATTGATGGCGTTGGCCCAGGTGCCCTGCCCCGCACCTGTGCCAGCCCCGGGGGCGCCGAAGCTGATGACGGTGGGCTGTTGCGCAGTTGCCGGAACGCCCAACCAGATCATGCAAATGGCCGCGCAAAGGCATGCGCGCACCATTAACCTGAAATCGAACTTGAACTGTTTTCGCATTTTCGTGTCCCTGTGTCCCGCTCGGTAGCCGTGCCTTGCAGCACGAGCCCCGGTAGGAGCGTCATTTGTCACAAAGCGTCGCGCAGATCAGGATTTTCTGATCTGCATACCCGATTATTGTGGCTTTTGCCCATCCGCATGTCCGTCACACGGGATGCTGCAAAAGATAAAGCTGCGATTCGTTCTACGGCAACCGTATGAAGCCGTGAGTGACGTTGCTATTGTCCACGTACAGCCCCGAAATCGTGCCTGCATCATTGATGTTTTCAGGCGTCGTGCCCTGACCTGCGCCTGTGCCCGCGCCCGGGGCATCAAATTTCGTGATCCTTCCATCCGGGGCACGCACGAAACCGTGGCTTGCATTATTAGTGTCCAACCACCATCCTGTAACGATGTTTGCTTCGTTCATGGCCCAGCCGAAGGTGGTTCCCGCGCCGGGAACGCTGAACATGGTGATGCTGCCGCGACGGTCACGCAGGAAGGAGTTGCTGTTGGACTGTCCCACGATCTCTCCGGCGTTGTTGATCCAATAGCCTGCACAGTTCGCACAGTTCTCAAACTCCGTCATCCCGCCGTCGGCGGCGCGCACGAAACCGACAACTGCGCCGTTTGAATTTACGAAGTATCCCGTGATCGCTCCTTCAGAATTGATTGAGAGGGGCCAGGTACCACAACTAAAGTTAAAGACGCCAGAGCATCCCGTACCCAAGCCCGGAGGGTCAAATTCCGTGAAGTTGCCATCCGGGGAACGGACGAATCCGTGAGATAAGCCGTTCGTGTCCCAACCCAAGCCCGTAACCACCCCAGCATCATTGAAGGCTTGAGCATATGTTCCCCCCGGCGAGTTCGGGAAATCAAACTCCGTGATTGCTCCGCGAGCAGAGCGCACGAAACCGTGCATACCAACGGAGTCGAAGTAAATCCCCTGAATTTGGCCCTTGTTGTTTGGAAATATTCCCCAGGTCCCCCCGGTCGCTCCCGGTGCATCGAACGACGCAAACCCGCCGTGTGGATACCGTATATATCCGTGACTTAAGCCGTTGGAGTCGACGTACCACCCCGTAATCACCCCCCAGTCATTGACGTATCCAGCAAAAGTCCCCTGGCCGGCGGCTGTGCCTGCCCCCGGAGCGTCGTAGGTGATGATGGTGGGCCTTTGCGCAGTTGCCGGAACAGCCAACCACAGAATACAAATGGCGGCGCAAAACCATGCGCGCATCGTGAACCTGAAATCCAGCTTGCGGTGCTTTCGCATTTCGTCCTCTTTCATTGCTTCGTTTGCCTTTGCCTTTCCCTTGCCGCTCAAAGCGGCATATCGCAAAGGGATTGTAAACCCGCTCGGCCCCATTACAAACTCTTTCGAGGTGAGTTTTAGGTAATTTTTGTGTCTCGTCGCATATCCCCTGGCAATCGCTTGAGTAAACAGTAGTTACAGGTCTGTATCTCTCTTGTTTGCAGGCCGCTGGAGTGCTAAAATCCTCTAAGGAGGCGACCCCTCTGGCATCCGCTTCTCCGAACAGCGGCAAACTCCATCTCCGGTTCCGCTTCGGTCCCTATGAGGTGGACCCCGATGCGCGCACATTGCGCAAGGGTGGAACCCCTATCCACTTACCGGAGCAGCCCTGGCAGGTGCTCTGCGCCCTGCTGGAGAGGCCGGGAGCCGTGGTCACCCGCGAGCAGCTTCAGGAGCGTCTCTGGCCCGGGACCTTTGTCGATTTCGAGAAAGGCCTGAATCGGGCTGTCAATAAGCTGCGCGAGGTTCTCTCGGATTCCGCCGAGAAGCCGCGCTTTGTGGAGACGGTCGTCGGCCAAGGCTACCGCTTCATCGCCCCGGTCGAGCAGGTGGTCGCGGCGTCGCCAGTGCCGGCGATGGTTCTCCCGTCGCAGCCCTCCAAGCGGAAGCCCTGGCGGTGGATCTTCGGCTTCGCCGGCGTCCTGGCCGTTATTCTCATTACGGGTCTATGGCCGTTGCCTCCGCCCAACACGCGCGTGACTCGCCTGACCAGCGACGGACGGTCGAAGTCAAGTGAAACAGGTGAAGTCGTGTTGCACAGCGGCAGAGTTTTCTACCTGGCCTCAGAACTGGGGTCGGTGTTGAAAAGGTACGATCTCTGGTCGGTGCCGGCGGCCGGTGGTGAGCCGAGACACGAGCCGACGCCCTGTCCTGCGGAAGGAGAGGGTGTGATAGGCGTGGGAGCCAGTTACATCCGCCAGCGCTTTCTGTTCATGTGCCAGCTCCCGGGTTGCTGCGATGTGGATTATTGGCTGACAGGTTTCGATGGCAGCAACCCGATGCGGATCGGCCGCTACTCCCGTGGACGCCAGTGGGTGTCAATCTCGCCCGGTTTGAACATGGTTTTGTTCAGCCGGGATGAGGGCCTATTTGCGGGGTCCGTGGACAGCGGGGCGGAACGGCTTCTGGCTCGTGTGGACGGGTTCAGCTGGGGTGCATTCTGGCACCCGATGGGAACAAGGATCGGATTCCAGCGTATTGTGGATGGGCGGGATAAGCTCTGGGAGATGCGCGCCGATGGAACCGGCATGCGGCCGTTGGTCCCCGGATTCGCAGCGGAACAGTGCTGCGGGCGATGGTCGCCAGACGGCCGCCGGCTGTACTTTATCTCGCAGGGCGATGTTTATTTACAGGGCAGCCGCAGTTGGCTCGGTTGGCTGCGCCGGCCGGCACCCGCTCACCTCACATCGGGTCCCGTCCGTTTTTATAGACCTTCTGAGGATCCGGCCGATCCCTTAACCGTTTTTGCCGTGGGCGATCTACGCTCGGCCCAAGCCATGAAGCTCAACCGCCAGACCAATGCCTTTGAGCCGTTCCTTGAGGGAATTGCCGCCGACTGCATCGACTACTCGCCCGACGGGCAATGGATCGCATATGTCAGTTGGCCGAACGGGGAGCTATGGAAGTCCAAGACGGACGGCAGTTCCAAAGAGCTGCTGGAGGATGGGCTGATTACCTACATGCCGCGCTGGTCACCGGATGCAAGCCGGATCGCCTTCGCAGCGAGGGCGCGGGATGCCATGGGAGCAACCCAGCCGTTTCGGATCTACATGATCGCTGCCAGCGGTGGAAGGGCGGAACTCGTGCCGGGCGTTCCGGGAGCGGCATTCGATCCAAACTGGTCCCCGGATGGCAAACGGCTTGCCTTTGCCCCCAACTATCCGGAGGGCAGCAAAGAGCAGCAGCACGTGTCGATCATGAACCTGGAGACCGGCGCAATCGAGACCGTGCCGGGTTCGGAGAATCTATTCTCGGTGCGCTGGTCGCCCGACGGGAAGTGGCTCGCTGCGCTCACCTATGACAGGTTTTGGCCCGTTGTCTACAGCTTCGGCACTCAAAAGTGGAGCGTGCTTCGGCAGGGCGCGGCAGGTTTTCCTCGCTGGTCAAAGGACAGCCGGTACCTGTATTGCCAGATACAGATAGGTCAGGGGCAGTCGGAGTTGGTGCGCATCGAGGTCGCCACGCGGAAGGTGGAGGAAATTCACAAGGTGACGGAGTTCGCTAGGGAAGGAGTGTTGTTCCCCGGCGTGTCCTGGACACCGGATGATGAGCCGATTGTGCTGAAAGACCTGACCACCTCCCAGCTCTACTGCATCGACCGCGACCGCTGAGTCCGCTCGCGCCACGGCGCCGCCGTCAAGCCCCGCAACGTAGTCTGGGCACCAGCAGGGAATGCGTCGGGCCGGCCCGTTGATGCGCGGACAGTCAGCAAACACCTCAGTTTGATCAACCTTCTGCTCAAAATGACGCACCTTTGACCGTGTTTTTTTTCGCGCGTGCGCCGTTGGTTCCCTAATGATTTCGGGAGAAACTTCGATCCGAAGACGGCCAGCTTCAGCGCGCATCGCGAAGTCAAGTTCATGCTGGATTCCACGGTGACGCTCAAGCCCGACGATATCTGGACGGTTCGCGGTCAGGGACTGGTTTTTTCGCGCTTTGAGGGCGGTTCCGTGTGGCTGATGAAGTTGCCACGTTGAGCCGCGAGATACTATCGCGCTGGGACAATCACGGCATGGGCAGCGTTGGATTTTGGGTTTCGGATGTATTGTCGGGCACTCGGAAGTCGGGTTTCTCAGGCCGCAAGCGCTGGCCTTTTCGCCGATCGCGTCCCCATCCGCCCGCGCGCCGGTCGCTGCGACGGACAGCGGGCGGCGGGCTGGGTGCCACAACGCGCTTCGCGCCGCCCGATGACGGCAGCCCGTTCCAGCGCCCGCCGCCGTCGTCCGTCGCCGCGATCGCCGGCGCACGGATGGGATGCGCGCGGTGCGGAAGGGCGTCCGCATCCATGATTGGCACGGGCAGGTCAGTGCGCGCGGCCACTTCGCCGGGATGGCCACGACTTGCGCGGCATAACGCGCTTCGCGCAGCCCGCCGCCGGCGGCCCGTTCCCGGCGCCCCCCGCCCGTTGTCCGTCGCCGCGACCGCCGCGGTTGCTGAACTTGCATTGCGTTCTTCGCCTTACCGTGTTTGGAGGCGAAGCAACACTAAGTGGCCACGGCGATACCAGCCGTGGATTACGCTCGACAACGCCGCTAGACCTCTGCGATGCCCGCCGCCGACGCCGCACCACGACCGCACATTTACCATTTCGCCGCCTTCTTCCGTTCGTCGATCATTTTTCGGACCTTCCGCCTGAACGGAGATCGCATCGCCGACGCCCATCCGAGTTCTTCATCCAAGTGATCCCGGCATTTCGAGCAACGGGCGACATGCTTTTCGACTCGGAGCATTTCGGCCTCGGAAAGTGTTTTTCAAGGCGTAGCTCTCCATTTCGACGATTGACAGGTGGGCCACGGCTTTATTGCGCCCCCTTCCGGCTTGCCTACCGGGGCCTTTCCGGCGCGTGTTCACCTGAGCGAGTCGGGGTTCGAGGTCGACCTCCTTCCGGTCTGACTGCCCGCCATTCCGTGAGTTACGTTACCTCCGCAAGCGCTTCCGCCACCCGCTCGACCACCCTTTTCCAAACGCCCGCGAATAAGACGCCGCGCCGAATAGACCTGCCGCCCTGTAAAACAGGGACGGAACAGGGAGCCGCGGCGGCAAATAAGGGCTAAGCTACACATTCCAAGATGCTTGCACTCCAAGAAGCGCCATAGGATATCAGGGAATAACAGGGCCTGATCACGGCGTTATCAGGCCCCTGATACGCCCCTGTTCCGGCCCTGTTATTTCCTGTTCTTGTTAGGGCGATCTCTGGCAAACAAGTACCTTATAATGTGTGATTTAGCTCGTATAGAGTAGCAATTGAAAAACTGTACACCATGCCAGTTGATCCCAGAATGAGCCCAGATGACCCAGGTCGGTTAGAAATCCGTAATACCAAATGATTAGATAAGTCATTTAACATCATACACATAAACTTACAACTACTCACCCGTCGGTGGGTTTAGCTATGGCGGCTCATTCGAGCCTAATTGCGCTGGGTCATGCTTTGCGTGCTATTCTGGCCTTCGAGGGGATTCCATCATGCGTCTCGCCCTTGCTCTTTTCCTCGTCCATGCCGCCGCCGCCCAGGTACCGAGGTTCCTCCAGGACGGCACGCCGGTCCGCCTTCGCCTCAACCGCACCGTCTCCTCCGCCAACGCGCACGTGGGCGAAACCGTGGATTTCGAAGTCACCGAACCCGTCATCAACCAGAGTTACGTAGTCATCCCGAAAGGTGCCGTCGCCCTCGGCCGCGTCACCAAAGTGGAAACCAAGCGCCGCTTCGGACGGGCGGGTGCGCTCGAACTCAGCATCGATTCCGTGCGGCTCACCGATGGCCGGCCCATACCCTTGCGCGCCACTCCCGAAAAGGGCCCAAATGATATGAGCGGCGCCCGTGTGGCCGCCACCATCGCGGCGTCTCCCATCCTGGTGTGGGTAAAAGGTAAGGACGTGACCTTCGAGAAAGGGACCGAATCCACCGCCTACGTCAACGGCGACGCCCGCATCGAAGAACCCCAGCCGCGAACCGTAGCCGGCATGCCCGTGGAAAGTGCGGCGGATCGCAGTTCGGGCCCCGGCACCGTGCTCACCAACGATGACATCGTCCAAATGCAGAAGGCCAGACTCTCCGAAGAGATCATCCTGA
>Ga0224557_1001482_pt1 | contig 22544 bp, 22 predicted proteins | sample 714S31014metaG_FD_180677 | JGI IMG/M metagenome (GOLD analysis project Ga0224557, IMG submission 180677) | Peat soil microbial communities from Stordalen Mire, Sweden - 717 S3 10-14 | ecosystem: Environmental > Terrestrial > Soil > Wetlands > Peat | place: Sweden: Norrbotten County, Stordalen... | reverse complement strand
GCACTCCGAGAAAAGGAGGGTCATGCCGATGATTGATTGCCCACATACGGTGCCCCAGCCGACCAGCGCCCGAGGCGTCTGCTGATCGCCGGGAGCCTGACCTTGTGAGACGCGATCGCTGACGGCGGTCGTGACGTCTCCGAGCGCTAGACGGGGTGTCCACCACACGGGTGGGCACCCCGTTCTCGTTCCACGGAGCCCGTTCGGTGAGAGGCAGCCGAGACGGGGACAGCACGTGAAAGCGCTGCGCCGGCGTCAGACGAAGCGGGCCGACTCCAGCTGGGCCGCGCGGGTGGAGGCCTCGGGGGCGGCGACGATCTGATCGGTCTCGATGAAGCCCTCGGTCCCGTCGGAGAGGCGGACCTTGGTGAAGGGGCCGCTGCCACCGGCAATGGCCTGGACGCCGCTGGCGGTCCGCACGCCGGGGCCACGCGGCGCGTCCCGGCGCGGCTCGGTGAAGAGCTGATAGGGCATCCCGGCCCACGACGCGACCAGGCTGACCGGCCCTTCGGGGATGGTCCGGTGCCGGTAGATCGTGCGCGCATCGTCGCTGCCGCGGGTGAGCAGCTGGACGAGCTGGAGAGCCCTGGGCACGGGCCCGAGTCCCTTGCTCGCGGCGACCGTGACCACCGTGCCGGAGGACTCGATCCGAGCCTCGCAGGTCACCCACCGGGTGCGGAGCTCGACATGCCGGGACCACTGGCCGATGAGTCCCCTGCGCCGGAATTCGACGATGCGCGCTGAGCTCTCCCCGGTCAGCTCGAATCGGAACGGGAAGGTGCCCAGCATCTGCTCCATCACCGCGAACACCTCGCGAGGGGGCACCGAGGCCAGGAAGGTCCAGTGCTGGGCCTCCTTGGCCAGCAGTGGCAGCCGGTGGGCATCCCGCGCCGCCAGCATCCGGCGCTGAAGGTCCTTCCCTCTCACGACCCAGCGTTCAAGCTGGCTCACCACCGGCATCCTCCGAATTCTACGGGCGGGAGCCGAAGGGCCGCCTGCGAGCCTGCCCCTGCACCGGATGTCAAACGGCTGATAGGGGCCGCGGCGTGACCCACCCGGGGCCTGAGGGTGGTCAGGAGGCGGGTTCACCGTCCTTCGTGGCCTGGCGCACGGGGCCCGCTTCGGAGATGCCATAGCGCTCGCACATCGCGTCGAAACGGCCGGCGACGTGGTCGTCCAACCAGTCTCGGTTGGCGGCGATGAGGGGGACCAGCACCTGGCGGAGGTAGTCGCCGCGTGCCATCCACTGGTAGTAGTGGCGCCCACCGTGGTGGTACGGGCCGTAGAGCCGGCCGCCGGGGAAGGTGGCGGTCAGCCATCGGAAGAGCTTCTCGTGCCGGATGTGCATCCGAAGCGTGATCTGCGGTTGGCGCCCATCCCCCCCGAAGTGCCCCTCGCCGACGAGCAGGCCGAGCAGGTAGCCCACGGCGAGCCCGTCGAGCTGAGCGGGGGGCGTGTCCACGGCATGGCAGGTTAGCGCGTTCCACGGGGATCATGACGGTGAAACAACTCGACGGAAGGGGGGCCGGTTCCACGGGAAACATGACGGTGAAACACGGCCCGCCCACGTGCCGCGGCTCCCACCCCCGGCTCGGCCCTGCCCCGGCGCCGCATAATCGCAGCCATGGCGCCCCTTGTCCTCGCCGTCGCCAACCAGAAGGGGGGAGTGGGCAAGACCACCACGGTCATCAATGTCGCGGCCCACCTCGCGGAGATCGGACGCCGCGTCCTCATCATCGACTGCGACCCCCAGGCCAACGCCACCTCCGGCCTGGGCGTGGCCCGACGCGACATCTCCGCCAGCACCTACGACGTGGTCGTGCTGGGCAGGCCGATCGCCGAAGCCCGCATCCAAACCGCAATCCCCGGCCTCGAGCTCGTGCCCTCGGACATCGCCCTGGCGGGGGCGGAGATCGAGCTGGTGGGTGTCGCCCGGCGCGAGAAGCGACTCTCCTATGCGCTCGAGGCCCTCGCCGACGACTCCCTCGATTACGTGCTGCTCGACTGCCCGCCGAGCCTCGGCCTCCTCACGGTCAACGCGGTGGTCGCTGCCCGGGCCCTGGTCGTCCCCATCCAGTGCGAGTTCTACGCCCTGGAGGGCCTCGGCCTGCTCACCCACACCATCAGCCTCCTCCGCCGCGAGCTCAACCCCCAGCTCCGCATCGCGGGCATCGTCCTCACCCTTCATGACGGGCGCCTGACCCTCGCCACCCAGGTGGTGGACGAGGTGCGCAAGCGCTTCGGAGACCTGGTGCTGGACCCCGTGATCCCCCGCAACGTCCGGCTCAGCGAGGCACCGAGCTACGGCCTGCCGATCACCTCCTACGCCCCCGGCTCCCGGGGCGCAGACGCCTACCGCGAGCTCGCGGTCAACCTGGACGCCCGGCTCCAGGCCGACGCCGAGCTCATGACCGCCCCCCTGCAGGCATGATGGTCGACAGAACCGGCAGCCACCCTCCCGCCGCCCCCTCGGCGCGACGCCACGGCCTCGGCCGCGGCCTCGACGCCCTCCTGGCGAGCAGCGACCCGGCCCGGGATATGGGCACGGGCGGCCCCGTCCTCATCGAGATCGACCCCTTCCGCGTCCGCCCGAACCCCGAGCAGCCGCGGCGCGAGTTCGACGCCGCCTCCCTCACCGCGCTGGCGGCATCCATCCGGCTCCACGGCCTCCTCCATCCCATCGTGGTCGAGCCCGACGCTCACGACTACCGCCTGGTCGCGGGCGAGCGCCGGCTCCGCGCCGCGCGCCAGGCAGGCATCGGCCAGATCCCCGCCATCCTGCGACCCGCGTCCGAGTCCGGACGCCACGCGCTGGAGATGGCGCTCAGCGAGAACCTCCTTCGCGAGGATCTCAACCCCATCGAGGAGGCCGCCGCCTACGCCCGCCTCGCCGATGCCTTCGGCCTCTCCCACGAGGCGATCGCCCTGCGTCTCGGTCGCAGCCGCCCAGCCGTGACCAATGCCATCCGCCTGCTCCAGCTGCCCGCACCCCTGCAGGAGGCCGTCGCCTCGGGGGCCCTCAGCGCCGGCCATGCCCGAGCGATCCTCGCCGTCCACGACGAGCCGGCGATGCTCGAGCTGGGCCGGCGCGCCGTCGACGACGCCCTGACCGTCCGCGACACGGAGCGCCTGGTCCACGAGTACGCAGCCGGCAGCCGGCCGCGGCCCGCCTCGGGGACCGCCGCGGGACCCACCCGGGCGGCCCGGCTCTCACCCGACGACGAGCAGCTCCGGCGCGGATTCGAGCAGGCATTGGGGCTCCCCGTCGTCCTCCAGCGCCGGCACCGTGGGGGCCGGCTGCTGATCGACTTCGCGGGTGATGAGGACCTCGACGCCCTCTACCGGCGCCTGGACGGTCCTGCCCTCTGAGCGGGGCCTACCCGCCGGAGACCGCGCCCAAGAGCAGCCCTGCCCGCAACCTGGCGGTCAGCCGACCGGACGCTCCTTCCCGGTCAACCGGGCCTCGCAGGTGCCGGCGTTGAGATTGGTCATGAAGGCCTCGATGTACTTCGGCCGCTCGGCGGGCTTGTAGTCGAGCAGGAAGGCGTGCTCCCAGACGTCCATCACGACCACCGGCTTGAAGCCGGCGATGTTGCCGTCCTGGTGCAGGGTGATCCAGTGGTTCGAGAGCCGTCCGGTCGCCGGGTCGAGGTAGGTGACCGCCCAGCCAACCCCTCGCATCCCCCCGATCGCGGTGAAGTCGCGCTTCCAGGTCTCGATGTCCCCGAACGACTCCCCGATGGCCCGACCGAGCGGCGAAGAGCTGGAGATCTCCCCGCCCCCGTCCTTGGTCAGGTTGTCGAAATACCACTCATGGAGGACCATGCCGTTGTACTCGAAGGGCAGACGGCGGCTCAGCTCGCTGTAGGTGAGCGTCGCGGTCTGCCCCTTGCCGGCCAGGTCCACCAGCTGCTCGGTCAGGAGATTGGTGTTTTTGACATATCCGGCATAAAGTCCGAAATGGATCTCCAAGGTATGGTCGGAGATCCCCTGCAGGCCGCTGAGCGGGAACTCCTTGGCCTTGTACGGGGAGAGGGTCAGGAGAGCCATCTGCGTCCTCCACCTGGGTGCTGGCCGGGCCGAGTGGCCGGCCGCCTTGAGGTCCATTGTCGCAGCGTGGGAGGGCTGCACGGAGCGGCCGTATAATCGGGCGCCAGGTGACGCGGAGGCGCATCTCCCGAGGAGCCGTTCCGTCGCCAGCCCCAGCATGGAGCAGCACGCCGTCCCCACCCCACCCGAAGTCCCCACGCCCCCCGCGGACGAGGCCACCCCACCCGTCGGCGAGCCCACCCGCCCGGCCGCGTCCGGCGGGGCCTGGGTCCGCGACCTCCTCGAGGTCCTGCTCGTCGCCGTCGTCCTCTATGCGCTCATCTGGACCTGCATCGAGACCGTCCGTGTGGACGGCGACAGCATGCAGAACACCCTCCAGAGCGGCGACTTCCTGATCGCCAGCAAGATCTCGTACTTCTTCGGCAACCCGGCGCGCGGCGACATCGTGATCCTGAACCCCCCGCACCAGTGCGACGCCACCTCTGCCGATTACGTCAAGCGGGTGGTCGGCCTGCCGGGGGACAGCATCGAGATCGACGCTGCCGCCAACCCCGCCGAGCTGCTGGTGCAGCCGGGGAGCACGGGTCCCTGGGACCGGGTCGGCGAACCCTACCTCCCCGACGCCTGGCTGCAGGGCCCGGAATTCTCGATCTCGGGCACCGCCGACGCGGTCAATCGGGTGCTCCACATCCCCGCCGGCGATTACTTCGTCATGGGGGACAACCGCAACGCGTCGTGCGACTCCCGATTCTTCGGGCTGGTGGCGCGCAATCGCATCCTCGCCAAGGCCATCCTCCGGATCTGGCCGCTCAGCAGCTTCGGAGGCCTGGGCGCCGGGCCCACCCTGGTGACGACCTCGACGCCCACGCCGCTCCCCGCCGGGTCCTCCGTCGGCGGGCTCGTCCTCGTCGCCGCACCGCTGCGGCGTCGCCGTCGCAGCCCCCGCGACCTGGCCTGCCTCACCCGGAGCGACCCGCCCCTGACCTGACCCCGCTCCCCGAAGGGCGCGACGCGGGCCGGCGGATCAGCCGCCCACGGTCCACTCCGCGAGCGCGCTCTCCCAGGCGACCAGCTCGTCCGCGCCGAAGAAGAGGTCGATCTCGACGGCGGCCCGCTCCGGGGAATCGCTGCCGTGAACGACATTGGTCCCGATCGACACGGCGAGGTCGCCCCGGATGGTGCCCGGCGCGGACGTGGCCGGGTTGGTCGTGCCCATCGTCGAGCGGACGAGGGCCACCGCACCCGGCCCCTCCCAGGCCATCGCCACCACCGGCGCGGAGGTGATGAAGCGGACCAGCCCGGGGTAGAAGGGTTTGCCGACGTGCTCGGCGTAATGGCGCGCCGCCAGAGCCTCGTCGATCCGCAACAGCTTGAGGCCGACGAGGTGCAGTCCACGGCGTTCGAGCCGGGCGATGACGTCGCCCACCAGGCCGCGCTGGACCCCGTCGGGCTTCACCAGGACGAGTGTGCGTTCCACGGTCATGAGGTCTCGTTCCACTCCTTGATCAACGTCCGACGACCATCCCCTTCGGGGGCGCTCCCCCACCCCCGCTCACGAAGCCCGGGCGAGGGCGCTCTCGAAACGCTCGGGCTTCGAAAAGGGGCCGATGACGGCGCCGCGGAGCCCGTGGCGGCAGACCTCCTCGGCCGTCGCCCTCAGCTCCTCCGCGGTGACTGCCTCCAGGGCCGCGACCACGTCGCCAGCGAGCAGGACCTCCCCCGCGAGCAGCTCCTGCTGCCCCAGGAACTGGCTCACCGCCCCGGTCCCCTCCAGATGGAGGAGCAGGCGTCCCTTCGCGTACTCCTTGGCCCTGCCCAGCTCCTCAGCCTCCACCGGCCGGTCGCCCAGGCGGGCCAGCTCCTCGACGGCGACCTTCACCGCCTCGATCGCTCGGCGAGGCTCGCATCCGATGTAGATGCCGAGGCACCCGCTGTCCCGCAGCTTCGCCGTGAAGGAGTGGACGTCATAGGCGAGGGCCCGCTCCTCCCGCAACTCCTGGAAGAGCCGGCTGGACATCCCCTCCCCCAGCACGACATTGAGCAGATCGAGGGCGAAACGGCGGGGGGCGAGATACGAACAGGCGTAGCCGCCCAGGATGATGTTGGCCTGCTCGTTGCGCTTGTTGACGAATCGGAGTGCGCTCCCCGCGACCTCGATGGCGGGTGCCGGCCCCTCCGCCGCCTCCTCCCCGAGCCTGCCCACGGACTGCTCCACCACCTCCCGAGCCTGCCCGGGCTCGATCGCCCCCGCCATGCTCACCACCAGGCGGCCGGGCCGGTAATGGCGGGCGAGGTGCTCTCTGCAGGCGTCGACGTCGAAGCTGCGGACGGTCTCCTCGGTGCCTGCGATGTCCCACCCCAGGGGCTGGTCCGGGTACATCACCTCGTCGAAGAGGGTTCCGATGTGGTCCTGGGGATTGTCCAGGCTCATCCGCAGCTCCTCGATCACCACCTGCCTCTCCTTGGCGACCTCGGCGGGATCGAGGACCGGGGCGAAGACCATGCCGGCAAGCACCTCGCAGGCCAGCCTCATGTGCTCGGCCGGCACCTTCGCGTCGAAGATGGTCGCCTCCTTGTCGGTGGAGGCGTTGATGGACCCGCCCACGCTCTCGATCGCCTCCGAGACGGCGCGGGCGGTCGGGAAGCGGCCGCCACCCTTGAACACCACGTGCTCGATGAAGTGGCTGAGCCCGGCGGTGGCTCCGACCTCGTACCGGGACCCGACCCCGAACATGAATGCGACAGCGGCCGACCTCCGCTCCCGCATCGGGGTCGCGATCAGCCGCGCGCCGCTGGACAGACGCTGCAGCTCATAGGGGGCGTCGCCGGGGGTCATCGGTCCCCCGAGTGTATGCGCTCCCGGTTGCGCCGCTCCCGGCAGGGCTCCACCGCCACCCCGAGCTGAGGCGGTCCCGGCCTCGGGCTTCAGCCGCGCTGCCAGCGCGACGGGCGGCGGTCCCCGCCGCGTCCCCCGTCACCGAACCCGCCGCTCCGCTGGGGCGGCCGGCCGACGCGATCCGGGAGCTCGGGAAGGTCGGGCTGCGCCGGTCCCGTGGCGTGGATCACCACCCGACGGGCCGGTTCCGTGCCGCTGCTCTCGGTCCGCACGCCCGGGTCATCCGCCAGGGTCAGGTGGATGGTCCGGCGCTCGTAGGCGTGCATCGGGTCCAGCGTGTACCGCTGGCCGGTCCGTTTGACGCGATTGGCGAGGCGGAGGGCCAGCTCCCGCACCTGCTCCTCGCGGCGAGCGCGGTATCGCTCGACATCGAGGATGACCCGGCGCCCCGAACCGATCTCGTTGTCTCCCATCATCAGGTTGACGACCGTCTGGAGGGCCCGGAGAGTCTCACCGCGCCAGCCGATGAGGAGGCCCAGGTCGTCCCCGGAAACGTCCAGGAGGGGTGGCGCCGTCGGTCCGCCCGGCGTCGCAGTGGCCCGGCGAGCAGCGATCCGGGCGTCGATCCCCATCCGCTCGAGCAGCTCCGCCAGCGTCGTCCTCGCCTTGGCGGTGTGCTCGTCCAGCTTGGACACCTTGACCCTGGCCTCCGCCGCTCCCGACACCCTCTCCCCGGGAAGCACGCGAGCCGGTCGCGAGAGCACCTCGATGGAGACCTCGTCGGGGCCCGCCCCGAGCTCGGCGAGAGCGGTGGAGATGGCCTCCTCGACGGTCTGACCACTCGTCTCGACGCTCGCCCATTCCTCGGCCGCGCTCATGGCCCCTGCTTCCGTCACCCTGTCACCCTCCTGCCCGCACCGCCTCAGCGGCGGCGGCGCGCCTTTTTCTGAGCTCGCGACGGGGCCCGACCTCGACCAGGGCTGGCCGGCGGCATGCTCATGGGCGAGGCCGTGCCTCGACCCGATCTCTTGGAACCATTGGACGAGCCGGTGCCTCCGGCGGTGGTCCCGGCGGCCCGCATCGCCGCCGCCGCGTCCAGATCGGCCCTCGAGTACGAGAGCGAGGTGGTACGCCCTGCTCCCGGGACCCAGCCCGGCACCCGCAGCCCACCCCAGCCCATCAGCGAGTACTGCTGGCCGACCATCACCAGGGCGGCGGTCATCCAGTAGAGGGTCAGGCCCTGGGGCCAGACGAAGCCGAAGAAGAGGCTCATCAGGGGCATGAAGTAGACGACCATCTTCATCGAGGAGGCCATCTGCCGCTCCATGTCGCTCATGTCCGGGCGCAGCGGCTGCATGGTCATCTTCGACTGGACGAAGTAGGCGAGACCGGTGAGGATCGGGAAGATCAGCAGCGCGAGATTGGCCGGGTGGGTGAACAGATGGCCCCAGTCGGTCGCGCAGGTGACGGCCAGACCCTTGCTGTTGGTCAGGGCGCAGCCTGTCGAGGGACTGTTGGCGGCCCCCAGCGCCTGCCCGATGGTCTGGGCCACGTTGTGGATCCAGAGGAAGCCGAAGTAGAACGTCTTGGGCAGGATGTCGAAGGTGACGCGGGACGTCCCGGTGTTGTCCATGCCGATCACGTCCCGGATGCCCCAGTACAGCCCGTACAGCACCGGCATCTGGACCAAGAGTGGGACACATCCGGACATGGAGCTGAACGGGCTGATCCCGTGCTCCGCGTAGACCTTCTGCGACTCCTCCGAGATCTTCCTGGTCTGCCCCTTGTACCGCTTCCGGATCTCGTTGAGCTGGGGGGCGACCTGGCGCTGCTCGCGCTGGATGCGCCGCTGAGTGCGCAGGTTCCAGCCCATGATCGGGAAGACCAGGGCCCGGATGATCAGGGTGGTGACCACCACGGCCAGCCCGAAGGGACCGATGGCCCGGAGCACCCCGACGCCGTTGAAGACCTTGCTGAGCTCCTCGATCATCCAGCCGATCGGGTAGCGGAGGAGGCTCAGCCAGTCGATCGGGTTGAGGTCGAGCCCCGCGAGCATCGGCCCCGGCATCAGACGGAGCTCCCGTGCGCGGAGCGCGAGGCCCGGTGGAGCCCGCGGGCCTGGCGCCAGGTCACGTACTCGTCAGGCACGGGGTCGACCCCGCCCGGATAGCCCGGATGGCAGCGCGAGATGCGGCGGACGCCCAGCCACCAGCCGCGACGGGGGCCGAACCGGCCTATCGCCTGGGCTGTGTACCGCGAGCAGGTCGGCTCGTAGCGGCAGCTGCTCATCAGACCGAAGACGGGCCCCAGGGTGACCTGGTAGATGCGGATGAACCAGAGGCTGAAGCGCGTCACGGCTTGCCCGGCGCCTGACCCGGGGCCGGCGGCCCCGCGGCCACCCTGGCACGGCCGACGGCTCCACGCGCAGCCGCCTCCACCTGATCGCGGAGCAGGCTGAAGGGGATCCTCAGGGCGGCGGCGTCGGCACTCACGATCAGGTCGTACCCATGGTGGTCGTGCAGCCCGCGCGCCGCCTCGCGGAGCCGGCGGCGGACCCGATTCCGCTCGACGGCGCCGGCCATGCCCGGAACCGAGAGTCCGAGGCGCGCCTCGTCACGCCCGTTGGGAGCGGCCTGGACGCGGACCGTACCGGCCCGGCCAACGCACCGCCACGTGCGCACGGAGGCGAAGCGCCCACGGCCAGCTAGCCTGCCGCTGCCCGTCAGCGAGGGCCGGTCGGGGTGAGGTGCTTCCGTCCCTTGAGGCGGCGCGCCTTGAGCACGTTGCGTCCACCGGGCGTCGACATCCGGATCCGGAAGCCGTGGGTCTTGCGGCGGTACGCCTTCTTGGGTTGAAAGGTTCGCTTTATCGGATCTCTCCTGCCGTGAGGACATCTCAGATCGCGTCCGGGGACGCCACGGAGCGCCGCGCCCGGACGGCGTGGTCACGCCAGTATATTCGGTCCACCCACCCACACCTCCCACAAGCTCCTCGGGGAGGTCTGGGAGTGCCTCGCCGCCCCGCTGCTCTCCGCGCTCGCCTGCCCATCCGGCCTTCCCGGGCGGGCACCGCGGGGCCGTCGCGCCCACCGGTTGTCGAGGGCCGCCGCCATTGCTAGACTGACGGGTGCTCCGGCGGGACGAGCTCCCCCAGTCGCCCCAGCCAAAGTTGACAGGCCCCTCCGGCAGCGACGTCGAAGTTTATCCACTCCTGTTCACATCCTGTGGACAAGTGGCTTCGGTGCGAGGAGGTTGGACTTTGACTTCGGCGCTTGGGCGGCACGAGGAGCGGCCTTGACCATCGGCGCCGACGACGGCATCATCCCGACCGCCACCGACCGAAACTCCGCACAGCAGCTCTGGAGCTCCGCCCAGGAGGAGCTCCGATTCCAGTTGGCCCGGCCCAGCTACGAAACCTGGCTGGCCAGCGCGACGCTGGTGGAGAGTGACGGCCAGCGCTTCGTGATCGGGGTGCCCACCCGGCTGGCTCGGGACTGGGTCTCCGAACGTTTCGTCTCGGTGATCCAGGAGGTGCTCTCCGGCCTCCTCGGGCACGAGTGCCAGGTCGAGATCACGATCGACCCCACGGCGAGCCCCCCTCGCGACGAGCCGGCCCCTCTCAGCGACTCCGACCTGGCCCCGGAGACGGACCTCGCCCCGGCCGGCGAGTCCCGGCTCAATCCCAACTTCACCTTCTCCAGCTTCGTGGTCGGGAACTCCTCGCGCTTCGCTCACGCCGCCTGCCGCGCGGTGGCCGACGCCCCCGGCAAGGCCTACAACCCCCTCTTCCTCTACGGCGGTGTGGGTTTGGGCAAGACCCACCTCATGCACGCCATCGGTCATGCCGTGCGCGAGGGTCACCGCCGCTCCCCGAAGGTCGCCTACATCACCTCCGAGAAATTCACCAACGAGATGATCACGGCGATCCAGGAAAACAAGACCAACGACTTCCGGCACCGGTACCGCACCGTCGACGTCCTGCTCATCGACGACATCCAGTTCCTGGCCGGCAAGGATCGGACCCAGGAGGAGTTCTTCCACACCTTCAACGCCCTCCACGAGATCCAGAAGCAGATCGTCGTCAGCAGCGACCGGCCACCCAAGGACATCCCCACCCTCGAGGACCGGCTGCGGAGCCGCTTCGAGGGCGGCCTCATGGCCGACATCCAGCCCCCGGACGTCGAGACCCGCCTGGCCATCCTCAAGACCAAGCTGGGCCCGCACAACCGTCTGGTTCCGGACGAGGTCTGCACCTTCATCGCGCACCGGATCCAGAAGAACATCCGCGAGCTGGAGGGCGCCCTCATCCGCGTCCTCGCCCATGCATCCATCGACGGCCATCCCATCACCCTGGAGATGGCCCAGCGCATCCTGAGCGACATCATCCCGGTCGCCGACGCCCAACCACTCAGCATCCCCTTCATTCAGGACACGGTTGCCGACTACTACGGCATCCCCGTCGAGGAGATGAAGGGAAAGCGCCGCGACAAACACATCGTCTTCCCTCGCCAGGTCTCGATGTACCTCATCCGCGAGGAGACGGACTCCTCGCTTCCCGTCATCGGCGACGCCTTCAGCGGCCGCGATCACACCACCGCTCTGCACGCCATCGACAAGATCACCGAGCTTCTCCGCGAGGACTCGCGGCTCCAGAGCGACATCCGCCAGCTCCGAGAGCGCCTCCACACCCATGGTTGAGCCCCTTCTCCGCCCGGGAGCACCGACGCACCTCCCGCCCAACCACCACCCGGAAGCCACCCCTCGCGCCGGCTGGGACAAAGCCTGTGTGGATCTCACCGCAGCCCTGTGGCTAACCGGACATCCCCCGTCCGCCTGGGGACAACCCCTCCGAACCGGTCCGACCCTCCCCAGCCTCGCCCCGGTTCTCCCCAGCCTCCCGTATTCAGAAACCGAGGTTATCCCCCGCTTGCTCACCCCTATTAATCTCTTCTTATCTCTACACTGTCACCACCCAAGGAGTCCTCTCCGGTGAACAACTGGCCTTCCGGTACGAGCACCCATACCGCTCTGCGCTGCACGGTCTCCCCGTCCGCCCTCAGCTCGTCGCTCAGCCTGGTCTCCCGTGCGGTATCGCCCCGCTCCACGCTGCCCGTGCTGAGCAACGTCCTGCTCGAGACTGAGGCAGAGGGACTCCGTGTCACCGCCACCAACCTCGACCTGACCATCAGCGCCCTGGTGGCGGCGACGGTGCTGGAGGAGGGCCGGGTGACCGTTCCGGCCCGCCTTCTCGCCGAGTACGTCGCCTCCCTCGATGAGACCACGTGCACCATGGAGGTGGACGAGCGGACGCAGATGCTCCGGATCACCTCTGGGGTGCAGAAGACCAACCTTCACGGCATCGACGCCGTGGAGTTCCCCCCGCTTCCCGCGCGGGAGACCGCACCCGCCTTCGAGGTGGACGCGGCGGCTCTCCAGCAGGCCATCACCCAGACGGCGGTCGCCGCCTCCGGCGATGAGCAGACGCCCGTGCTCACCGGGGTCCTGCTCCACGTGGAGGGCTCTGAGCTCACCCTCGTGGCAACCGACCGCCATCGCCTCGCGGTCAAGAAGCTGGAGGCGCAGGTGCTCACCGAGGGGGTGGTCAGCGGCACGGTGATCGTCCCCGCGAGACATCTCGGAGAGCTCGCCCGCGCCATCAATCCCACCCGGCCGCGGGTCGGTGTGGCCTTCAGCGACGCGCGCAACCAGGTCTTCTTCACCCTGCGTGACATGGAGATCTCCTCGCGCCTGATCGAGGGCAACTATCCCAACTACACGCAGGTCATCCCGGCTCATTCCACCACCACCGTGGTGCTCTCCAAGGAGCTCCTGCTGAAGAGCGCGAAGACGGCGGCGGTGCTGGCGCGAGATGCCTCCAACCCGGTCCGCCTCCGGGCCGGAAAGGGAGAGCTGGAGCTCCTCGCCCAGTCCGCAGAGGTGGGCGACCACGATGCCCCCCTGCCGGCCAAGGTCGACGGAGAGGACGTGCAGGTGGCCTTCAACGCCCGCTACCTCCTCGACGCCCTGCAGGCGATCGACGGCGAGGATGCCGAGCTCTCCTTGAATGGTCCGCTCCAGCCGGCGGTGGTCCGCGCTCTGGGTCGCGACGACTACCTCTGCGTGATCATGCCGGTGCGGGTGCCGTAGCAGCCTGTCTGCCCTCAGCTCATGGCGGTGAAGCGCAGCCGCTTCACCTCGTCCCCTCCCATCCGCGTGTTCAGGGCGCGCACGATGGTCGGCATCTCGAGCTGGAGCTGCTGGGCCAGAGCACCGTTTCGGGTGGCGACCAGCACCGTGCCGCGCTGCAGCGACAGGGCCTCGCAGAGCGGCGCCACCGCCGGGCCCACCACCTCCGCAAACGCGTCGCGCAACTGGACTTCGCGAACCTCGCGCTGCACCCCGAGCCGGCGGAGCGCCGTGCCGAGGACCTCGGTGATGTGCAGCGGTCCGGGTCCGTGGTCGGGGTGCCGGCCGGCGTCCATCCCGTCACTCATTCCGCGACGACCGTGCCCTGGCGGACCACGAAGCGGCGCGACGGATGAGCCCCGAATTGGTACTCGTCGCTGCATGTCACCATCGTCTGCGGCGCCTCACCGCGAGCGGAGAGGGCGGAGAGGAGGTGCTCTCGGCGAGCGGGATCGAGCTCGCTGAGAACGTCGTCCAAGAGCAGGATGGGCATCCGCTCCGCACGCGCGCCGACCAGGCGCACCTCCGCGATCTTGGTCGCCAGCACAGCGCTCCGCTGCTGTCCCTGGGATGCGGTCGAGCGGGCCGGGCGGCCATTGAGGAGAAACTCGAGATCATCCCGATGAGGACCCACGACACTGGTACCGCGGGCAAGCTCCTCGCCGCGGGCGCGCGCCAGCGCGCCGCTCAGTGCCGCCAGCACCTCCTCGAGATCGCCGCTCGCCGCACCGGACTGGGGGGCATAACGGAGCTCCAGGGAATCGACCGCCTCGCTGATCTCCGTCATCGCCGCCGCCGCCAGCGGCGCCAGCGCGCCGACCAGCTCGGTGCGCGCCACCTGGATTGCCGCACCGTGGCGCAGAAGAGCGTCGTCGAAGGGCCGGAGCTGGTCGGCGGGGCCTCCCCCGTCGTGCAGGCGTCGCAGCAGGGAATTGCGCTGCTCGAGCACGCGCCGGTAGCGGATCAGCTCGTCCGCGGCGGCGCGGTCGAGCTGGGACACCAGGATGTCGAGGAGCCGGCGCCGCGCCTCGGGCCCCGCCTTCACCAGCTGAAGGTCATCGGGCCAGAAGAGGACCACCGGCCAGCGCCCGATCAGGTCTCGCGGGGCGATCGGGTGGCCGTCACGCGTGGTGGTGCGCGCGATGCGCGGTGACGCATCGCGGCCGGGAGCGCCGGTGAGATCGGCGTCGCGAATGCGGCGGAGCCGCAGGGCGAGCGTCTCGGAGAGGGCCCCCCTGCCCAGCACGGCATCGACGGCGGTCTCCTCGGATCCCCAGCGAAGCAGCTCCGCCGGGGTGCTGGTGCGCGGGGACTTGGTGAGGAGGAGCGTGGCGACCGCCTCCAGCAGGTTGGTCTTGCCCTGGGCGTTCTCCCCGACGAAGACGTTGAGCCCGGGTCCCAGCGGCAGGTTCAACTCCGCGTAGTTTCGGAAGTTGTAGAGGCGAAGGTGGGTCAGCCCCCCCGCCTCCGCCGAGGACGCGGGACCCGGCGGGGTCATGACCGTGTCATCGCCACGGAGCGCACCAGCTCGGCGACCTCCGCGGCCGCCTCCGGGCGGGCCAGCTGTGAGACCGCGGCCCGCATCGAGAGCAGCGACGGGGAACCCGGCAGGGCCAGCTCCGCCACCTCGTCGACCAGCTCCGCGTCGCCGGGCACGTAGCGCCCGGCCCCCGTGTCGATGAGCCACTCCATGTTTCCCCGCTCCTGGCCGGGGAGGTACCAGGTGATGAGGAGGGGCAGTCCGGCGCAGAGGGCCTCGGCGATCGTCCCGGGGCCGGCCTTGGTCACCACGATGTCGGCCGCCGTCATCCAGTCCGCCATGTTGGTCACGAAGCCGTGCACGCTCACGGGACGGCCGTCGCGGTTGCGGAGGCCCTTCAGGCCGTCGTAGGCCCGCTGATTCCGCCCGCAGATCACCACCAGGGAGATGTCCAGGTCGCTGCCGGCCAGCAGCCGGCCGCGGCGCTCGATGTCGCCCGAGCCGTCCGCCCCGCTGCAGACCAGAACGGTGAAGCGATCGGGGTCGAGCCCGAGCTGGAGCCGCCGGGCCCGCCGGGTCTCCGGATCGGACGCATGGTCGGTGAAGCCGGCGTCGACCGGAAGACCCACCTGGACCAGCTTGTCGGCAGGGACCCGGTTGCGGCGGCAGCGGTCCAGGCCCCCGGGGGAGGGCACGATCACCAGGTCGACGTCGGGCGACGCCCAGAACGCATGCACGTCAACCAGGTCGGTGACGGCCGTGATCAGGGGGACCCGCATGCCCAGGCGTCTCCGCGCCCTCACCGCGGCCCGGTTGAGCAGGGGGTGAAAGGAGACGACCGCCGCCGGTTCCAGGTCCGTCATCAAACGTTCGATGGCGGGGTCGACGCTCCGGAGCACCAGCTCGGCGGCTCTGACCATGGGCCGGGAGTTGGTGGCGTGGAACATCCCGCCCCAGAGCCACGGTGCGCGCTGGATCAGCGGGCCGTACAGGCCGGCAGTCCGGCCCAGGAGTCGAGGCGAGGCGCTCGCAAAGGGGTCGACGATCTCCACGTCGAACTCGCCGGGGTGGGCGCGACCGAGATAGTGGCTCACCGCCGTGGCCGCAGCCCTGTGCCCACCGCCGGTGTCCGCGATCAGAAAGAGGAGTGAGCGGGACATGGCCCCTGAGACTAGCAGGGTGCCGGAGGGCTCTCGGGACCGCGCGGCAGCGAGCGCCGGCGTGACGAGGGCGGGAGCCCGTCAGCCGCCGAAGCGCACCGAGAGCGCCTGGAGCCCGGGGGCGAGCGAGGTGAGGGGCAGGGGGCCGGAACCGTCCGCGTTGGCGATCACCGCCTCGACCACTCCGGAGGGCATGGTCGTGATGTACGCGATCTGCCGTCCGGTCGGCGCGACCGTGGCACTCTCCGGGTCGATCTCCCCCAGGGCGGTGGTGATCGCCGAGACGACGCCGGTGGCGACTTCGAACCCGCCCAGCTGCGGCGAGCCGAGCGGCGCGTTCAGAGCGACCACCAGGGTGGCGTCGTCGGTGAACCCCACCGGCGCCATCTCGGTGCCGACCTTGAGCGGCCGCTGTCCACCCGACGGGTCGGCGACCCAGGTCGTCGGGAGCGGCGACGACGGCGAGCTCAGCTCGAGGGCCAGCTCCTCGCCCTGTGGCGCGGCCACCAGGTTGGAGGCGCTGCCCTCCAGGGTGGGGAGCTGGTACCGGGCGCTGATCCCCGGGTCCGCGAGGTCCACGTGGGCCGGGCTGGACCCGGTCGCGCCGACCGGGATGGCCAGGGCGTCACCATCCGAGGTCCAGACCGGTGTCCCGCTCGGAGGAGAGCCGGGCCGGAGGGCGGAGAGCGACCCCGAAACCGGGTCGTAGAGCTGGACCGACGAGTTGGCGGCGACGAAGGCCAGCGTGGATCCGTCGGGGGACCACGCCGGCCATGTGGCCCCGGCCAGGTCGAGCTGGTCCTGGCCCGTCTCCAGGTTGATGATGCGCATCACCGGGGTCGCCCCGACCCGGGTGGTGGCGGTCTGGACGACGGCCAGCCACCGGCCGCCTGCCGAGATGGTGGCGTCGTCGATCGCCGCGGCCGGTTGCCCGGGCCCGACGTCGCCACAACCGTCGGGGTCGGTGCAGAGGGGGACGGCGTCGAGGACCTCGGCCGGGATCGGGAGGCCGGTGGCCGGAGCCCTGAGCTGAGCGAGCACCACCTGGGTGGCATCCCCCAGCCCGGGACCCGCCAGCACCAGGAGGTGGCCGGTCGTCGACAGCTGTCCGGTGGTGAAGTGGAGGTCGATCGGAGCCGGGATGGGCTGCCCGAACGCGTCGGTCGCCCGGCGGCTGACGGTGAGCGTGTATGCCGTCGACGGCTCCAGAGGGCGATCCGGTATGACCTCGAACTGGCCCAGGTTCAGGGGGTTGCGCACCACCTGCAGGCCGGTCACGGCGGGCGTCAGCGAGATCGCGGCGGCCATCGCCGATGGGGACATCTCCCGGGAGAACGAGAGCACGATTGGGGAGTCCCGCGGTGTGGTGGCGCCCTCCGAGGGGGTGGCCGACGTCAGCACCGGGGCCGCCGAGCTGGTCAGGTTCCAGAGGTGGTCGAGGGAGTTGACGTTGCCGTTCACCGAGGTGATGCCGGCTCCGAGGTCGAACGTGTACTCCTGGTTGGGCAAGAAGAGGGCGCCCGGGTGGTGGAAGACGAACCCCGACTCCCCGGAGAGCCAGGTGATCCAGCAGGGCGCGCCGGGGCCGGCCGTGAACGCCGCCGCCACGTTGCAGCCCGGCAGCCCCGCGTTCGGCGAGAGCGTCTCGTACACATTGAGGTGGGCCGCAACGCTCGCGTGGGTCACCGGCTGGTCAAAGACGACCTCGACGATGGCGTTGGCGTCCAGCTGGGTGGAGCCGGCCGGAGGGTTGAGCTCGACGATCTGCGGCGGGGCGCTGAAGCACCCGGTGAGGAGAACCGAAGGTGCGAGGATCGCGAGGCCGAGAGGGAGGGCACGGAGCCGGAGCGCGTGCCGAGGGGGGCTCAATACGCGCGGGAGAGCGCGTTCTCCACGTCGATCGGCACCACGGAACCGGCGCCGCTCTTCACCTCGATCCGGGCCGTCTTGTCCGCCGCGATCTTGGCCACCCCGGTGGTCGCCGTGTTGAGCGCAGGGCTGGTCTGGGTGTAGGCGCCGAGGACCTTGCCGTGGCTGAGCAGGATGATGCCGACGTCGGCACTGCCGGCCACGAGCACGGCTCCCTCCACCGACTCCTCGTTCAGGTAGGCGATCAGAGCGTCGAAGTTGATGAAGCGGCCGAGCAGGCCGGTGTAGAGCAGGGGGGCGGTGAGGAGCTGAGCCAGGGCCTCGACCGTCTCGCCGGCAAGGTCGATGACGTCCAGGCCACCGGTGCCGGCGTCCATGCTCCGTCGCATCGCCTGGAAGGCGGCGTCACCCGAGCGGGCGCCGGCGTTGCTGGAGAGCGCCTCCAGGAGATGTCCCTGATGGAAGAGGAGTATCCCGGCGAAATCGGGCGCGGTGAGACGGATGTACCCCGTGTGCTGGTCACCCCTGAGGGTCCGGAGCAGCTTGGGGAAGTCCACGAAGGCACTCTTCAGCCCCTCGTACTGGGCACGGCCCGAGGGTAGCGGGTAGACGATGTCGAGAGGCTGCGCCGCCGGGGCTCCGAGGATCGGGCCGGGCTCAGCCGCCGCAGCGGGGACCGGCGCGGGAGCCGGGGCGGGAGTCCGAGCGGGTGCGGCAGCATGCGCAGCGGCGCGCGCCGGCGCATGCACCGCTGCGGGGACCGGAACCTGGACCGGGGTGGGGACAGGCTCCGGCGCTGGGGCCGGAGCGGCCGGGGAGGAGGGTTCCGGTCGGTACTGGGGTCGAGCCGGCGCCGCCAGCTCCGGACGGTAAACCGCCGGGGTGGGTACCGGCCGCGGCTCCGACGGTTCGTACTGCGCGGGAGCCCCGTAGACGGGCTCCGAGGTGATGGGCTCGGGGGTGGGAGGGGCCCAGGGGGAATATCCCGCGGCCGCTTGGGAGTCGATTCCCACCGCCTCCGGCTCGGGGGGTGTCCACCCGGGGTCGACGTACCCGCCGACGCCCTGATCCGAGTAGCCGGCACCCTGGTAGGCCTGCGACTCGTCGTAGCCGGGGGTCCCGCCCCAACCGGCCTGCTCCGACGGAGCCCGCCGCTCGGCCTCGGCGATCAACTCCGACGGCGACGACTTGATCGTCTCCTCGGGCGGCAGCTTGGCCCGGGGGTCGAAGCGGAAGCTGCCGTCGTGCCAGCTCAGGGCCTGGAGGACGACGTCCTCGCCCTGCCCGGTCGGACCGGCCGCATGGAAGAGATGGCCGAAAAGGAAGTACAACGAGGCGGTGCCGCTCTGGCTCTCCAGGGCGAGGGCACCGGTCGCACGCTCTGTCTGCATGGTCTGGAGCAGGGATGCCAGGTTCGATTCCTGCAGCGTGCCCTGAGTCTGCACAGGCCCTTCTCCGTGTGGGGATAAATGTGCCGCAAGGGCGGACTGAAAACCTGAGATCGGCCGTATAGTAACAACCCCGCGCCCGATGCGCCGCTGAATTCCGACGGAGTTCCGGTGGCGCGCCGGGGCGGCCGGGCGGGGGGCCTCCCACAAACCGTCTAGACTGACGGCGTGGGCACACCTCCCATCCCGGTCCCCCGAGAGGCGTGGGTTGGCTGAGCCGCCCGCATCGGAGTCGGTGGAGCACCCCGGCCAGGAGCGGTCCGCCTTCCCGTCCTACGAGGAGCTGTCCGCCGACCTGATCGAGGCCATCGACCAGGCCGGCCTCTTCATCGAGGACGTGCGCCACCACCTCGAGCCGTCGGTCGGTGAGCGCCGCTTCGAGTGCACCGTGCGGCTCTCTTCCGGGGAGCCCCCGTCGCGCTACCACGTCCATCTCAGCTTCGTCTGGGATGCCCTGCTCACCTACGTCGCCGCCTACGGTGCCGGCGCCGACTGCGACCTCTACCACGACGACGAGGAGGCCGAGGACTGCCCCCACCACCAGCTCCCGCCCCAGCCCTTCGTCGAGCTGGAGGCCGAGTTCATCCTGGGCGACGGAGGCTACGAGCTCCACGACGTTGCCGAGGTCTCCGCCTGGTTGGACACCGTTCAGGAGTTGCTGGCCAAGATCTTCCGTGACGAGGACCGCCCCTCCGTCCATGTGGGGATCGCCTCGTTGGGGACGACCACCCTGGTCGAGAAGTTCACCGCTGAGCATTCCTGGCTTCTCGACTTCGAACGGCCGCCCGACTTCGAGGGCATCGCGCACCAGGTGCAGAACGCCCTCCGCCTCATCCCTCAGCTCGCCGACCGCCTCCCCATCTGAGGGGGCGCCGCCCAGCCGATCAGCCGAGGCACGCCTTGGCAACCGCCGGGTCGATCTCCGCGATGAGCCGGTGCCAGAAGGGGCGGTCGGGCAGCCCGGGATGGGGAACGGTCGGAGAGCCCGCGCTCACGACCTCGCCGTGGCGGCCCAGGAGGATGAGATCGGCGTCGGCGCGCCGCGGGCCCCAGCGGTAGGTGGGGCGGCGGCCGCAGCCCAGCTCCGCCTCCAGGCACACGTCCAGCCAGCGCTCGGCCGGCCAGGGCTCAGGGCTGCGGGCGAGCAGCACCTGGTTGTGGAAGTCACCCTGGGTGATGACCCCGACCGGCCGGGTGAGGGTCTCCCCGGACGCGCTCTCGATGCGGACTCCCGCGGCCACCAGGCCGGCCCGCAGGCAGGCGAGCGCGCGCCCGCGATGGCCGATGTTGCACCCCAGCGCGATCCAGGCCCACCCGGATGCGGCCGGCCTGCCGCTCATCCGGTGCGCCCGGGAGCCCGCGCCGACCGGACCGCCTCCGGGATCTCGCGCAGCACCGCGTCCGCAACCCGCAGCCCTCGCCGGACCTCGGCCACGTCGTGGACACGCACGATCTCCGCGCCGGCCGCCACGGCGATGACGCAGAGCGCCAGCGTCCCCTCCAGGCGCAGCTCGGGCGGGGCTCCCCCGAGCACCAGACCGATCGTCGACTTTCTCGAGGCACCGAGGAGCAGCGGGCGTCCGATGCCGTCCAGCTCCCCGAGGCGCTGGACCAGCTCCAGGTTCTGGCCGGGCGTCTTGCCGAAGCCGAAGCCCGGATCGACGACGACCCGATCAGCGCCGATGCCGTGGCGCGCCGCGATCAGAAGCGACTCCCTCAGGCCTCGTCCCACCTCTGCGAGCAGCTCGCCCTCGGGGCTGCCCCGGCGGTTGTGCATGGCCACCAGGGCGACGCCAGGCGCGGCGGCCAGGACGGAGGCCATCCCGGGATCACCGCGCAGCCCCCAGATGTCGTTCACCATGGCGGCGCCGGAGGCGATCGCGGCCCTGGCGACCTCGGCCTTGCGCGTGTCCACCGAGATCGGCACGGGCAGCCGCCCGGCCAGGGCCTCCAGCAGCGGCATCACCCGGCGCAACTCCGTGGCGGCGTCCACCGGATCGGAGCCGGGCCGGGTGGACTCACCGCCGATGTCGATGAGGTCGGCACCCTCCGCCACCTGCCGCTCGGCGAGGGCCACCGCCGCGGCGACGTCGCCGGCGAGACCGTCGCCCGAGAAGGAGTCGGGTGTCGCGTTGACCACCCCCATGATCAGGGTCCGAGCCCCGAACCGGAGAGAGCGGTCCCCGCAGCGCAGTGGGTGTCGCGGCCGGCCGGCGGCCAGCGCGGCCGCGAGCGCCCCGCCGAGATCGTCGAGGGGCGGCCCCTCTCCGACCAGGCGTGTGGCCACTCCGGCGAGGGATGCGGCCGGGCCGGCCAGCACGGCTCGCCGTCCATCGGGTCCGGTGACCATCCTGACCCCGCCCGCCCGGGTGGCGCGCTCCAGCCCCGGCGCCTGGTCGGGGGCCAGGCCCTCGAGGGCGACCGCGTGGTCAGCGGCGGCGACCGCCAGGGCGGCGTCGACACCCAGCTCCAGGACGGCGCCGCGGAGCCGTTCGGGGGCGCGTGCCATGAGCGGGCGGACGTTGTAGCGGAGGGCCGCCTCCGCGGCCGCGATCGCGCTGCTCATCCCGCCGCACGCAGCGCATCGAGGACGGCATCGATCGGGGGATGGTCACCGGCACTGCCGCTCAGATAGGCGTACGCGGTCCGATCGCCCGGCAGCATGACGTAGACCCCGCCCTGCTGATCGGGCACCCCCCGAACTCCGCTCTGGCGGTAGCCATGGCGGAAGGCCCTGATCCCCGCCGCCACGCCCGCCGGGCCAAGCGTCGAGCGCCAGCCGCGCCGGGCGCCGATCGCCCGGTAGCTGCCGAGCCCGGGATCGGTCAGCACCCGGCAGCCCCGGCACTCCCCGGCCTCGAACTGCCGCGCCCAGATGAGCTCGCCGTTGCCGACGAAGACCAGCCTGCCGCCCAGGGCCTCGATCTCCTGCCGGCGCTCCCGGAAGGCGCCGGCCTGCTCCTTGCAGAGGAGGCAACCGAAGTGGCGCAGCCAGACGACGACGGCGGGGTGGTCGCGCCACTCGTCCCCCAGGCGCACCACCTCTCCGCTCAGGGCGACGACCCGGCACTCGGGCAGATCACTCGGGCGAAGCATGGGCACCTGGTCTACGAGCCAACCTGCTGACCTCCGGGGAGCGTCGACACTCAGCCGAGTCTATGCCCGGACCATCCGGGGGAAGGCCGGGACGGAACGCACCAGGCCAGACACGGGTGGAGACCGGACGCCGCCCGGCGCCGGCGTCCGCACAACGAGAGGGCCACCCAGCTTGTGCTGGGCGCACATGTACGAACTGCACAGGCAGCCCCTAGCCTCCAGGAGAACGGTCAGGCGTCCGGATCTGACGGCACGGAGGTCCCTCGCGCGCATGCTCCTGGCGCAATTCGTAGCAGATCCAAGCTGGCTCAACTCGGGCGACAACGCCTGGCAGCTGACCTCCGCGACCCTGGTCGGGATCATGAGCGTCCCGGGGCTGGCGATCCTCTACGCGGGCCTCATGAAGCGGAAATGGGCGGT
>Ga0224557_1001480_pt1 | contig 22553 bp, 22 predicted proteins | sample 714S31014metaG_FD_180677 | JGI IMG/M metagenome (GOLD analysis project Ga0224557, IMG submission 180677) | Peat soil microbial communities from Stordalen Mire, Sweden - 717 S3 10-14 | ecosystem: Environmental > Terrestrial > Soil > Wetlands > Peat | place: Sweden: Norrbotten County, Stordalen... | reverse complement strand
GTTTGACTCGTTCTGTCTTATCACCACCACCGCGCAGACCAGCCCGATAACGAGGCAAACAGCCCCCAACACGTAGCGATTTTTCCGGATGAGCTTCTTGGCGTGGCGGTATGCGGAAACCGCGCCGAACAAGCTCAACAAGTAGGATACGCCCCCAAAGGCAATGGGCGCGGCGACCCGCTGGCACGGATAGGCCGAACGGGAAGGCTTTGGGATGACCCGCACCAAAAACCAGATAAGCGCGGCCAGGCCGATGAACGGGAACAACCATCCGGCCCAACGGCATTGGCGATTCAAGCCGACCACGCGACCGGTTTTCCCGCAAACGAGCAATAAGCCTTTTTTAATCGGCATGGTTTTTTCCAAATTTTTCGCCAGTCAAACGCGCGCATCTCCCGCCGACACCCAATTCAGGTTAAATCAGATTGACGCGATCACTCCCACTTTTCTTGGCAAAGAAGCAACATTGGTTGCCCGGCCTTTTGGGGACACAAAGCGGGGATGGAATATGGCGGGTCGAAGATGGCAAAGCGCGCCGGCCTCGCACTCTCGTTTCGGCGAGGCGCGCCGGCAAAGGATTCAGTCAAAGTTTGTCTTTGCGATTTCCAAATAGCCGTGCAACTGGCGGATGCGCGTGGGGTGCCGCATTTTGCGGAGCGCTTTGGCTTCGATTTGCCGGATGCGCTCGCGCGTGACCCGGAACTGGCTGCCGACTTCTTCGAGCGTCCGCGCGTTGCCATCGCCGAGGCCGAAACGCAGCTCCAATACCCTTCGTTCGCGCTCGGTCAGGCTGCACAGCACGTCGCCCAGTTTGGCCCGGAGCAGGCTGAAACTCGTCATGTCGAGCGGGCTTTCGGCGGCCTTGTCCTCGATGAAATCGCCGAAGTTTGCGTCCTCGCCATCGCCCACGGGCGATTGCAGTGAAATCGGCTGCTGGGCCATTTTCAGGATGGCGCGCACGCGATCCACGGGTATCTGCATGTCGTCGGCGATTTCCTCCGCCGTTGGCTCGCGTCCAAAATCCTGCAACAGCCGTTTCTGCGAGCGCATCAGCTTGTTGATGATGTCTATCATGTGGACCGGGATGCGGATGGTGCGCGACTGGTCGGCGATGCAGCGCGTGACGGCCTGCCGAATCCACCACGTCGCGTAGGTCGAAAATTTGTAGCCGCGCCGATACTCGAATTTTTCGACCGCCTTCATCAAGCCGATGTTGCCTTCCTGAATCAGGTCGAGAAATGACAGGCCGCGGTTCGTATAATTCTTGGCTATGGAAATGACGAGCCGCAGGTTGGCCTCGACCATTTCGGTCTTGGCCTGGAGCGCCTTGGTGGAAAATTCGCGCAGCCGGTCGAAGGCCTTCAGGAAATCCCCAAACGGCATCCGCACAAATTCATCGAGCGCGCGGATTTTTTGCTGCTCGGCTTCAACCAAATGCTGCTGGGCGCTGGATTCCCGCTGGGCTTCGGCGTCGGCGAGCGCGCGCAGGCTGTATTGCAGTTTGTCGTGGATGTTTTCCGCGACCAGCACCATTTCCTCGATGACCTTGTATTTGAAGCAAAATTTCGGGAAGGCATCCTGTAGTTTTTGGTCCGCGCGTCTGAATGTTTGCAACGTCCGCTGGCGTTTGGCCTTGAAACGGGCGTCCCGCCACGCGGTGTAATGGCGGTCCGCTTCTTGATCCAGTTTGCGGACGCGCGCCAGCACGCGCCGGAGCGTGTGCAGATGCGCTTCGCGGCTGTTGACTTTCTTGTCGAGCACGACGCGGTCAAATCGTTCGCGCGGCGGATCGGCCAGCAATCTTTCCGCTATGGCAATGTGTTCCTTGCCGGCAAAACCGAGGCCGCTGACAATTTTGCGGACTTCGTTTTCCGCGGCCTCGATGCGCTTGGAAATTTCCACTTCCTGTTCGCGCGTCAACAGCGCCACCTGGCCCATTTGTTTGAGATACATCCGCACCGGGTCGTCGAGCACGTCCAGCCGGTCCCGGTCTTCCTCCTCGGCGTCGGGGGTTTTGACGCGATCCACCTCCGCCGGATCCACGATTTCGATTTCGAGGGTGCGCAATTTGGCAAAGACCTCGTCGAGAATTTCGGGCGTCACGGCGCTATCGGGCAGCACTTCATTGAGGTCGCTGTAGGTCAAATGCCCCTGTTCCTTCGCGAGGCGGACGAGTTCCTTGATTTTTTCCGATAGCGACGGGTCGAAACCATTTCGCGAGGCGGGGTCAGTCGGTTTGATGGCCGCGAATTCCGCGCGCGGCTCTGAACGCGCCGCGGGGCGCCGTCTTCCCTTTTTCAGGGACGAATCCGCTCCGGGTTTGCGAACCTGCGATTTTGACATACGACTACTTCACTTCCGGCGCGCGCCCGAAGCGAGGGTGAATATGAAAAGCCGCCGCAACTTCGTCAAGCGGAGAAACGACAATTATATTTCCGGCGTGATGTAAATGTGCCGCGGCTCGAGTTGTTCCAAAATCATTTCCACCGTGCGGTCAATCGCGCCGAGGTTTTCGCGCACGACCCGCTGCGCGTTGCGGCCCAGTTCCGCCCGGCGGTTTTCGTCGGCGAGCAGGCCGGCAATCGCCGTTTCCAGCGCCGCCTGGTCGCGCACCTGCAACGCGCCGGCTTCCGCGACGAATTTGCGCGTGATCCCGGCGAAATTCTGCATGTTCGGCCCAAACACCATCGCCTTGCCCAGCGCGGCCGGCTCGATCGGGTTCTGTCCGCCGCTGGCCGTCAGACTTTTGCCGACAAACACCACCGTCGCGCGTTCGTAAAAAAAACGCAACTCGCCGGTCGTGTTGACCAGCAGGCACTCGGCCTCGCCCTCGGCCAGTTGCGTGTTGATGCCAATCAAATTGCGATAGACAAACTTCACGCCGCGCTCGTGCAACTGCCGGCCGACTTCGTTGCTGCGTTCGAAATGCCGCGGCACCAGCACCAGAAAAAGTTTCGGGAAACGCGACCGCAGCCGCTGCGCGATTTCCGCCAGGGCGGCTTCCTCGCCGTCATGCGTGCTCCCGCCGACCAAAACCGGCGCGTCCGCCGGCACGCCGAGCTGCTGGAACAGCGCCGGCATGTCGAGCGTCCGGCGTTCGTCCAGCTTCGCCGCGTCAAATTTCAAGTTGCCGACAACGTGAACGGCTTCGGGCCGGCAGCCAACCTTGCGCAACCGCGCGGCGTCCTCCTCGTTCTGGCACCCGACCCCGGCAAACGCCGCGAACAGCGGCCGGAACAGAAAACCAAACCGCTTGTAGCCGCGAAACGAACGGTCGGACAGCCGCGCGTTGGCCAGGAAAACCGGGATTTTCACATCGCGCGCGCGCCACAGAAAATTTGGCCAGATTTCCGCCTCGACCAGCACGATGGCTTCCGGATTGATGACGGCCAGCGCGCGGCCAACGTATTTTCGCCGGTCAATCGGGTAGTAAATCTTGCTGATGTGCGTCGGCAGCCGGCGGCGCAATTCGGCCATGCCGGTGGTCGTGGTGGTGGACACGACGAATTTGATGTTGGGCAGGCGCAGCTCCAGCGCGTGGATCAACTGGGTGCAGAGGTTGACCTCGCCGACACTGACGGCATGAATCCAGATGACCTGGCGGTTGGTGAGCGCCTGCTTGAGATTTGGGTCGTAGCGCGCGAACCGCTCGCGGAAGCCCCGGCGCCAGTTGCCGCGCCGGCGCATCCGCCGGAAATAATACGGCGACGACAGCGCGAAAAAAATCGCGAACAGGATGTTGTAAAGCGTCCGCATCTAATTACCAAAACCGCAAAGACTTGAATCTCCCGAAAATATGACGTTTCCCCCCGCGGAAATGTTTCACATAAGTGACACAATTTCAACCGTGGAAGAAAAGTAACCAGATGGTTATAAGCACCGGAAGCAAAAAAGGCAACGAGAATTTGAAGACATACCCGAGAAATCCCGGCATGGGGATGTTTTCCTGGCCGGCAATGGCCTTCACCATGAAATTCGGGCCGTTGCCGATGTAAGTCGCCGCGCCGAAAAATACCGCGCCGACGCTGATGGCCAGCACGTTCAACGCGCCGGTATTTTGACCGAGCAACTCCGGGATTTCCTTCGTGCCGGCCGCGCCGGAAAGCGCGCTCAAAAAGCCGAGATACGTCGGCGCATTGTCGAGCACGGCGGACAGCCCGCCCGTGCCCCAGAAAAAAATTCCTGGCGACGGATTGGCTCCGAGCAATTCTTTCGCGTGCAGGCCCAGCCAGTCGAGCGCCGGAATCATCGTCGCAAAAATTCCGGCGAACAAAACCGCCACCTCCAGAATCGGATGAAAATTAAAATCGTTCGCTGCGTGAACGGATTTCCGCGTCGTAAAATACGAGCCAATCGCGGCGGCGAGCATCAGGACTTCACGAAGACAAACCGGTTGACCGGCAAAAATCGCGCCTAGAATCACGGCGAGGAAAAACAAGTTGGCGCGCCCGTTGAATTTCCAGGTTCCGCTGTCGGGTTGGTGCTGTCCGCCAATATTTTGAGTCTCAAGCTTAACGCGACAATTCGCGCGCGGCGCGCGGGCGAAGTGAATTTTGTCCACGACGTAAAATATCGCGAGCAAAAGGCCAACGCCCGTCGCCCACATCGGCCAGCAATGTTTCGCCACCCACCAGAACGGCACGCCTTGCAGGTAGCCGAGAAACAGCGGCGGATCGCCAATGGGCGTGAGGCAGCCGCCGGCATTGGCCACAATAAAAATGAAAAAGATGATGTGGTGCGCCGTGACGCGGCATTGGTTCATGCGAATCCACGGACGAATCAGCAGCATCGCCGCGCCGGTCGTGCCGAGGACATTGGCGACGATTGCGCCGATGAGCAGAAAAATCACATTGGCCGAAGGCGTGCCCCCGCCTTTGACACTGATATGTATGCCACCGGAAACGACAAACAGCGAGCCGACCATTATTATGAAACTGGCGTAATCATGCGCCGTGTGAAGAACGCGCGGCATATCCCGCAAAATCAAAGTATAATAACCGAGCGTGACCGCGCCGAGTCCCAGCGCGACTTTGGCGTAATGCCGCAGCCACCAGCACGGCGCGAGCAACGGCGCGAGCGCCATCGCGCCGAGCAGGAGCGCGAAAGGCAGAATCATCCATGGATTTGGCGAAACCATCGGGCGCAGAGTGTGCGGACGGGCGAAAGCGGGTCAAATAGATTCAACCGTAAATCTAAATCTGAAATCGGAAATTGAAGTGGGGTGGTCGACGGGACTCGAACCCGCAACAACAAGCTCCACAAGCTTGGACTCTACCATTGAGCTACGGCCACCAGTCAGAGCGGAAGGATAGTGTCTCGACAGCAGCGAGTCAAGTTTGCGCCATTGCCAACCGCGCGCCGCCGCTTTAGACTTTTCCCGTTCATGGCGGAATATAAAGTTCAATTCGAGGTCTTTGAAGGCCCGCTCGACCTGCTCCTTTATCTCATCAAAAAGGAGGAGGTGGACATTTACGAGGTCAACCTCACCAAGCTCGCCACGCAATTCATCGCCTACATTGACCTGATGCGCGAGTTCGACCTCGAAGTCGCCGGCGAATTTCTCGTGATGGCCTCGACGCTCATGTTCATTAAGAGCCGCGAACTGCTGCCGGTGGACCAGCAGGTGCAGGTTGAAGGCGAGGACGAAGGCGAAGACCCGCGCTGGGAACTCATCCGCCAGCTCGTCGAATACAAAAAATTCAAGGACGCCGCCGCGCAATTGCAATCGCTCGAAACGCGCCAGGAAAATGTCTTCCCGCGCCTGCCGGGAAAACTGGAATTCGAGTCCGCCACACCCGTGCCGAAACCGGACGTGTCCATTTTCGACCTGCTCAATGCCGTCAACGGCGTGCTGCAACGCTTCAAAAAACGCGAAGGCGACGGGCGCGACATTTTCGAGGACAAATGGACCGTCAGCGAAAAAATCGAATTCATCCTGAAAATCATTTCCGAGCGCGGAAGCGCGCGCTTCGCCGAACTCTTTGAAAACGCCGCGAGCCGTTCTGAAGTCATCTGCACTTTTCTTGCGCTGCTGGAATTGATTCGCCTCAAACAACTCGTCTGCGCCCAGCCGGAGCCGTTTGCGGAAATTGAAATCCGCCGCGCTATTTCCGCTGTTCCAGCAACGGAAGCTACAATCGTGGAAAATGTTCCGCCGGTTGAAAACGTCGGAATGACCGATACGACCAATGCGACGGGCGCAGAAAACCAATCACCAGCATGAAAACAGTTCTAATGATTGGAGCAGCCATTTGTTGTATCATTGGCGCGCTGATAATTCTTCGCCTCATCGCCGGAATCATCGAGTTTTCGCCTGATTTTTTTAATGCTCCCGGATTTTTCATGCCGGCTTTTTGCATAGCGTATGGGTTGCTGGCATGCATCACCTTTACGCCGATGTTAATATTAATCCGATCTAAACAAACTGAACAGCCACGCGTTCAATTTATCGTTGCCGGGTCAACTGAACTGGTTGTCATCGGGCTTTTTTCGGTAGTGATATTTCGAACCTGGTTTTGAACGACGTGAAATTTTGAAATATGGAACTTAAATTCATTCTTGAATCGCTCTTGTTCTCCGCGCAAAAACCCTTGAGCGTGAAGGAACTTCGCGAAGTGCTCGCCAGCGCCGCCGAAGCCGAAGATGCCGACGCTGCGACCAAGTCCCTCAAGAAAACCAAGGACGAGGAAGTGGTTACCGCGCTCGAACAGCTTGCCGCCGAACACGAGACCGCCGTGCGCAGCTACCGGCTTGCGTGTGTCGCCGGTTCGTGGCAGTTCGTCACGCAGCCGGAATTTGCGCCGTGGCTTCGCGCGCTCGTCGGCATCAAGGCGCGGCCGCCGCGCCTGTCGCAGCCGGCGCTGGAAACGCTCGCCATCATCGCGTATCGCCAGCCCGTCACGCGCGCCGAGATCGAGCAGATTCGCGGCGTGAACGTGGACGGCACGATGCAGACGCTCATGGAACGCGGCCTTGTCGAATCGGTAGGCCGCGCGGAAGTTATCGGACGCCCGAACACTTACGGCACAACGGCAATTTTCCTCGAATACTTCGGCCTGCGCGGTCTCGAGGATTTGCCCGCCGCGGACGAACTCCGCCGCATTCCCATCGCCAAACCGCCCGCGCCTGTCACGGCGGATCCCGGCCTGGCGACGACTCCGCCGGAGCAGCTTCAGTTGAATGAAGAAGTTAAAATGAAGAATGAAGAAATATCCGCGGCTCCGGCCATTGAAAATCCACCGCCGGCAAACCCATGAAACAGAATTGATTCTTCATTCTGCATTCTTCATTCTACCTTTGCTTGAACCTTCCTGAACATCGCAAGGCGATTGACAAGCTGGACGCGCAAATCGTCCGGCTGCTGAACGAGCGCACCCGCCACGTGCTGGCCATCGGCGACATCAAGCTCAAGGCCGGCGAGGAGATTTACGCGCCGCACCGCGAACACGCCGTGTTTCAACGCATCTGCCAGCTCAACGCCGGGCCGATCACCAACGACCAGCTTCGCGCGATTTACCGCGAAATCATGTCCAGCGCGCTGGCGCTGGAAAAGACGATGATCATTGCGTATTTCGGGCCGGAGGCGACGTTCACGCACCAGGCCGCGATCCAGAAGTTCGGCGCGAGCCTGCGTTACGCCCCGCAAAAAACCATCGCGGACGTGTTCACCGAGGTCAGCAAAAAACGCGCGGATTACGGCGTGGTGCCGGTGGAAAATTCCACCGAGGGCGTCGTCACGCACACACTCGACATGTTTGTGGACAGCGATCTGAAAATCGTTTCGCAAATCATTTTGCCCGTGCAACAGTGCCTGATGATTCCGCCGGGCGGGATGCGAGCGAAGATCCGGAAACTTTACGTTCATCCGCAATCGCTGGCGCAATGCCGGGGCTGGATTCAAAATCATTTGCCGCGCGTGGAAATCATCGAAACGTCGTCGAATGCCCGTTCGGCGGAACTGGCCGGGAAGGAAAAAAATTCCGCAGCCATCGCCGGCATCATCGCCGCCGAAAAATACGGTTTGGACGTGCTGGAGCAGGACATCCAGGACAACGCCGCGAACGCCACGCGCTTCCTGGTTCTGGGCCGCCAGTGCAGTCCGCCCACCGGCGACGACCGGACGAGCCTGATGGTGAGCGTCGCGGACAAAGTCGGCGCGCTGCACCATGCGATTGCGGCGTTCCGGCGTTTCAAAATCAACATGACGAAAATTGAGTCGCGGCCGAGCAAGCGCCGGGCGTGGGAATATTTCTTTTTCATTGATTGCGACGGCCACGTGCTGGACAGCAAGGTGGCCAAGGCGGTCGCGCTGCTGGAGCGCGAGAGCAGCTATGTAAAGGTGCTTGGCTCGTATCCCAACACGGAATAGAATCGAATTATGTCAGAGCCGCAAATTGCCAACGATTTCATCATCTGGGGAATTGACAATGCTCCCTACGGACCGGTGGAACTGCCGGTTTTGGCGGACTGGGTGAAGGATGAGCGGGTTTTGAGGGAGACGTGGGTTTTTGCGAGTCGCAACGGAATCTGGCAGCACGCTTCGGACATCCCCGAACTCGAACCATTTTTTGCCCGCGGAGCGGCGGAGCCAACCGCGCCGCGTCCCGTCCGGATCGCGCCCGCCGGCATCAAGGCCGGTTCGTTGCGGCGCATTAAAATCCTGGCCGGCTTGAACGACGCGCAGCTCGAGCGCCTCACCCAATTCCTGGAATTGCAGGCCGTCACGCAATGGTCGGTGATCGTCAAGCAGGGCGAACCGGGCGAAGCCATGTTCCTCATCCTGGAAGGCGAGCTGCGCGCCCGCACGATGTCCGGCGGAAAGGAAACGATTCTGGCCACGTTCGGCCCCGGCGACTTTTTCGGCGAAATGTCGCTGTTCGATCACGGTCCGCGGTCGGCGGACGTGGTGGCCAACGTGGACAGCACCGTGCTGAAATTTTCCAGCACGGCTTTCAACCGGCTCGTGCAGGAGGCGCCGGATCTTGCGGCCCCGTTTTTGCAAGCCACGGCCAGGACCATGGCCGCCCGGATTCGCGCCGACAACAAACGCCTCGACCGCATCACGCAGCAGTTTCGCGCCAGCGGCAGTTGAGGCGCGAAAAGTCCCGCTTGGAAATATTCCAGCCGAAAATTGCAACTGCAACTTGAGCAACGAATGATCCTCGATTATCTTCCACGCTGACAGAGACAATGTTTATGGTTCAAAAATTTGGCAACGCTTTTCTACAGAAGCCGCCGCACAAAGGCGTGACGGGCTTTTCTAAAGTTCCAGCCGGGGCAAAACCGCCGGCGGAACGAAAACCGGCTTTCACCAAGATCTTCCGCTGGCGCTTGCCGGAAGGCCAGCCGCAGGAACCGGCCAGGGTCGAAGTTGCCGGCACGTTCACGAATTGGAAGAAGGTGCCGTTGGTTTACGACCATGCAATGCACAGTTGGCAAGTGATGCTCCAGCAAATTCAGGGCAACCGCACGCATCATTATATGTTGCTCGCGGACGGCAAACCGGTCGAGGACACGCATTCCGACGGCATGGTTATTCCCACTGGCGCGCAGGAATTGCAATTCGCCATCGCGACCGCCCGTGGTCCGCGCGTCTTCATGCTCTTTTCGCAGACGAAGTGAACCGCCGGTTGCCTCATGAGAAAATGACGCCGAGGGTTGAAGGGATTTGACTGCCAACGGGGTTGCATTATCCCTGAATGCGATTATTGTTGCCGCATTATGGAACCAACCATTGCCCAAAAATCCCCCATTGTCCAAAAAGTGGAACCCGGCGCCTACTTCTGGTGCGCCTGCGGCCGGTCCAAGGGCCAGCCGTTTTGTGACGGCTCGCACAAAGGCTCCGGCTTCGCGCCGTTGAAAACGGAAATCGCCGGTCCCAAAACCGTCGCCTGGTGCGGCTGCAAGCATTCGAAGAATGCTCCGTTTTGCGACGGCACCCACGCGAAGCTGTCTTGAAATGTTACATCGTTGAATTGTTGCATCGTGCGGAATTTACGATTCAACGATCCGCCATTCGGAATTGAACGGTAGCGCTGACCGCTGCGCCGCGCTTCAATCTTTTTTGCGAAACAGGCTCTCGCTGTCGGCGAGGTTGAGGACGGAAAGGTCGTAGCCGCCATCGGGATTGCGGCTACGCGCGGCAACCAGTTGATTGGCGATTTTCATGATGGCGCCAGTGGCGTGATACTTCATGATGCCGACGCCGATGCTGGCGTTGAAGATGACGATGAGGAGGCTGTGTTCGTCAACGTTGACAACAAGCATGCTGGATTTTTCCCCCTGTTGATAAACGCTGTTGAAGTTCGGTTCGTTGACGAGGCCGGCGATGGTCTGGTTGGCCATGAACGCGCCGGACGCCAGCGCGCCGATGGTGGTCACGTCAAACTGCGAGGCATCGCCTTGGTGCGTTATGAGGAACCCGCCCTTGTCAATGATGAGCGCGGCGGTGGCGTCGGTCTGACGGATGAATTCACGCAGCGCATCGTCGAGCCGCTGCATGTCCTCCTCAATCAGTTGGGGCAGGGTGGCCATGTCACGCGTGCTGGGAAACGTTTTGGTTGATGAATTTCTGGAGCAGCAGGCGGGTGATCATGTTGAGCGATTCGAAGACGCCCTCGCACTTGTGCGCGGTGGCGTTGAACGATGGCACCTGCACTTCGTGGTTGTTCAACAGATATTCCATGTATTCGACCGGCGCGGCGTTTGACAGGTCGCGCTTGTTGTATTGCAGGACGTAGGGGATTTCCGCAATGTTCAATTTCAACGAAGCCAGGTTGTCCATCAGGTTCTGAAAACTTTCCGCGTTTTCCGGCATCTTTTCGTATTGCGAATCCGCGACGAACACGATGCCGTCCACGCCGCGCAACACCAGTTGCCGCGTGGTGTTGTAAATCACCTGGCCGGGCACGGTGTAAAGCTGGAACTTGGTTTTGAAACCCCGGATGGTCATCGCTTCAATCGGCAGAAAGTCGAAGAACAGCGTGCGGTCGGAACTCGTCGCCAGCGAGACGAGCTTGCCCTTGTTGCCGGTCTGGGTCTGCACCTGGTCGTGGACCTGCACGAGGTTGGTCGTCTTGCCGCCCATCGCCGGGCCGTAATAGACGATCTTGACCTGCAATTCCTTGGTTGCCTGGTTAATGATGGCCATAAGCTTACTTGTTCTTTCGATCCAGTTGCCCGGCCAGCGCCATCAGCGGCTCCGCCGGCAGCGCCTCGCCCGCGCGTCCCAACACGGCGAAATAGACGGCATTCACGCGGAAGATTTTCCACGGCACGTCGCCGGCTGTAAAACTTAAATTGTTCAATTCACCCATGCGCAACTCCGTCACGCTCTCGCCCGTGCGCGCGAAGATCTGCGGCAAAATTGCCGCCACCGTGTCGGCGTTCAAATCCTCCGGCAGTTGGCCCGCGATCAACAAGCCGTCATATAAGGCGACCACGGCGCCAGTCACGCCGGGCAGTTTCAGCGCCCGCGCCACAGCCTCTCTCGGAGTGACGCCGCGGGACAGGAAATCAGTGCCGGGCGAAGCCTGCCGCTGGAACACGCCGCTGGCCGGTGCCTCGGGTCTTGGAAAATGATTCGTCTCCGCCAGTTCCGCCGGCGCCGTGGGGGCCGGAGCTGGAACTGTTGCGGGCGCGGACGCCGGAGCGGGTGAAATCGCAGCCTCCGCATTTTTAAATAAATTGGGGATTTCCGCCGACACGGAGACTTTTTGTTTCGCCAGGCGGGCCGCCTTCTGGCTCGCAAAAAACAGTGGCGCCAGCACCTTGAGCGGCAATTCAAGTTCAACCCCGTCGTGGACTGAAACCGGCGCCGGCTTGGGACGGAGCATCAAGCGCAGATTTTTCCACTGGATCGTAACGCGGCCGCGTTTGAGCCCTGGTTCGATGAGCGCCGCCGGGAGGGCGGCCTGCGCGCTGATCAGATCGGTTTGGACCAGTTCCGCCTTGATGGCGTCCGGCCATTTTTCCACCAGCGCGGACAAGGGCGCGAGAATGGGATTTTCACCGGATATTTGCGGCGCGGAAAATGGAATTTTCGGCGCGGAATGGAAACCGTTGGCGGCGGACTCGGCGGGCGGGGATGAAAACGGAGTCGAATGTGGAATCGGCGCGGCGGGGACGGGCGGCGAGGCTGAAAAAACAGGTTTGACTGGAGCGGTCGGGACAATGATGGCGGGTGCAGCGGGAGTTGGGGCAATTGCCGCGGGCCGTGGCGCGGTCGCCAAGGTTGTCGTGCCAACGGCTGGCGGCGGCGTGCCGGTCATTGGAGCCACCGGAGCGGAAACCAGTTCGGGTGCTTTCGATGGCGGCTTCGGCGTGGTTTTCACTGGAGCTTGTGCCGGGGTGAAACCAGCGCCTGGCGCGCGCGCGCCGAACGGTCCCGCGATGTCGTCCGACACATCCACTTTTTTGGCGGCCCGGCGCGACAACAAGGCCGGGCTGATGCGCGAAATGATTTCGTTGAGCGGCAGGGCAATCTGACGGGCATCGTTTTCGCGGGAATTGCCAAACAACCCTGGCCGGGCGGCGCGAAGTTCGCCGAAGGAAATTTTGACCGCGCCGTGGGCGAGCTGCGAAAGGGCCTTCTCCACGGGGATGGAAACAAACGCGTCGGTCTGCGGCATCTGCAACATTTTTGCGCGCAGATCGATTGGCAACACGGCGATGATGGATGGCAATGGCAATTGCAATCCGATGTCGCTGGCGTCGGGTGTCGCGGATCGCGGAGCGAACGCGGGTTGAAATTTGGTTTGGGGCGCGTCGGCAGGCGATGTGGCGCGCGAGAATGTGACGGCGGCCATGGGACGTGGTGGTGTGACAGTGGTTGCGCCGCTATCGTCGAAGCACCGAAGCAGCCCCCGCAGTAAGCCGGCAAATTTCGATTTCACTATGTTTGACATGGCTAAAATTTCCCTATACCCATCTTTGTAATCCAAACAAGACGCTCTATACGTAGCAGATACCTTGCCATGTTTTGTAGAATTCTGGTGTCCAAAATGATTGTGGGATTATCCGGTTGTGAAATAGAAATAGTTATAAGACATGCAATCGCAATCGGTTAGGCAACTGCGAGCCTTGCGACGGGTGGTGTTTGGTGTTGTCGGTTGCCCGCTTCCGGTTATTTCAACGGCTTGACCGTAATCTGCACACGCACGGCGAATTTTGCCGCCCTTCCGCGTTCTGGCATCCGGCAAGAACCCACATTGGCTGACGAATCATTTGTAGCATGGCACGAACCCTGCTTGCTAATTATTGCGTCAGACAGAACGCGCATGGGAATTGGCCGAAATGCCGGAAGCAAAAAGCACATGCAGCATCGCCGTGAAATTGGCAATGCACGGTTGCTCTGAAAAACATTGCGAATCATGTCCCTGGCTTTTAACCTGTTTATGGAGACTTTCGTTTGGAATGGAAATCCAGCATAAAATTTTAATCTTGGATGACGACGTGGACTGGCTTGAATTGAGCCGGGAAATGCTTGCGCCACTTCCCAGCAAGCCGGAGATTCGCACCGCCAGCTCCGGCAAACGCGCGCTGGCGATGCTCGATGCCGAACCGTTTCGTCTGCTCATTTGCGATCTCAAGATGCCGCGCATTGACGGTCTTCAGGTGCTGGCGATTGTGCGCCGGCGTTTTCCCGAACTGCGCACCGTGGTGTTGAGCGGGCTGGAAGACGAGGATTTTCGTTCACGCGCCTACGCCATGGGTGTGGATATGTTCTGGCTCAAGACCGAGATGCAGCGCAATTTGCAGATGTATCTCGAATGCCTTGAGTCGCTGCTGGGCCGCGATCAGGAAGCCGGCTTTCGCGGCATCCAAAGCAAGAACCTCATGGACATCATCCAGATGGAATGCCTCACGCGCAGTTCCACCGTGCTGCGGATCACGCGCGGCTCGCTCGTCGCCAAACTCTGGATTCAGGACGGCGAACTCACCGATGCCGAGGCGGAGGGCGTGCGCGGTGAAACGGCGTTCCGGCGAATTCTCACCTGGAAGTCCGGCACGTTTGAAAATCTGCCCTCCGAACCGAACCGTGAACGCACCATTTTCAAGCCGGTTAACGCGCTCCTGCTCGAATCGGCGCAGGCCATTGATGAAAACGCCGACCGGGCCGCTGAAGCTTCCGACCCGACGGTTCAGGCTCACCGCCGCACGGTCTGGAAACTTTCATTGCTCACGCGCGTCGGCGCTGAATTTGTGGTGGTCGTTCCGCCGGAAGGCCAGGGCGCGCATGAGGCGCTGGGCACGCAGATCCAGACCGCCGAGCAATATGCCCGTTGGACGCGCCGGGCGGCGGCCATCATCAAGCACATGGGCGACGCGGTGGACGCCGGGCCGCTGCTGCATCTCGACGGGAGCAACCTGGAGCGGCAACTGTTTTTGATTCCGCGCGAGAACCGAAACTTTCTGGTCGGCTGGTCGCCGGAAGCCAGCGAAGGGTTGCTTGAAAAAACCAAAAAATTAGTCGCGTCATGGGACTCTTAAGAAACATTTTCGGTTCGCGCGCCGCGGTCACCCAACTGCCCAGCGGCAGCATCACCGTGAATCGCGCGGGCGAGATCGTGAGTTCCACCGTCTCGTCCGCGTATCCGGCGGAACTGTTGCACACCGTCGGCAAGGAAGTGCTGGCCCTGCTGCGCGAGGCGCGCTCGGCACAAATGCCGCTGGCCGAGGTCAGCATTCATTTCGCCAGCCTGCGCATCACCGCGCGCGAACTGCGCGGCGGCGCGATCATTTTCCTTTTCCCGCAAACTGCGTTGTCGCCGGTTGCAAACTGAACGCCTATGACTCTTAAAGAAATCAACCAACTCGTCGCCCAGATCGAGACCCACATCGAATGCTGGAAGCAATTCAACCACTTCGTCAATGTTGCCCGCGCCAAGAAATTCGGGCCGGCGGATGAAGCGCATTTTCTTGAGATCAAGAGCGTCATCGCCCAGGAAATTGAATTGATTTTTTCCTCCATCGAGTCCCCGTCGCCCGCCAAGGATGACATCATCGCGCTCATCGGCCACGCGCCGTCGCTGCGCCACTTGAGCGAAATGGGCGAGGGCGAGTTGCGCGGCATCGAAAACAACTGGCATCGGATTTACATCGCCTGGCATTCCGTGCTGGGACAACTCAAGGTCCGGCAGCGCAGCAGCGAAACGTCCTTCTTCAGCAAGAAAAAGTGAGCGGCGCGTCCGATATTTCCCGCCACCCGCCACATTTCGCGACCAATTAATTCATGCCTGACAAAATGGCCATCGCTTTATTTCCATGCTTAACTATTTACAAATCCTGATTCTGGCGCTGATTCAAGGCGCGTGCGAACTCCTGCCGGTGTCAAGTTCCGCCCACGTCATCGCCGCCGAAAAAATCATGGGGCTTGACCCGTCGAGTCCCGAAATGACGATGCTGCTCGTCATGCTGCACACCGGGACAATGTTCGCCGTCATCGTTTATTTCTGGAACGGCTGGAAGCGCGATTACTTCGTTTCCGGCGGAAAGCTTCAATGGTTCGCGGTGCAAATCGTCATTGCGACGATTTGCACCGGCGTTGTCGGCTACGGGCTGAAGATCATCATCGAAAAAGTATTCATGCGCGGCGCGGCGCACGCGGAAGTCGAGGATTTGTTTTCCAACCTGCCGCTGATCGCCGGAGCGCTCGCGGCGGTGGGACTCCTGATTATTTACGCCGGCTGGCGCGAGGAAAAAACTCCGCGTCAATCGGAAATTCAGCCCGCGCATTCCGTTTGGATTGGCCTCGTGCAGGGAATCTGCCTGCCGTTTCGCGGCTTCTCGCGCTCCGGTTCGACCATCTCCACCGGCCTGCTGCTCGGACTGCCGAAACAAAAGCTGGAGGAATTCAGTTTTGCGCTCGCCGTTGTTTTAACCCCGCCGGTCATCGCGAAAGAGGCGCTGCGTTTGCTCAAAGACCAGACACCGGGCGGTCACGAATCTGTGTTGCATTTGTTTTTGCCCAGCCTTGTCGGCATGGTCTTCAGCTTTCTCGCCGGATTGCTCGCCTTGAAATGGCTCTCTCGCTGGCTCGAAGGCGGACTTTGGAAAATTTTCGGCTTTTATTGCCTCATCGCGGCGGCGGGCGTTTTGATCCTTCACTTCAAACTGCCCCATTGACCAATTTGCGGGAGACGAGGCAGCGAGTCTCAAAATTATTGCGGCTGCGGGATGAAAATCTTTTTCCCGACAATCAAATTTTTCGGGTTCAACCCCGGATTCGCGGCCTGAATTTGTTCCGGCGTGATTTTGATTTTCAATTCGGTGCTGTATGCCTTGGCGATTGCGGAAAGCGTGTCCTTGTCTTGGATCGTGTAATAGTAACCATTTTGCGGGCCGCCGTTAGGCGGGGTTGGATTGTCATTCGCGGCGGTCGGCGGCTTGTGGCCGGTCGTCGGAGCGCCTCCGCCTTTGCCGAGTTTTTCAAGCTCCTTCACAATCAGGTCGTTGTCGTCCTGCTGTTTTTTGGCAAGGTCCTTCACCTGCTCGGCGAGCTTCTTCAAGTCATCCGCGCTGGCGCTGTTGTTCGCGGCGGGCTGGATCAACTTGTCCTGCAAATCGCCGATGCTCTTTTCCAGCGTGGCGAGGCGTTTGTCCTGTTTGTCCAGAACGCCATAGATGTCCTGAATCCGGCCGTTGACCTGGTCAATTTGCTGCTGCGTCGCCGCGTCCTGCGCGCGCGCGATGCTGGACGTAAAGGCGGCGAAGGCAAAAATAAAGAGCCAGAACGAAATTTTTTTCATGCGCCGAAGATAAACTTCCCCCAGCCTGCGTCAAGCCGTGTTCAAACTCGCAGTCCAATTCCAACAATTATCGCGACGCTGAATATCGCCGTCAGAACCAATCCGGGCCAGCCATGGACAAGAACATGGATCGCTGAAACGGGTAAAATGAAGAGCGCGACCAGAAGCGCGTTTAACAATTTTGCTCCGGTTGGACTGCGGCGTCCGGCTTCAACCGGAAGTTCCCGCCACCGTTCGTAGGCAAAGCAAAGCCACGCGATCCCGAGGAGCGAGCAGACATACCAAAGGAGGTTGTAAATCCGCAGGGTTTTGTCTTCCAGCGAAAACACATTGGCTTGAAGAACCGGCAAATGCTCAACCAGCCAGCCGTGTTTGTGCGTGAAAGAATCCAACAGCAGATGGGTCCATATCCCGATTAGAAGTGAAATGACCGCCACGGGCAAAGAGCCGACGGGGCGCTGGCACAAGGGGAAAAAAATTTGCCGCTGGCGTTTTGGCAATATGCCAATGACCGGCAGACGAAGGCTGTAAAACAGGATCATCAAGACGATGCCGACCGGCAGCCCGAACCCCAAACTCCCAGGGAGACTATGGGAAAATTCATCAACGTTCCATCGGCCGAATAAATAGCCGATATCGGGAGTGATGCTTCCAATGACCAATGCCGGAAAGTTGAAATGCCGGGGGCAGAAACGCCGGAATGGCAGCACCGCCGCGGGATGAGCCAGAGTAAATGGCATGATAAAGTTTTTCAGCGCCTCGATTTGGCGCGATATAAATCTCCGACCACAAGCGCCGAAATGCGTTCAATCGTGCCGGGTAATTGTTTCACGGTTTCCAAACCAGGCGAAGATGATTATTCAAACCACCTTCGCAATGTGCCGGCATTAATTTGTTGCTACAGTTTCCCATAACGCCGGATTTGCGGCCAGATCCACGCCACGGCCATCACCACCAGAATCGTCCCGATGCCGCCGGTCACGGTGGACACAATCGCACCCGTCGCCGGCGCGTCGCCCAAAACCGTCGGTGCGGCGAACAACCAGGCCACGATGCCCGAGCGAAAGCCGCCCAGCTCGTTCGACGTGCCGATGAACAGGCTGTTGACCGCCGAGACGCGGCCACGTTTTTCGTCCGGCGTCAGGATTTGCACCAGTGTCTGCCGCACCACGACGCTCACGTTGTCCACCGCGCCCGCCAGCGCCAGCATCGCGAACGAAAACCAGAACCAAAACGCGCCCGGCAGCGCGAGCCAGCTTCCAAAACAATTTTGATTGGCAACGCCAAACAAAATCGTCGCCACGCCGAAAATTGCGACGGACAAAAGCATCGCGCGCCCGGCCTTTTGCATTGGCGGACGGTGCGCGATGATGACCATGCAGATGACCGCGCCGATGGGCATGGCGTTGCGCAGCCAGCCGAAGCCGCCCGCGCCGACGTGAAAAATGTTTTGCGCGTAAATCGGCAGTATCGTCACCGCGCCGCCGAGCAGCACGGCAAACAAGTCAAGCGTGATGATGCCGAGTATGATTTTGTTTTGATAAACGAACCGGAAACCTTCGACCAGATTTTTGATCGAAACGGGTTCGGACGGCTTCGCTTTATGCACGTGCTTGATCGGCACCACGAGCGCGAAGCAGGCAATCGAAGCCAGGGCATTCAACGCATAAACCGACCACGCCGTGCCAAGCGCCTCCGCGTTTGGTGTCATCGCGATGACCGCGCCAAACGCCGTCGGGCCGATGACGGACGAAAATTGGAACGCGCCGCTGTTGAAGGTGACCGCGCGGGCGAATTGGTTCAGCGGCACGAGGCTGGTCACGAACGCCGCGCTGGCCGGCCACAAAAAAGTCCGCGCCGCGCCCAGGACAAACAGGCAGATGTAAATCCAGAATACCGGCGCGGCAAAATAGGAAATCAAAGTGAGGCCAACGCTTGCCGCCGCCACGATAAGCGTTGAGATGAGGATGATTTTTTTCCGGCTGAACGTGTCCGCGAAATGTCCGGCGGGAATCGTGCAAAGAATCATCGGAACCATCAGCGACAGGCCGACAAACGCCAGTGACAGCGCCGAGTGCGTCCGCTGGTAAAGCTCCCAGTCAATCGCCACAACGAGCATTTGCTGGCCCAGCGACGCGACAAAACGCCCGATGAGGTAGCGGGAAAAATCCGCGTTCCGCAGAACGGCGTATGCGCTTCCGTCGGCGGCGGGCTTGGCCGCCGGCTCGTCGGGTAGATTCTCCGGTGATTCCTGATCGTGCATGAAAACAGCGGCGCATAGTCTAGCTGAAATTATCTGATGGTCGAGTTTTCGCTGAAATCCTCCTGCGCCCTCGTCCTCGTCCTCGTTTTTTCGATCCGAGGACGAGAATGAGGAGGAAGCCGAGGGCGAATTTTCCGCTTTGGACTTTGGATTTTCGATTTATGATCAAACCGCATGGACGACAAAAACGAAAATCCGCGCCGCTATCAATGGCCGTGGTTTGTGCTGGCGGCGGTTTTAGTGTTCGTCGTGCTGACGATTGTTTGGGTGAGCTTCGCCGTCAAAAAAGTCGAGCGGCAGCGCAATTTCAACGCGCCAGTTCCCGCCACCGCAAAATAATTTTATTTTTTGCTCGGTTCCAGCAGCGCGGGCAAAACCGAAGTGCCAGTGTTACCTTCCGGCGGTTTTGCGAAGGCAATTTCCGCCGCCGTTGGCAGAAAATCCCGCGCCGCCCATTTGACATCACTGACGGCTCCGGCGGGAATCTGGTCCGGCCAGTGAACAATCATCGGCACGCGCGGGTCGTTGGTGGAAACGATGCTGTGAAAAAAGTCTGGGTCCACCGCGCCGGTTTTTTGCGGAACCGTTGCGCTGGTGAAGAAAATCGCCGCGTTGTTCGTCATGCCGAGCTTTTGCAATTGCCCCGTCAACTGCCCGATGTAGCCGTCGAGCCGCGCAATCATCGCGGCCTTGTTTTTCGCCGGCTGCGGCCACGGCTCCTCCGAGAACGGCGCGTCGGTCGGCACCTGGCTTTTGCCGTCGCCGGGAATTTTGTAATTCAACAGCAGGAAGAACGGCCGGTAACGGTTGAATTTGTCGGGCTGGCTGGTTTGAATGAAATTCAGCGCGGCCTTGGTGAGCAGGTCGGGAATGTATTGATTTTTGCCCTGGGTGTTCGCGTAAATCATTTCCCTGCCGCCGGTGGGCGGGCCTTGGGCCGGGGTCCAATCAATCCATTTGCCGCTGGTTTTGTCGTAAGAAGAATTGGGCGTGTAGCGAAACACGTAGTCGGCGTAGAAATTTTCCGCGTCATTCGCGTCGAGATAACCGGCGAATTCGTCGAAGCCCGTCTTCCATGGCGCGCCGCTGGAATCTTCGCCGCCCAGATTCCATTCGCCAATCAGGCCGGTGTGATAGCCGGAATTTTTGAGAACCAGCGCGACGGTCTGGGTGACGGTGATTCCATCCGGCGTGACCAGCACGTCCATGTGTGCGCGTTCGCGCCGTTGGATGAAATCTTTTCCGGTCATCAGCGACGCGAACGCCGGCGCATCCACCGCGTCGCCGGCTTGATAATTCGTGAAGCGGACGCCTTCGGCGGCGAGTTTGTCGAGGTTCGGCGTCTGAAAATTGGTCTGGCCGTAACAGCTCAAATCGCCGTAGCCGAGGCCGTCGGCGACGACGAGGATGATGCTGGCGCGGCGCGGCACGGCGGCGGGCGCGGCGTTGGAAACAACAAGCGATTGCGCGTTCGCGGAAAATTCCAGCAGCAACACAGGCAGCAGCAATGCTCGGCAAAGGCAATTGAATCGAATTGAATTCATTGTGAGCTTTGATTCTGGGGAATCCGGCGCGTTCAAACAAATCATTTCCCATTGCGTTTTCCAAATTCCGGCTCCAGCGGCAGGAACCACGCCACGATGAAGCTTGGAATCGTCGCCAGGATCACCCAGACGAAAAAGTGCGGATAGCCGAGGAGTTCCTGCAACCAGCCGCTCCACGCCGCCGGCAGATTAAGCCCCAGCGCCATGAAACCGGTGCAGATGGCGTAATGCGCCGTCGCGTGTTCGCCGCGCGCGATGTAAATCATGTAAAGCATGAATGCCATAAATCCGAAACCGTAACCGAATTGCTCGACGGCGACGCCCGCGCTGATCGCATAGATGTTTTCAGGCTGCGCGTAGGCGAACCAGATGAACACCGCGTCCGGCAGGTGAATCGCCAGCAACATCGGCCAGAGCCAGAATTTCAATCCGTTGCGCGCCACAAAAAATCCGCCGAGCAGCGCGCCGAGCATGAAAAGAATCACGCCGACCGTGCCATAAATCAGCCCCACCTGATCCGTCGCCAGCCCCAGCCCGCCAGCCGCGCGCGGGTCGAGCATGAATAATTGCGCCATTTTCAAAAGTTGCGCCTCGCCGAGCCGGTAGAGCAGCAGAAATGACAACATCACGGCAATTTTCGGTTTTTGAAAAAATGTTCCGAAGGTCTTCAAAAATTCGACCGAAAGATTTTTCCCCCTGCCGGTGTCGCCGGATTGGTCGCACGCCGGTTTCGGCAGGACAAAAAAGTGATAGGCGCCCAGCAACAAAAGGATTCCCGCAACCAGCGCGAACGGCAGCGACCATGCGACAGCATAATCGCCGGTCCGCTTGTAAATCCTTCCCGCGAGAATGACCAGGCCGCCCTGCGCGCAGATGGACGCGACGCGATAAAAGACGGTGCGGATGCCGATGAAGAGCGACTGCTCGTGCTCCGTCGTCGCCATCATGTAAAAACCGTCCGCGGCGATGTCGTGTGTCGCCGAGTTGAACGCCACCAGCCAGAAAAAGGCGAGCGTCAGTTGAAAAAAATGCGGCGCCGGAATGGCCAGCGCGACCGCCGCGAGCGACGCGCCAAGAAAAAATTGCGTGCCCCAAATCCACTGGCGGCGTGTTTTCAAGATGTCCACGACCGGACTCCACAGCGGCTTGATGACCCACGGCAATCCGAGCCAGCTCGTCCAAAACGTGATGGCCCCGTTTGAAATGCCGAGATTTTTGTAAAGCACAACCGACACCGACATCGCCAGCGCGTAAGGCAGACCTTGCGCGACATAGAGCGTCGGTATCCAAAGCCACGGACTGCGTTTTGGTTCGGCGGCGGCCATTTTATTGTCTTGCGGGGAAAATCAAGGTTCGCAACACGGCGGGAATTTAGGGCGCTGCCTTCGCAAAAGGAAAACTTTTCTTCGTTTCCTTTGCGCTCTTCGCGCGACACAATCGGCGTGTGGCAGTCACCATTGGCGCATTTCTCAATGCCATCGGCATTTTGCTCGGCGGTCTGTTCGGCCTCGCGCGGCGCGAGCCGCTTTCCGCCCGCCCGCAGATTTTCTTCAGGAACGCCCTCGGCGCGTTCACCGTTTTTTTCGCGTTGCGCCTGGTCTGGTTGAGCATCAACGGAACATTTCTGTCATGCCTGAAACAGCTTGTCCTCGCCGTGCTCGCCGTGGCGTTGGGCAATTTGCTCGGCAAGCTGCTGGGCCTGCAAAAAATATCGAACCGCGTCGGCCGTTACGCCACGCGCCTGCTTTCGTCCGCGGAAACCAATTCGAACCGCAAAATGGCCGACGGCTTTTGCGCCTGCACGATTCTATTCTGGGCCGCGCCGCTCGGCCTGCTGGGCGCGGTGGCGGACGGATTGTCCGGCTATTTTTATCTGCTCGCCGTCAAGGGCGTGATGGACGGGCTGGCGATGACCAGCTTCGTGAAAATGTTCCGCTGGCCGGCGGCGATGTCCGCCATTCCGGTTTTTGCCCTGCTCGGATTTATCACCCTGATCTG
>Ga0224557_1001477_pt1 | contig 22578 bp, 11 predicted proteins | sample 714S31014metaG_FD_180677 | JGI IMG/M metagenome (GOLD analysis project Ga0224557, IMG submission 180677) | Peat soil microbial communities from Stordalen Mire, Sweden - 717 S3 10-14 | ecosystem: Environmental > Terrestrial > Soil > Wetlands > Peat | place: Sweden: Norrbotten County, Stordalen... | reverse complement strand
CCAAAGCTGCCTGACCGGTGCTTCCCGAAGTGTCCACTTAAAATAAGTGGACACTTCGCAAATCAGTTCTTACTCCAAATACACGACCCCGCGAATGGTCAACTGGGGCAGACCACACGCTTACCTTCTTTCCGGGGCTTTGTCCACCTGCGTCACATTTCCTTGCATCGGTATTGCCGGAGGTCAAAGGGGCGGACTTGCGCCGTGATCTCGCACGAGGGAATCGCAACCAAGCGCGACATGCCATTAAGTTCCTCGACAAAGTGCTTGAACCCTGCACTCAAAATGATGTTCGACTTATTTCCAAAGTATTTGTCAAGACGATTGGACAGCCAAATCAACACACCGCAGTCTACACTTCCGCCTGCCAGTCGTTGTTTAGGACCTTCGATCACTACCTCACGACGGCAGATGATTTTGGATTCTGTATTGCTGATTTCAGAACCACGGCATTGAATATCCAAGTTGCCCATTCAATCTTTACGCAGATGTTCAGCACTCGACAGGCACAATATCCACGCATCGTTGAATTGCCGACGTTTGGACACAGTGACAATCACGTTGGGGTACAGGTATGCGATTTGTTGAGTTCTGCTCTCATTGTGCCGATGGCAATACACACCTATTGCACTGGTCACGTCGCGAATGTTCATGTGCAACCTAGATTTTCACGCATTCGTGGGCGCTATATCGCACGGATCCAACAACTGCTCTATCGGTATCAGGACACACAAGGATTCTGGCGGGGTGGGATCACTGTAAGCGATGGTATTCTTCACCGCCCATCGTCTTTAATGTTTCAGAACATTCCGCCAGCGTAACCATCTGCCAGCAGACCTGTTTCAAGGGAGCTTGAGCGAACGCTCCAATGAATGCTACTTCTTCTTCAAATGGGGGCAAGTCCAAACCGCTCCTGCATTCGCCAGTGAAGGCAAACTTGTGAAGCTGGATTTACAATCTTCTGGTGAATGCGACCGCTAACCCGATGAAACCTCTGTGCTTCGTGCTCATGCCGTTTGGGCGCAAGCAGGATGGAACCGGCCGGCTGATTGATTTCGATACTGTCTATCAGCAGATCATCCAGCCGGCAGTGGCAGCGGCGGGGCTGGAACCGATCCGGGCCGATGAAGAGCAGGTCGGCGGGACCATCCACAAGCCGATGTATGAGCGGTTGATGTTGTGCGAGTTCGCGGTGGCCGACGTGACGGGCGCGAACCCGAATGTCTATTACGAACTTGGCATTCGCCATGCCGTGCGGCCGTCGAGCACGGTGATTCTGTTCGCCGAGGGGACGTCTTTGCCTTTCGACATCGCCCTGTTGCGCGGCATTCCCTATCGCCTGGATGCCTCCGGCAAGCCGGCCAATCCCGAGGGCGACAAGCAAAACATCGTGCAGCGCCTGCGGGCTGCGAACCAGGAACCGCATGACGACAGCCCGCTTTTCACGCTCATCAAGGACATGCCACGGCTCACGGTCGACCACGAGAAGACGGATCTGTTTCGCGATCAGGTGAACTATTCGCGCGAATACAAAAAGCGGCTGGCGGTGGCGCGCAAGGCGGGGGCGGATGCGGTGCGCAGCGTTGCCGCGGAGTTCCTCAACATGCACAATGTCGAAGCCGGCATCGTGGTGGATTTGTTTCTTTCGTTTCGCGCCGTTAAAGCCTATCAGGCGATGGTGGATCTTTACGATCGCATGTCGCGCACCATGCAGAATACTCGCATGGTGCAGGAGCAGCTCGCCTTCGCTCTCAACCGCCTCGGGAGATCTGAAGACGCCGAGCAGATTCTGAAGCAGGCGATTGAGAAATTCGGTCAGAGCAGCGAGACCAACGGACTGCTGGGGCGGGTCTATAAGGATCGCTGGGAGAATGCCCTGAAAGCCGGGCGCATGATGGAAGCGCGAGGCTTCCTGAAACGCGCCATCGAGGCGTATCGCGCCGGCTTCGAAACCGACTGGCGGGACCCGTATCCCGGCATTAACGCGGTAACGCTGATGGAGTTGCAAGAGAAACCCGATGCGGCCCAGGCCGACATGCTGCCCGTGGTGCGCTACGCGGCGCTGCTGCGCGCGAAAGCCAATGGCGATTACTGGGACCAGGCCACCCTGCTCGAATTGGCCGTGCTCGCCCGCAATGTGAGCGAAGCGCAGGATTATTGCGGTGCGGCCCTGGCGGTTGTGCGTGAAGCGTTCGAGCCGGAGACCACCGCCCGCAACCTGCGCCTGATCCGCGAGGCGCGGAGTGCGCGCGGTGAGGACGTCGGGTGGCTCGCGGAAATCGAGGAGAACCTGAGAGAGGCTCAGTCGCGGCTCGAAACCCCAGACGGCGCGGCCAGGTAAGAGGCCGCCGGATTCATTCTGCCCGAAGGCACGGCGGCCGGATTTTCTACGGCGTTTTCGGAAATACTGTGAACTCTTGAGAGCCGTGCATGTGGATTTTTCTTCCACCCCAACGACGAAGACCTGTCGATGGGGACCCCGGAGAGGAAAAATCCACGCAGCAGCCGCGGCTTCGGTCTACACCATTTCCGAAATGCTATAAACCGCTGCTGGATGGCGCAAATGAGGCCAGTTTGCGCGTGTTTTCACGTGTTTTTTTGCGCGCAAATTCGTGCCTGAGAGTGGGCCGCGAAGTTGGCAATGCAAGGGGCTGCGGCGATCCTCCGACCGGACGCAAAAAGGGCGGCTGGCTTTGTGGCCGGCCGCCCTCAGGGTTTCGGTTTGTGCAGCGTTGCTTATTGCTGCAGGATCATCACGCTCGGCGGGTTATCGGTGTTGATGATGCAGGCGTCCTTCGTTGAACTGATGACGATGCAGCTTGTCCCACTCGAGCCACTGCCCTCCAGGAAGGAGCCTGTGTTGGGGGCAGTCGTGTCCCATGCGTAGGTTGTGCTTGCAATCGATTGGTCATAACTGAAGCTGCCCTGGCCTCCGAGCGTGACGTCGCCGGAGAACGTGCCGTTGCTGAGCTGGCTGATCTCTCCGATGGGGATGCTGGTGGTCGGTTCCAGCACCGGCAACATGCCGAACATGTAGTTGCCGGCCACTGCCGCATCAGTAAAGGTGGTTTGTGTCTGCGGCTCCAGCCAGCCCGACGCCAGGTCGCCGCCCGCGAAGGTCGAACTCATGTAGAGGGCGGAGTTGTGGTCGAAGAAGTAAAAGTAACCAATTTCGCTGCCCCCAAATGGGACCGTAGCCCGGCCAGGATTGGAAGAGTCGAAGGTGAAGGTGCCCGTGGCGCCTGTTTCGGTGTTTGCCTGATACGTGCCGTTGATGTCACTGTAGTCCGCGTTGAGGGTCATAGTTCCGGCGCTGTTGAAGCTGACCTGATTTATTTCGCCCTTGTAGCCGAAGGCGGTGTTGCTGCCGGTGTTCCAGAAGTACTCCTGATTGTAGAAAACGGCCGGACCGCTCAGGTTTGCATCGGAGTACGAGCTTTGCTGCTGCTTGCGCAGATCGCCGGACTGTGCTTTCTGATCGCTGATTTCCAACACGAACCCACGATTGGCATCGATGAGATACACGGCGAAGGTCCCCGATCCACCGGATGCGTTGAGCGTGAGCGTGGAGCGGCCGTAGGTCGAGTCTGGCGTAGAGAAGCTGCCGCCAGTGAAGGTCAGGTTGGAATCTGCGCTGCCGGCTTTCAACTGGTCGGCATAACCTGAGTTGACGGTCCCGCTGGAGGCGCTTAACAGGATTAGACTTCCTTCCGGGACGCCGCTGCCGCTTTCACCGTTTTGGCTGAAGACAAGGCCGCCGTTGAAGGTGCTGAGGGCAAACGCGCTGGTGCTGGCCAGGTAGCAATCGCCGGTGCCGTGCTGGTTAGTGGGACTTGCGCCCACATCGTCGCTTTCCACCATGCGGAACTCGGTAGCAGTGGACGTTGCTCCGTTCGCGTCGTTCACCGCGATCGCGAACGTGTTTGTATTGGTTCCAGTGCCGCCAACGGTCTGCGTGGTATGCATGGTCATTACGCCCATGTTGTCTGCGCCAACGCTGTAGGTGCTCGATGACGCGATTGTGCCTCCGTACGCTGCCGAATAATCGCGGCTGTTCATATCCCAGACGCCGCTGGAAATTCCTCCGGAGCCATTCGCAACGAAGCTGGAAAGAGAGGTCCAGCGCGAGCCGTCGCTGTCGTTATACCCGTCGAACTTGCAGACGTAGGTGCCGCTGAGGAGGCTGTTGTGCGCGCCGGTGGTTCCCGGCCCGCTGCTGACGACCAGGGTGTAGGTCTGGTTGGCGGTGTCGCTGAAGCTGTCGATCACCGAGACGGTGAGCGAGACATTTCCAGCCGTGGTGGGTGTGCCGACGATATACAACGTGTTGCTGCCGGTGCTGTAGGCCTGCAACCCGTCATTTCCGGTGAAGCTCACCGCGTTCCCAATTCCGGTTTGTGGAATCGTAGTGCCGTTCACCGTAAAGACGCCCGATCCGCTGCCGCCCGAGGCGGTGATCTGCCCCGTGAAGGCATAGCCGGCCAATGCCGGCCCCGGCCCGGAGGCTGGCAGCGTCAGGTCGGACGTGGCGGTGGTGAAGTTCGCCTGCGTCTGCGCCTCGTTGCCGAAGCTGTCATAGGTTGCAATCGACCAGTTGTAGTTTGTCGAAGCCAGCAGGCCGCCATTGCTCAGATAGGACGAGCTTGGCAGGTCGCCGGTGTTGGTCGGATCGACGTCCCAGGTAATGAACGGCGGGATGGTGCTGGCAAATCCGCTCGAGGTGGAGTGCTTCTGAGGAATCTGCCAGACGGTGTCGCCGGAATTGTCATTCAGTTGGAATTGATAGAGGTAGCTGCTGGCGCTGGAGGGGTAATCCCAACTGAAGTTAGGCGTCAGGCTGACGCCGGTTCCCGTTGGTGAAAGATTGGTGGCAAAGGCGCTCAGCACGCCGGTAACCGCGGCGGTCAGAGTCTCCGAGGTGCCATCGCTGTAGGTGACGTTGAAGGAATAGGAATCGCCAACGACCGGGGTTCCGGTCACGGGGGGCCAGTAGTCGAAAAAGTCTGAGCTGCCGTTGAAGGCGCCCGTGGCTATGTCGGCGGGCAGCACGACATCCGCAGGGGTTCCAGAGACTTCGGGAGTTTCAGGGGAGAGAAGCTCGACGGCTACCGGCAGCTTGTACAGGCCGGCAACCTGGAAGCCGATGCCGTAACCGGTGCCGCCGCCGCCGCCCGAGTTGGTTTGAGTTTCTACGATGGCAACGCTGTTGCCGCTGGGCAAGGTGATGTTTTGAGAGATCCCGCCATTTGGAACGGTCACCGAGACCATCGCACCACCATTCCCGTTGGTGTTGGCGATCTCTCCAGCACCACCGATGAGGCCGGAGTTGTTCAGGTCGATGAACCCGAAGATAACGCAGTTGGTTCCGTTGGGCACATAGACCGAATAGAACTGTGGGCTGACCGGGCTGGTAATCGGATCGGCATAGATCGTGCCCGTTGCCGAGGCGTAGCAGCCCGCATAGAGCGTCTTCCCGCTGGCTGAGACGCCGGTTGGCAAGGTAAAGGTGACCGTGCCGGAGAGCAGGCTGCCGGTCGAGGGCGCGCCGATGAGCAGGCCGCCGGAGGGTTCGGCCGCAGTGTTGGTACCTCCCGTGCTGCCCACCCAGCCCGCCGCGCGGAAGTAGTAGGTTTGGCCATTCGTAAGCCCGGTCACAACCCAGGGGCTGTTTCCGCCGTCCGCCGGGAAGAACTGGTGGTTGAATCCCGAGTTGAAGGTCGGATCGGTGCTGTATTCGAGGTTGTAGCGGGTCGGCATCTCGAGGCCGCCGTTGTTGCAGCCGCTGCCGCTGCAAATCGGGTCGAAGGAGACAACCGCGCCTCCATTGAATACGCCCAATCCGAAGTTGGGATCCCAGGCGGGAGTTAATGTGCCTAGAGAGACTGCCGATGGATCGGCCAGCGTGACGGATTGGCCGCTCAGGCCGGAGCTGGTCACGGTCAAGCCGGTGACGTTGCGCGTGGGGTTGGAGGCGTTCGGGGTGCCATAGCCCAGGTTGTCCATCCAGGCCTTCAAGGTGTAGGTTCCGATCGGCACGCCGTGGATGGTGAACGGCAGTCCCGGTGATAGGAGGGAGTTTGCCGTGGTTGCGTTGATGGCCGTGCCCAGAACCTGGTTGCAGCCGCCGCAGCCGCTGTTGGGACTCAGCTCCAGATAGACCCAGCCGGTCTTTGAGCCGGTGTAGATGACTGTGCCTGAGACGCTGTAACCTACGTTCGGGTTGACGACGTTGATGCTGTAGTTATTCGACGCGCTGGTGTTGGTGGGCAGCGTGCTGTCCGTCACCAACACGTTGGTCAACGTCACCGCACCAGCCGAACTGGGCGTGCCGCTGAACGAAAGCGTGTTGCCACCGCTGCTGGTGGCGCATAGGGTGCCGTTCCCCAAGCTGTAGCACGACGATCCAATCGTGGCTCCATTGATCGACCAGGTATAAGGCCCCACGCCATTGATGGCCATGATCTGTCCTGTGTAGCTCTGGTTGGCGACCGCCGAACCGGGCACCGAAGTGCTCGGCGTCGGCAACGTTACCGCGATCGGAGCGCTGATCGCGATGTTGTACCCGGTTTGGGTAATGGCGACGTTGTTGGCCGCGGTATCGGTCAACGTCACACTGAAGGTGAGCGGGCTGCCCGAGGGCGTGGCCGTAGTGGGCGCTCCATTGATATTCAGGATGTTGCCGCCGCCGCTTACGGTTGCATTCAGGGTGCCGTTGCCCAGCGAGACTCCGGCGCCTGTGACCACGGTTCCATCCACCGACCACTGGTAGGTCCCGGTGCCGCCCGTCCCTGTGATCGACCCGTTGTACGTCTGGTTGGTGTAGCCGGTCGACGGCAGCGAGCCGGGATCGGGAGACGGCAGGCTCAACCCGTTATAAACGGGGATGCTGAACGCCTGCGTGGTGCTGTTGCTGGCCGAGTCGGTGACCTTTGCGGTGAAGGTGATAAATCCTCCGCTGGTTCCTGTCACAGTCGTGGCCGTGGAGAGGAGGCCATTCGAGGCCAGCGTCAGCCCGTAGGTGGAGAGGTTATTGCTGCCGGTGGTCGTGAATTGATAACCCCCGCCGCTGCCGCCCGATGCGGTCAGCGTGTACGAATAGGCCGAGCCCACATCGGCCGCCGGGGGAGTCGCCGCATTGATGGTGAGCGCGTTGCTCGCCGTAACGGTGGTGCTGTTGGCGCTGGCCAGCCCAGTGGCGGCCGCAGTCAGGGTGTACGGGCCGGAGGTGCCAAGAATCAGGTTGGTGAAGTTGGCCACGCCGCCAGTCGCCACGACCGTGGTGGTGCCCGACACTCCAGGAGCCGTCGTGGTAATTGTCACCGAGGCGGTGTTGTTGGTAGTGACCAGATTGTTGTTCGCGTCCTGCACTTGAATCACAGCGGTGAAGGCCGTGCCATCTGCAACGTTGGCAGGCGGCTCGGTCGTGAAGGCTAGCTGCGAGGCCGCTCCCGCGCCAATCGTAATGCTGCTGCTGTTGGCGCTGCTCAACCCGGAGGAGGCCGCGGTCAGCGTGTAGGCGCCGGAGGTGTTCAGGATCAGGTTGGTGAAGGTGGCTACGCCGCCCACCGCCGAGACCGTGGTTGTGCCGGTCACCGAAGCCGGCGAGGTAATCGTCACCGAGGCGCCGGAGGAAGTGACCAGGTTGCCGTAAGTGTCCTGGACTTGAACCACCGCGCCGAAGGGCGTCGCCGCCGTTCCGCCCGAGGGCGGCTGGGTGGTGAAGACCAGCTTGGAGGCCGTGCCCGCGCCAATCAGGATACTCGTGCTGTTGCCGCTGGTCAGTCCGGAGGAGGCTGCCGTCAGCGTGTACGTGCCGGTGGTATTCAGGATCAGGTTGGTAAATGTCGCTACGCCGCCCACCGCTGAAACCGTGAGCGTGCCCGTCACTCCCGAGGCTGTTGAGCTAATCGTCACCGAGGCCGTGGAACCGGTGACCAGATTGCCGTTACCGTCCTCGATCTGGGCCGCCGCGCTGAAGGGCGTTCCCGCCGTTGCGCTCGCAGGCGGATTGGTCGTGAAGACCACCTTGGAGGGTATGCCCGCGCCGATCGTAATGTTGCTGCTGGTGGCGCTGCTCAGCCCGGACGACGCCGCGGTCAGCGTGTACGTGCCGGAGGTGTTCAGGATCAGGTTGGTGAAGGTGGCGACGCCGCCAACCGCCGAAACCGCGAGCGTGCCCGTCACACCCGAGGCCGTCGAGCTAATCGCCACCGAGGCATTGGAGGAAGTGACCAGGTTGCCGTAGGCGTCCTGGACTTGAACCGTCGCGCTGAAGGGCGCCCCAGCCGCTCCGCCCGTAGGCGGCTCCGTCGTGAAGACCAGCTTCGTGGCCGTGCCCGCGCCGATCGTAATGCCGCTGCTGATGGCGCTGCTCAACCCGGAGGAGGCCGCGGTGAGCGTGTAGGCGCCGGAGGTGTTCAGGATCAGGTTGGTGAAGGTGGCCACGCCGCCCAACGCCGAGACCGTGGTTGTGCCCGTCACCGAAGCCGGCGAGGTAATCGTCACCGAGGCGGTGGAGGAAGTGACCAGGAAGCCGTTCACATCCTCGATTTGAACCACCGCACCGAAGGGCGTCGCCGCCGTTCCTGTCGACGAAGGCTCGCCTGTGAAGACCAGCTTGGAGCCTGCACCAGGGCTGACCGTGACGGTATAGCTCTGCGTGGCGGAGGTGTCGCCGTAAGCGTCCGCTGCCTGCACCTCGAAGGTAAACGAGCTCAGGCTTTCAGGTGTGCCGGATACGGCGCCGGTCGAGGAGTTCAAAGCAAAGTCTGAGGGAAGATTGCTGCTGCCGCTGCTGACCAGGCTGTAGGTAAGCGTTCCCGCGCCGCCTGAAGCCGTAACCGCGCTTGAGTATTTCACGCCGTCGGTCGCGGTATCGGTGGGCGCCGCGCCAAACGTGATCGCTCCTGCTGCGTTGATCACAAGGTTTTCTGTGAACGGCCCCGCCAAGTCGCCGTATTGATCCGTTACGGTGATCGCGAAGATGCTGGTGCCCGTGTCGGTGGCGTAGGGAGTTCCCGTGATCGCGCCGGTGCTGGTGTTCAGCGCCAGATGGCCCGAGGTGGACAGCGCGCCGCCGGTCAGGGCGTAAGTCGTTGTCCCCACCGTGCCTGAGGCTGTCACGCCCCCCGTGTAAGAGGAGCCAACCGTGGCCGCCGGCAGATTTGTGTTCAACGTGATGGTCGGCGCGATCACGTTGATGCTCAAGCCTCCTGATGTCGCCGTGTCGTTGTATTGGTCCGTCACGCTCACCGAGAAGTTGTGAGTGCCTGCGTCGGCCGCATACGGAGTGCCCGTGATCAAGCCCGTGTTCGGGTTCAGCGTTAGATGGCTCCCCAAACTTCCGCTGGCCAGGCTGTAGGTCGTTGTGCCCACAGTGCCGGAAGCCGCTGCGCTGCTCGAGTAAGCCACGCCCACGTTGGCGGTTGCTGTTGGTGTGGCGAACGTGATCGTCGGCGCGGTGACCGTAATGCTCAGATTCCCCGATGTCGCCGTGTCGTTATACTGGTCCGTCACGCTGACCTTGAATGTGAAGGTGCCCGCGTCGGCCGCATACGGGGTTCCCGTGATCAAGCCCGTGTTCGGGTTCAGCGTCAGATGACTCCCCAAACTGCCGCTGGCCAGGACGTAGGTCGTCGTACCAACCGGCCCTGTGGCGGCTGCGCTGCTCGAATAAGCCACGCCGACGCTGGCGGTTGCTGTCGGGGTGGCAAACGTGATCGTCGGCGCGGTGATCGTGATGCTCAGCTGGCCTGACGTCGCCGTGTCCCCGTATTGATCGGTTACCTTGACGGTGAAGGGGTATGTGCCCGCGTCGGCCGCATAGGGAGTTCCCGTGATCGCGCCCGTGCTGGTGTTCAGCGTCAGATGGCTCCCTAAACTGCCGCTGGCCAGGCTGTAGGTCGTGGTGCCCACAGTGCCAGAAGCCCCTGCGCTGCTCGAATAAGCCACGCCCACGTTGGCGGTTGCTGTTGGTGTGGCAAACGTGATCGTCGGCGCGGTCACCGTAATGCTCAAATTTCCCGATGTCGCCGTGTCGTTATACTGGTCCGTCACGCTGACCTTGAATGTGAAGGTGCCCGCATCGGCCGCATAGGGAGTTCCCGTGATCGCGCCGGTGCTGGTGTTCAGCGTCAGATGGCTCCCCAAACTGCCGCTGGCCAGGCTGTAGGTCGTAGTCCCCACCGTGCCAGAAGCCGCCGCGCTGGCGCTATAGGCCGTGCCCACGGTTGCGCCCGCCAACGAGGCGGGGAAGGTGAGGGTGGGCGCGGTGATCGTGATGCTGAGCGCACCCGATGTCGCCGTGTCCCCGTATTGATCCGTCACTTTGACTGTGATCGGATAGGTACCCACGTCAGCGGCATGGGGGGTTCCGGTGATGGCGCCGGTGGTGGCGTTCAGAACCAGGTCGTTCGACGCGGGTAACGAGCCGCTGGCCAGGACGTAGGTTGTTGTGCCCAGCGCGCCCGTCGCCGCCGCGCTGGCGCTATACGCAGTGCCCACGGTTCCGCCGCCCAACGAGCTCGGGAACGTGATGGTCGGCGCGGTGATCGCGATACTAAGCGGGCCCGATGTCGCCGTGTCCCCGTATTGATCCGTCACTTTGACAGTGATCGGATAGGTACCCACGTCAGCAGCATGGGGTGTTCCGGTGATCGCGCCGGTGGTGGCGTTCAGAACCAGGTCGTTCGACGCGGGTAACGAGCCGCTGGCCAGGACGTAGGTTGTTGTGCCCAGCACGCCCGTCGCCGCCGCGCTGGCGCTATACGCAGTGCCCACGGTTCCACCCGCCAACGAGCCGGGGAAGGTGAGGGTGGGCGCGGTGATCGTGATGCTCAAGCTCCCTGACGTCGCCGTATCGCCGTATTGATCGGTCACCTTGACCGTGAAGGTGTACGTACCCGCGTCGGCGGCCTTGGGACTGCCTGTAATCGCGCCGGTGCCTGCGTTCAGCACCAGATCGCCCGATGCCGGGAGGGCGCCGCTGGCCAGGCTGTAGGTTGCTGTGCCCAGCGCGCCACTGGCAGCCACGCTTCCCGCGTAGGCGGCGCCGACGGCTCCAGCCGGCAAAGTCGAGCTAAACGTGATGGTCGGCCCGGTGACGGTAATGGTCTGTGCCGACGAGGTGGCCGTAAGAGCGGTTGGCGTGCCCGAATCATTCATGGAAAAGACGATGTTGCTGTAGACGCCCACGCAGGCGGCCGTTGGAGTGGAAGGCGTGGAGAGCACACCCGCCGCGCTAAGGCTCATGCAGGGAGGGAGTGTGCCGCTCTTTACAGCCCAGCTCGTGTAGGGGGGAATGCCGCCGGTGCCGGCGAGCGTGACCGAATACGACGTGCCTACTGCGACCGACTGCTCGGCGCTGGTGAGGCTGGTAATCGCCGGAGCGGCCGGCACGGTGATCGTCGCCGTGCCCGTCTTGGTGGTATCGGCAACCGAGGTTGCGGTAATCGTAATCGTCTGGGAGGAACTGGTCGCTGCCGGGGCCGTGAAGGTCGCCGAAGTGGTGGTCTGACCTGACAGGGTTCCCGCGCTCGTGCTCCAGGTGACCCCCGCAGCGTTCCGGTCGCTGGTCACTGCGGCGGTGAGAGTCGTTGTATCTGTTCCATCAACGGTAGTTGCAGTTGCCGTCGCCGTGACAGGGCCTACCGAAGCAGAACCGCCGCAACCCGTAGTCGACAATACCAAGAATAATGACGCAAGAATCCCAAGACACGACAGCGCACGCATTCCCCAACGCATCTCACCCTCCGAGCTATGGAAGTTTTGGCAAGATGATTATAGGAAGGGAGCCGCAATTGTCAATCGAACCGAAGTGTATTCCAGGGCAAACGCATCTTTGTCTTCCCGATCGCTTTCCAAGGCCGGTCTTGTAACAGGGCACGACTTCAGTCGTGCCGCCACGGCAAGCACAAAACGACACGGGCTTTAGCCCCTGCCAGCCCCTCCGTGGCCCCCCCGGCCGATTGCCGGCCGATGCCGTATGCAGGGGCTAAAGCCCGCCGTACCCTCTTCGCCCATCTGCGGCACGACTGAAGTCGTGCCCTGTTACAAAGCCCATGAATTCAGCATCCCGCGCGGACCTTTCTCTTTCCGCGCAGCTGCGAATTAAGATGCGTTTGCCCTCGACTGTGCGGACGTCTACCTGCCAGCTTCCGCCTCTTTTTCTGATGGGCATATGCCCTGCTTTCTGGTCACGTCCCTTGCGAATCCGCGTATGCACCAGATTGACTGCATCAACGGGTTGGTCTGCCGATTCCCGGTTCGGCCTTCCTTGTTCCCGCTCACCGAATGAGGCATTACAAGTGACCCCACATACTGACTGGAGAGGCGGGACACTCTCCGGATTGGCCCAATTTCCAGGATCATGCAGAATATGCGAGCGCATCGCATATCTTGCGCGGGTTTGGAAGCTCGGGCCTCAGCATGGCAGAAAGGCAACGCCGGGCGAGAATCTACAATCGCGATCGCCAGGAACTGAGATGGCAAATGTTCCCATGATGACGGCGCTGGAGACACTGCCCAGCAAATGGAACGGCGACGGCGTTGGTCTTGCCTTTTTCGCCGGCGAGCGCATTGGCGGATTTGGCGTCAATCGAAGTCTACCGCTGAACCAATCCACGGGTTCGATTGACAGGCACGCCCGGAAAACCGTCCGATCCCGTCAGCGGGTGCTGGAGATGCAGACAGCTTCGACGTCGCTCGATTCCGGGTTGACGAAGTACCGGCGCTGAAAATACAACGCCACATTCACCAGGGCGATCATCACAGGAACCTCGACCAGAGGTCCAATCACCGCTGCAAACGCGGCGCCCGAGTTGATGCCGAACACAGATACTGCAACCGCAATGGCCAGTTCGAAGTTATTCGAAGCGGCGGTGAACGCCAGTGTCGTGGTCTTCGAATAATCGGCGCCCAGCCTTCGCCCCATGTAGAAGGACACAAGGAACATGACGACGAAGTAAATCAGCAGCGGAATCGCGATCCTCAGCACGTCCAGCGGCAGGCGGACAATGTAGCTGCCCTTCAGCGAGAACATCACCACGATGGTGAACAGCAGGGCAAACAGGGTGAGCGGGCTGATGCGCGGAACAAAGCTCCGGTCGTACCATTCGCGTCCTTTGGCGCGAACCAGTACGGTGCGCGTTAGAAGCCCGGCAAGGAAGGGGACGCCAAGATAGATGAAGACGCTTCGGGCGATTTCGCCAATGGAGATGTTTACCACCGCGCCATGCAGTCCAAACCATCCCGGAAGGACTGTAATAAACACCCAGGAATAGACGGAATAGAAGAACACTTGAAACAGCGAGTTGAACGCCACCAGTCCGGCGGCGTACTGCGTGTCACCCTTGGCCAGCTCATTCCACACGATCACCATGGCGATGCATCGCGCCAGTCCGATCAGGATGAGGCCGGCCATGTACTCGGGATATCCGCGCAGGAACACGATGGCGAGTACGAACATCAGCACCGGCCCGATCAGCCAATTCTGGACGAGCGAAAGCCCCAGCACACGCTGGTTGCGAAAGACCTCGTGAAGCTCCTCAAACCGTACCCGCGTGAACGGCGGATACATCATGAGAATGAGGCCCGCAGCAATGGGAATCGAAGTGGCGCCCACGCTGAAGCGATTGAGAAACGGGACGACTCCGGGGGCCAGCCAACCTAACGCGACGCCAGCCGCCATGGCCCCGAAGATCCACGCGGTCAGGTAGCGGTCCAGAAACGATAGACGGCTCTTCTTCAATCGCGTGCCTCCAGATTCTCTATGAGCGGCCAATGTTTTCAACTTCGCGTTTGATGGCGAGTTGGTCAAGGGTGCTGAGCGGCAACGACAGAAACAGTCCTATCCTGCGGTCGAGCACCACGAAGGCATCGCGGAAAGCTCGCGCGATTTCATCCGGCGTGCCCTTCACCGCTGCCGGATCGGGAATGCCCCAATGCGCCGTCATAGGCTGCCCCGGCCAATAGGGACACTCCTCCTTGGCGGCGTTGTCGCAGACTGTAAAGACGAAATCGAGCTTGGGCGCGCCGGGTGCGGCGAACTCATCCCATGATTTGCTGCGCAGGCCTGCGGTGGACATGCCCGCGGATTCAATCTGACTCAACGCTTCGGGCCGGGGTTGCGCAGCAGGGCGGCTGCCTGCGCTGTAGGCTCTAAATTTTCCCTTCCCCTTTTGGTTGAGGATTGCCTCGGCCATGATCGACCGCGCTGAGTTGCCGGTGCAGAGAAACAGGACGTTGTAATGGTCTGGCATCGGCTTACTCCTTCGCACCGATGGTTACGGGCGCCCAGCAAGCCGGCTCACAGCAGGCCGCCTTGGGCTTGGCAGCCCGGATGAAGGCACTCATGAACTTCCCGTTCACCTGCGGAGCAATGGCGCCAGCATCCACTCCCGCCTCGGTGAGGAATTGGCGAGCATCCTCGACGTTGTACACACGGGTGGGCTCGATGGAAGCATCGCTAAAGCCCGCTCTCGTCAGCTTGGCAACATAGTCGTTTTCTTCCAGCGCGCCGGCAATGCAGCCCACCCAGAGGAGCATGCTGCTGCGCACTTCGTCCGGCACTGTGCCGCGGACGACAACGTCGGAAACCGCAAACCGCCCGCCAGGCTTGAGGACGCGATACGCCTCCCTCAGCACACGGTCCTTGTCGGCAGAGAGATTGATCACGCAATTTGAGATGATGACATCCACTGAGTTGTCGGGCAGGGGAATGTTCTCAATCTCACCCTTCAGGAACTCGACGTTCGTCACGCCTGCCTGCCCCTGATTCTCGCGGGCCAGCGCCAGCATCTCGTCCGTCATGTCCAGACCGTACGCTTTGCCCGTCGGACCCACTCGCCGTGCCGAGAGCAGCACGTCGATTCCCCCGCCGGAACCGAGATCAAGGACGGTCTCTCCAGCGCGGAGTTCAATCAACGCCGTGGGGTTTCCGCATCCCAGCGATGCCAGCACCGCCTTCTCCGGAATGAGCCCCTTCTCATCCGCGCTGTAGAGATTCGTTGTGATCGGATCGCAGCAACGAAGGCCGGGATCGCAACACGCCTGCAAACTGCCCGACTCCGCCACAGCGCGGGCCGCGCTGCCGTACTTTTCCTTTACTTGCTCCTGAACGCTAGTCTTGGAATCCATTCTCGCGTCTCCTTGTATACGTCAAAGCAAATGTATTCCTTTCTGGACATATCTGTCAACGCGTATATTATTAGAGCGTGGATCATTCCCAAAAAGCTTACGCTGTCGCCATCCTGTTTGCGGCCCTTTCGGATCGGACACGCTTGCGGCTGCTGAACCTGATGGATGGGCGGGAGGTTTGCGTTTGTTATTTCGTCGAAATCCTGGGGCAAGGCCAGCCCAAGATTTCGCGGCACCTTGCGTATCTGAGACGGGCCGGCGTGGTGGCCGCGCGCCGCGAGGGCAAATGGATGCATTACAGGATCGTCGTGCCTTCACACGCTGGCGCCGCCAGAATCCTTCGCGAAACACTTGCGGTGATCAGGGAAGAGAAAGCGATGCAGACGGACCTGGCGCGTCTCGCAAGGGCCTGCTGTGCCCCGCAGAGAATCTCCGCGCTCGATGGTGCGCCGCTGCCGGCTCAGGTCGATGCGGTCGGCTGCTCCGCATGTTGACCTCGCGACAATCGCCGGAAGAAATTGAACGGGCCAAAATGAGCCGAGTTCGGGTTCTATCGTTACCGCAGCGTTACCAAAGGAGAATTCGGAAGAGATGCATTTGGCCCTAACTGCATGATTCTTTATGGCGTCCCCGACGGGATTTGAACCCGTGTTATCGCCGTGAAAGGGCGGTGTCCTAGGCCGGGCTAGACGACGGGGACGGTTGGGAGAGCAGAGAGCGGCTAGATGCGCCCGTTATGAGGCTATCAACTCGCGGAATGGGTGTCAAAGAACCGCGAGCGCAGCCGCGCGGCCGCAGAGCGGCCTTTCTGGAACCTGAAACGGCAAGACGGCGTACCCAGGATGTGCGCTATCCTCGATAAAGGCTGCGGACTCTGCGCAGAGCATTACGGCAGGGTGCGCCGCATTCGCTTTTTTTGCATCAATGACCCGGTTTCGCGTATCGGATGAACAAGATGAACAAGGCGAGGACCGTTGCCACTTGAGCGGAAGGACGCCGGGCCTGTTCGCCGGAGCGGGGGATTGCGCGCAAGGCGGCCGGTGCGAAGAAGGCGGGGCGATTTCCGGTAGTATTCGACCCGGTAGTATTCGGCCCGGCAGTATGCGATTTCTTCGGGTGAGAATTATCGTTCAGGGCCATGGCGAAGCCCACCTCAGCCCTTCGGGCCGTCCTGGTCCTGGATGAGATTCCTGCGTCAACGCTGCGTAAATGCGCGGCGGTGCGCGGTCGCAGACAGAGTCGGAACCCGCACATGCGAGGCCCATGGACGGAGTAGAGAGTGGCCAGGGGAAGAATCCAGTGACGCAAAGCAATTGGTTACGCGTTTTTTCAATGAGCTCGATGGCGATGGCGCTCCTGGCAACGGGTTGCCAGAAAAAACCGGCGGCAGCGGCCGGACCGGCGATGCAGGGCCTTCCCGTGCAGACGGTGACGGTGGCCATGGAGCCGGTGGCGCAGTCGAGCGAGTATGTGGCCACGATCAAATCGCGGCGCTCGGCCACGCTGCAACCCCAGGTGAGCGGATCGCTGACGGAGATTTACGTGCGGTCGGGCGACCATGTGCAGGCCGGCAAGCCGCTCGTCGAGATCGATCCGCGGCAGCAACAGGCCGAGGTTGCGTCGTTGCGCGCCACCGAGCGGCAGAAAAAGGCGCTCTTCGATTACGACACCATCGAGTTGGATCGCCAGCACAAGCTGTTCGATGCCGGGGTGTCGAGCCGCGACACATTCGAACAGGCGCAGCAGGCTTTCGAGAATGCGAAGGCGGATTACGAAGCGGCGGTGGAGTCGCGCAAGACACAGGAGCAACTGCTCGGTTACTATACGGTTCGCGCGCCCTTCGACGGCGTGGTGGGCGACATCCCGGTGCATGTGGGCGACTACGTTTCGACATCGACGGTGCTGACCACGGTGGACGAGAACAAGGAACTCGAAGCGTACGTGTACATTCCCACCGAGCGCGCCGCCGAGGTGCGCATGGGACTGGGCATCGACCTGACGGACTCGAGCGGCAAGGTGCTGGAAGATACCGCGGTCGATTTCATCTCGCCGGAAGTGGACAGCACGCTGCAGGGGATTCTGGTGAAGGCCCCCGTGAAGTCGGGGCCCGAGATTCTACGCAATGCCCAGATCGTGAAGGCCAGAGTCATCTGGAGCACGAAGCCGATGGCAGTGGTTCCGGTGCTGGCGGTGATCCGGCAGGGCGAGCAGAGCTTTGTTTTCGTGATCGAGAAGCAGAACGGCATGGCCGTGGCGCACCGGACGCCGGTGGTGCTGGGCGATACCGTGGAAAATAACTATTCCATCGTTTCGGGGTTGAGCGCCGGCGATCGCGTGATCGTCACGGGCACGCAGTTTCTGGTGGATGGCATGCCGGTGATTCCGATCGGCGGATGAAAAGAACAGCTATCAGTTTTCAGCTCGGGCGTGCCGGAATGAAGGGCCGCGATTCAGCAAAAAGCTGAAAGAGGATAGCCAAGGAGAAAGGGTTCGCAGTCTATGGCGAAAGTCGGAAACGCCCTGCAATACATCCCTCAGGGGCTAAAGCCCCAGTCATTTTGCGGTAATTACGGCACGACTGAAGTCGTGCCCTGTTACAAGACCACATTCATCGCAGGCTGCTAATCATGTTTGTCGATTTCTTCATTCATCGCCCGGTATTTGCCACGGTCTGCGCCCTGATGATCATTCTTGCGGGCGCCATCTGCATTCCCAATCTTCCCGTGTCCATGTATCCCACGCTGGCGCCGCCGGTGGTCTCCGTGACGGCCACTTATGTGGGCGCCGACGCGGAGACCGTCGAAAAGGCCGTCACCATTCCGCTGGAAGAAGCTATCAACGGCGTGGAGGGCATGCGCTATATCAGCTCTTCCAGCACCAACAGCGGCACCAGTGAGATCGACATCACCTTCCAGACCGGTTACAACCTGGACATCGCGGCCGTGGACGTGCAGAATCGCGTGGCCAGCGTGGAAGGCCGTCTGCCAGGCGAGGTTGTTTCCACCGGCATCGACATCACGAAGTCGAACTTCAATTTTGTCTTCGGCGCGGGATTCTTTACGCGCGACGGCCGTTATTCGCCCGAGTACATCTCCAACTACCTGGACGTTTATGTGAAGGACGCACTGAAGCGCGTGCCGGGCGTGGGCGATGTGCTGATCTTCGGCGAGCGCAAGTACGCGATGCGCGTATGGCTCGATCCGGTGCGCCTGGCCGCCCGCAGTTTGACCGCGACCGACGTGGTGAACGCGCTCGTGGAGCAGAACGTCGAAGTTCCGGCCGGACAGCTTGGGCAGCCGCCTTCCGACGCGAAGCAGGCGTTTCAGATTCCGGTGCGCGTGGTGGGACGTCTCTCCAGCCCCGAAGAGTTTAACAACATCATCGTCAAGAACTCTGCGAACGGGCTGGTTCAGCTCAAGGACGTGGGCCACGCGGAAGTGGGCGCGGAGGATTACAGTACGCTGCTCGAGTATGGGGGCCATCAGGCGATGGGCATTGGCGTGGAGCAGCTCTCCAACGCCAACGCTCTCGAGGTGGACCGTAATGCGAAGGCTGTGCTCGCACAACTCGCGAAAAACTTTCCGCCGGGCCTGGAGTACGCTATTGCCTTCGACTCCACCACCGCGGTCGGCGAATCGATTCGCGAGGTGCTGATCACGCTGATCGAAGCCATCTTCATCGTCATCACGGTGATCTTCTTCTTTCTGCTCGACTGGCGCGCCACGATCATTCCCGCGGTTACCATTCCTGTTTCGCTCATCGGCACCTTCGCGTTTATCAGGATCTTCGGTTTTTCCATCAACTCTCTCACGCTTTTTGGCATCACTCTGGCCACGGGACTGGTAGTGGACGATGCGATTGTGGTGATTGAAAACGTGCAGCGCCACCTTCACATGGAGCACTCCGATCCCCACGAGGCCACTTCGCGCGCCATGGGCGAGGTGACGAGCGCGGTGATTGCCACCTCGCTTGTGTTGATTGCCGTGTTTGTTCCGGTTTCGTTTTTTCCCGGCACCACAGGGATTCTCTACCGGCAGTTCTCGCTGACCATCGCATTTTCCATCGCCATTTCGGCGTTCAATGCGCTCACGCTTTCGCCGGCGCTTTCCGCGCTCTTTCTGCGCGGCGAAGAGGCGCGGCCGCGGCAGTTGGATTTTCTCCACATCGATTTCGTCTCGCGCGCTTTTGCCGGCTTTATTCACGGCGCAGACCGCTTCATCGACTGGCTGGGAAACACCTACGCGCGCATCATTCATGTGGCGCTGCAACTGCGCTACGCGCTGCTGGTGGTGTTCCTGGCCGGCCTGGGCGCGACGGCGTGGGTCTATCGCGCGGTGCCGACCGGTTTCATTCCGCAGGAAGACCAGGGCTATTTCATGGTGATTGTGCAGGCGCCGCCGGGCTCCTCGCTGACTTACACCACCGCACTGGCTGAACAGGCGGAGGGCATCATCGCGCAAAATCCCGATGTGGGCGGCTTGTTCTCCGTGGTCGGTTTCAGCCTGGCCGGCAGCTCGGCAAATGCGGGCATGATGTTCGTGAATACGAGCGCGATGCCAGGGGATCACCGCAAGAGACAATCGACGGCCCAGATCCTGAAGAGCGTCGCGCCGAAGCTGCAAATGCTGATGCTCGCTCCCAACGGCGGTCTGGTGGAGGCTTTTGAGCCGCCGGCCGTCGAGGGCGTGGGCAGCTTTGGCGGATTTCAATTCATGTTGCAGGACCAGGGCGGCAACACCCTGAGCGATCTGGACCGCGTGGCTCACCAGATTGCGAACTCAGGCGCTACGCACAAGGAGCTGACCGGCCTGTTCACGACATTCTCCGCCAACGATCCGCAGGAACTGGTGACGATCGACCGCGAGAAGGCGAAGGCGATGGGGGTTTCGCTTTCGCAGATTTCGACCACGCTCAACGTCTTCATGGGTTCGGAGTACATCAACGACTTCGACTACAACAACCGCACCTATCGCGTGTTTGTGCAGGCCGACCAGCCGTTCCGCATGAACGCCGGCGACTTGCACAGTTACTACGTGCGTTCCGATGCGGGACAGATGGTTCCGCTCGACAATCTGGTGACGGTGAACGAGAGCGCGGGCCCGCCGGTGATTTCGCACTACAACCTCTTCCGCTCGGTGGAGATCGACGGCTCCGCGGCCCCCGGCTACAGCTCCGGCCAGGCGCTAGCCGGCATGGAGAAGCTGGCAACCGAGAATCAGATGCGCGGCATGACGCATGACTGGACGGGCCTGACGCTCGACGAACTGGAATCGAGCGGCAAGGCGCTGGTGATCTTTGGCCTCGGCATTCTGGTTGTCTATCTCACGCTTTCGGCGCAGTACGAGAGCTTCGCGTTGCCGTTCATCATTCTGCTGGCGGTGCCCATGGCGGTGCTGGGCGCGCTGGGCCTGGTTTCGCTGCGCGGACTGGCCAACGACGTGTATTGCCAGATCGGACTGGTGATGCTGATCGGGCTTTCGGCGAAGAACTCGATTCTGATCGTGGAATTCGCCGAGCAGTTGCGGCGCAAGGGCCGCTCCATTGCCGACGCCGCGATTGAAGCCGGCGAATTGCGTTTGCGGCCGATCTTAATGACGTCGTTCGCGTTCATTCTCGGCGTGCTGCCGCTGGTCTTCGCTACCGGGGCGGGAGCGCTGGGCCGGCGTTCGGTGGGTACGACGATTGTAGGCGGAATGCTGCTGTCGACGGTGCTGAATCTGATCTTTATTCCGGTGCTCTACGTGATTTTGAGCCGGCTGCTGAAGCGCGGGGATCAGGCGCAGCCAGCGCAGACCGAAGCGTAGGTGAGGGGAAGGCACGCCCTCTCGGGTGTTTACTGCACGGCGATCTCCGCGTTCGCGACAATTTAGGCACAACCCGATTCCTGGACCCTGGGGCGTTTTCGGGACCAAACCGATTGGGCCAGGACGTGGTGTGACTGAAGATCAGGTCGATGAGCGCTATGGACTTCTAACGACAGCTACTTCTCCTTGCCGGTTGGAGCATCAACGGTATGCAACCGAGCTGGCGGCCAACCATAAGTCACATAGATTTGTGACCGATCACACAGACAATGGCCTTCCGGTTGGAGCGATGTATTCATGTCGAAAGCTGTACGCCCAATTCAGGCCGTCAAAGAGTCTGAATATGGCCATGTATTTCCCATGCAAGTGGGTGTCCTCGCGGCGATGCGGATCGCAATCACTTCGGCCCCCCAGGTCCGCCAGCACGGTGTTCACAACAAATCGCAGCGTCTCTGAAGGTAGGACACTGGTTGTGCCTGTCCTTGCCCGAAGAACCGAACACTAATTCGATAGGAGAAAGGTCATGCGGCAAAAAGTATCTCTAATCGTGATTCTGTCGGCGTTGGCGCTTCTTGCCGGTGCGAATTTGGCGTGCGCGCAAAGCGGCGTTGCGGTGAACTTCACGTCTGTCATCACCGGGCAGACAATCGATGCGCGTTCTTCTCCCGCACAGGTTACCAGCGATGACGAGAGTGCTCTCGAAAGCAAGGGCTACGTCGAGATCGGAACGATTAGCGCCTCAGTGAAAAGCAAGAAAACGGACGCGGATATAGCTCAACAGCTCAAAGCGGCCATTCTTCAGAAGGCGGCCGAAGCCGGCGGCGACGTCGTTCTTTTCACGAAAACAGCAGAGACCGGAACGACAGGGAAAAACAAGAATATGGTGGTCAGCGAAGGAACGGTCTGGAGGAACGACCCCCAGCTGGCCCAAAGTATAGCCATCTCAGACATAGCTAGCGCGATAGTGGCAAAAGAGTATGAGAAGAACCCCAACGCCACACCGGAAGAATTTGCGGCGGACATATTTGGCACGCCCGCGACACAGCCTGATTCCACGCAGGCATCTCCGAATGCGGGCACGCCACTCTCTTCAATGCTGGGCCAGGGAATCGACTCTGCGGAAATCAAGACATGGCTGTCAAGCCTGGGTACTCCGGAGATTGACAAGACTTCTGCCGGCGACAATTACAGCTTCAAATCAGAGGGAGTTTATCTACAATTCACTACACAGAATAAGCTGGATGCCATATTCCTCTACTCCGGAGGTGTGGGTGGTTTTCAGCAATACAAGGGTGATTTGCCGTTTGGATTGACCTTTCAGCTCACCCGGAAAGAAGTCGAAAATATCCTTGGCCCGCCGGATGGTTCTGATAATGATCATGATGTTCCTGCAATCAGTAAAACCAATATCTTTGCAAACTACAGCTCGAAGGACATAAGTATTACATACAATACAAAGGAGTCTAATGACCTGGAGGTGCGGATTTGCCAGATACTCATCAGGGCACATCACTGGAGCATGTCCCGCGCGTAGTTGAAAGTGGCAGGCGGCGGTTAGGTTGATGTTACTACGCAGCGACCTTCTTGGAAGCAGGCTGCGCAGGATTGAGGATGGCTTCCAAGGCCCACAGATCGCGAT
>Ga0224557_1001474_pt1 | contig 22598 bp, 17 predicted proteins | sample 714S31014metaG_FD_180677 | JGI IMG/M metagenome (GOLD analysis project Ga0224557, IMG submission 180677) | Peat soil microbial communities from Stordalen Mire, Sweden - 717 S3 10-14 | ecosystem: Environmental > Terrestrial > Soil > Wetlands > Peat | place: Sweden: Norrbotten County, Stordalen... | reverse complement strand
GAGCCGCAACTGGCGGCGAATGTCATCGAGGTTGGTCGAGCCTGTGCGGCGGATCGCCTGCTCGAGCTTGGCGCGTGCGACCAGCTCGCACTCGCAGATCACCTGCTCGTCCCGCAGGTGTTGCTCCTTGCGTCCCAGTCGCTCCCCGAGCTTGTAGTTCTGGCCGCTCTCGGACCCCGGCAGCGGTTCAACCGCTGTCCGGCAGGGCTGGTCCGACCCGAGCGCCTTGCAGACCGCGTCCACGGTCTGCTCGGCCATCAACCTGAAGGTGGTCAGCTTGCCGCCGGTGATCGTGACGAAGCCGCTGACACCATCTCGCTGCTGGTGGTCGAGCAGCGCGTGCGCCCGGGTGACGTCGCGGGTTTCGGCACCCGACTCCTTGGCGTCTTCAAACAGCGGTCGCACGCCGGTCCAGACGCGCAGTGCCCGTGCCTGACGGAAGCCTGGCACCAGCTTCTCCCCAGAATCGAGCATCGCGTCGACCTCGGACTGCAGGACTGTCTGGTCGTCCGGATCGTCGGTGTGCTTGTCGGTCGTGCCGATCACGGAAACCGTTCTGATCGGGACGATGACGTCGCCGTCCGCCGGCATCTGGCAGCGGTTTACCACCGTGTTCACGAGGCGGTGGTTCATCGCGATCATGATCCCTCTGCCTGGAAAGACGCGGACGCCTTCGAGCCCGGCAAGCTCGGCGATCCTGCCCGCCCAGGCGCCGGAGGCGTTCACGGTCACGCGCGCCTGAATGTCCAGATCCTCACCGCCGCGCACATCGTGGACGCGGGCGCCGGTGACCTCGTCGCCGTCGCGCTGGATGCCGGTGACCTCGTGGTAGGGCAGGATGCGGGCGCCGCGTTGTTGGGCGCCGTGGGCGAGCGCCCAGACCGTCTTCCAGACATCGATGTTGCCGTCGGGCACTCGGAAGGCGCGGGTGATCTCCGGATTCAGGCGCGGCTCTTCACGCAGCGCCACGGAGACCGGGATCTCCTGGCAGTCGACGTCCGTCTGCTTGCACGCCGCGGCGAAGCGGTCCGCGTAGTCGGGATCGTCGAACGGCGTCGTGACGAAGAGGCCGCCGGTGTCCTCGATCGAATCCGCGGCGACCCGCCGCAGGATCCGGTTCTCACCGATGCACTCGCGGGCGGCCAGTGGGTCCTTGACGACATAGCGCCCGCCGGAGTGCAGCAATCCGTGGAAGCGGCCGCTGGTGCCCTGCGCCAGGTCAAGACGGTCCACGAGGATCACGTCGAGCCCGCGCAGCGAGGCATCCCATGCCACTCCGGCGCCGGTCGCGCCGCCGCCGATCACCAGCACGTCTGTTGTGAGGGTGACCATCAGAGCGAGCGTACCGGGGACGGTGGGGGTGGCCAGCTGGCCACCCCCAGCACCATGGCTGTCTGTCTAGTCCACCCAGTCGAAGGTTCGCGTGACGGCCTTCTTCCATTCCTTCATCTGTGCGGCACGGTGGTCCTGGTCCATCTTCGAATCCCAACGCTTGTCCTCGGCCCAGGTCTCGCGCAGTTCCTGCTCGCTGCCCCAGAACCCGGTTGCGAGGCCGGCCGCGTAGGCCGCACCGAGTGCTGTCGTCTCGGCCACCACGGGACGCACCACGGTTACACCGAGGATGTCTGCCTGGAACTGCATGAGCGTCTCGTTGGCCGCCATCCCGCCATCGACCTTGAGCGCCTCGAGCGTCACGCCCGAGTCGGCCGCCATCGCCTCGACGATCTCGGCGGTCTGGAAGGCGGTCGCCTCCAGGGTCGCGCGAGCCACATGGCCAGCGTTGACGTAGCGGGTCAGCCCGGCGAAGACGCCGCGGGCGTTGGACTTCCAGTAGGGCGCATACAGGCCTGAGAAGGCCGGCACGATGTACAGACCGCCGTTGTCCTCGACGGTCGCGGCCAGCTCCTCAACCTCGGGCGCGGACTTGATGATCTTGAGGTTGTCTCGCAGCCACTGCACAAGGGCGCCGGTGATCGCGATCGACCCCTCGAGCGCGTACACGGGCTTGTTGTCGCCGATCCTGTAACAGACGGTCGTCAGCAGGCCTGACTTCGAGTGAATCAACTCCTCCCCGGTATTGAGCAGCATGAAGTTGCCGGTGCCGTATGTGTTCTTCGCCTCGCCAACGGCGAAGCAGGTCTGGCCGAACGTGGCCGCCTGCTGATCACCGAGGTCACCGGCGATCGGGACGCCGGTTGCCGGGCCGCTCTTGACCTCGCCATAGACCTCGCTCGAAGCGTGGATCTCCGGGAGCATTGAGATCGGCACGCCGATCGTCTTGGCGATCTGCGGATCCCACGACAGCGTCTTGAGGTCCATCAGCATCGTGCGGCTGGCGTTGGTCACGTCGGTGATGTGCAGGCCGCCGTCGACGCCGCCGGTCAGGTTCCAGATCAACCAGCTGTCCATGTTTCCGAAGGCCAGATCACCAGCGTCGGCCTTGGCCCTGGCGCCGTCGACGTTCTCCAGGATCCAACGCACCTTGGGTCCGGAGAAGTAGGTCGCCAGCGGCAGGCCGACCTTGTTCCTGAAGCGATCCTGGCCGCCGACCCGACCGAGTTCGTCGACGATCTTGTCGGTCCTTGTGTCCTGCCAGACCACGGCGTTGTAAACCGGCTCGCCCGTGGTCTTGTCCCAGACGAGGGCGGTCTCCCGCTGGTTGGTGATCCCCAATCCAGCGATGTCGTTCTTGCTTGCGTCGGCTTGCTCGAGCGCCTGGGCGAGTACCTCCTGGCAGTTCGCCCAGATCTCCTTGGCGTTGTGCTCAACCCAGCCAGGCTTCGGGTAGATCTGCTCGTGTTCCTTCTGAGATACCGACACGACCCGCCCGGAGTGGTCGAAGACCATCGCGCGGGAGCTTGTCGTTCCCTGATCGATCGCGACTGCGTATTTGGCCATGCCGGTAGCGTCGCACGCCTGGTGGCGGCTAGAGGACGAGCCGCTCGGGGTGTTCGATGTTCGCGCGGACGGTTGAGAGGAACGCGGCCGCGTCGGCGCCGTAGAGAATGCGGTGGTCGCAGGTCAAGGTCATGGTCATCCGACGCCGGGCGACGATCTCGCCCTCGTGCACGACGACACGCTGCTCGGCGCTGCCGACGGCGAGGATCGCCGCCTGTGGCGGATTCAGCATCGCCGTGAAGTGGGTGACGTCGAACATGCCGAGGTTGGAGACCGTGAAGGTGCCGCCGCCGACGTCAGTGGGGGTCAGCTGACCGGCACGCGCTCGCTTGGCAAGCGAGCGCACCTCGGTGGCGATCGCACTGAGTGACTTGCCGTCGACATCGAAGATGGTCGGCACGAACAGCGCTCCGTTGGCAGACACTGCGATGCCGACGTTGACGCGCGAGTAGATCTCGAGCTCGCCGTTCTGGAAGCTGGAGTTGACTCGCGGATACTCGCGCAGCGCCAGCGCGCAGGCCCTGATCACGCAGTCCCCGAGTGAGGGCGTGCGCTCAAGACCGTCGGCCCGGATCCTGTCGCGGAGCTTCATCGCCGCCTCGACGTCCACGTCGGTGGTGACCGTGAACTCGGGCATCGTGGCCTTCGACTCGACCATGCGCCGGGCGACGATGTTCTGCGTTGGGCTCAACGGTTCGCGCTGGACCGTGCCCTTGGCGTCCGACGTAGCGATCGACGGCGCGAGCGCTGCGTCCGGTACCGGCAAGCTGGGCGCTGCAGCGTCGAGGCCCAGGCTGTTCGACTGCTCCACGGCGGCTGGGGTGGCGTGCTCTCCGATGTGGGCGATCGGCTCGCCGACTGCCACGGTCATGCCGGCGTGGGCAACGATTCGCAGGATCCCCGCCGCCTCGGCCTCATAGGCCATGGTCGCCTTGTCGGTCTCGATCTCGACGAGCTCGTCACCGATGCTGACGTGCTCGCCGTCGGTACGAATCCAGTGGACGATCGTGCCCTGCTCCATCGAGTCTGAGAGCCTCGGCATCGGCACCTCGGACGCGCCTACTGTGTGAACTCCCCGGCTGGATTGGGCCGCGGGAGCCGCGCCCTCAGGGGCGCGACGGCTACCACTGCTCACTCGTCGGTGCCGCCCGTCGTCTTGCGGCGGGTGTAAGGCGTGCGCGATGGCGGTCCGGCGTCACCGCTCTCAAAGAAGTTCTGCACTCGCTCAATCATGGCGGCGGCGTCAACCTGTGGTGGGATCGGCTCGCCGAACGAAACGTGGATCTTGTGGCGCCGTGAGAACAGCCGGCCCCGCAGGCGCTTGGGCCAGAACTGTCCGGGCGGCATCGCCTCGGCCGTGCCGTCGACCCGGATCGGGACGATCGGCAGGTTGTGCTCCGTGGCGAGCACGGCGGCGCCACGGCGGATGCGTCCGAGTCCGTCCCCGTGCTTGCGCGTGCCCTCGGGGTAGAGCAGCAGGCTCCAGCCGTCGTTGAGCAGCTCGTCGAGGTGGCTGCCGCTCTTGGACATGCCGCCACCGCCCTTACGGTCGAGCGGCACAGTGTTGAAGAACAGCGAGACGAGTGAGGCGATCATCTTGCTCTTGTAGAAGTAGTCAGCCGCGGCGGCGACGGCGGTGTGCTTGCGCAGCTTGCGTGGCAGCGCGGAGAGGATAACCGGTGTATCCATGTGGCTGGCGTGATTTGCGACCAGGATCACTGGCTGATCGAGTGCGGCGAGCTTCTCAAAACCGTCTGACTTGCGCGCGGCATAGAAGTCCATGGTCGGGTTCAAGATGAATCGCATGAAGTTCTCGCGCACCCAGCGCGCCGGGAAGGAGCGCGCCCAGGGCAGATCCAGCTCCGCGGCCGCCTTGCGTAGCTCACGTACACGTTCCGGCGCGTTCTGGGCCGCCTCACGTGCGGCCTCGATCGCCACGTCGCTCAGTTCGCGCGCTTTCTGCGGCGCGTTTTGGGCCGCTTCTAGGGCGACGTCCTTGACGCGATCCCTCAGTTGCTCCTTGGTGAGCTTTTGATCTCCGAACGGCGGCACCGCCCGAGGTACCCCGGTGTGTGACCGCCGTTACAGTCAGCCCATCGTGACCGCGTAGACGTTGGTCGGCTCGAGCACCACTTCAAGACGGGTGTCGTCAGGACCGTCGTGCTCGCTCAGGTCGGCGCCGCCGTATTTGGCCCCGACCTTCTTGGCGAATACGTAGTCGGGGTCCGGGGTGGCCGTGACCGTGCCGCGCACCTCGAGATAGCGATAGGGGTTCGCTGGGTCGAGGATCATCAAGCTGACCTTGGGCCGCTTGAGCAGGTTCTTGGTCTTCAACCGCGAGGTGTTGAGGGAGAGCTTGATCTTGCCCTCGTCGTAGAGAAACCAGATGGCTGTGGCCTGCGGAAAGCCGTCGCCGCCGATCGTCGCGAGTGAGGCGACCTGGGCGTCGAGCAGATCCTTGTGTGAGTCGGGGAATGTGGTCATGGAGACATTCTTGCGGGGTTGGCCACTGGGCCTGCAGAAATGCGTGAGCATGTACCCATGACTACTTTCTCGACGAACGACATTCCTGACCTCGCCGGCCGCAGGGTGATCGTCACCGGGGCCAACAGCGGCATTGGCCGCAGCGCCGCTCAAGCGCTGGCGGCGGCCGGTGCGCAGGTCACGCTCGCTGTGCGCAACCTCCAGAAGGGCAACGAAGCATCCGCTTCCATGCAGGGCAACACTGAGGTCCGCCGGCTTGACCTCGCTGACCTGTCGTCCGTGCGTGAGTTCGCCGCCGGCTGGGACGGCGAGATCTACCTGCTGATCAACAACGCCGGCATCATGATCCCGCCTCTCTCCCGTACCGCCGATGGCTTCGAGATGCAGTTCGGAACCAACCACCTCGGCCACTTCGCGCTCACCAACCTGCTGCTGCCGCACGTCAGCGGCCGGGTTGTGACCGTCTCCTCGGGCATGCACAGGATCGGCACGATCGACTTCGACGATCTCAACTGGGAGCACAAGCGCTACCGCCGGTGGCTCGCCTACGGCCAGTCGAAGCTCGCCAACCTGATGTTCTCGAGTGAGCTCCAGCGGCGGCTGAGTCAAACCGGGTCTGAGGTCATTTCCACCGCGGCCCACCCGGGCTACGCAGCCACGAACCTCCAGTCCCACTCCGGCAACCCTGTGACCGAGCTGCTGATGGGCAAGGTCGGCAACCGCCTGTTCGCCCAGGACCAGGACGGTGGCGCCCTGCCGACGCTCTACGCCGCCGTGGCCGACGTCCCGGGCGGCTCCTTCGCCGGGCCGAGCGGCTTCCAGGAGTTGCGCGGCGCCCCGCATCTCGTCGGTCGCTCCAAGCGCGCCCTGGACGAGGAGGTCGGCAAGCAGCTGTGGAGCGTGTCGGAAGATCTGACCGGCACTACGTTTCCGCTCTAGCCGCGCAGCGCTCGGAGCTCATCCTCTTGAGGCGGCCACCGGGTCGGCACTGTCGACGCGGGTCATGGTGACCCGCGTCTCAAGGTCTGCGTTGGCAGCGCCGCGGTAGACGCCCTTGATCGGCGGCACGTCGGCGTAGTGGCGGCCGTGACCGATCTTGACGTGGCGCTCCCCGGCAAGTCCCCGGTTGGTCGGGTCGATGCTTACCCAGAACGGCTCGCCACCGTCGCCGGGTAGCAGCGCCTCGATCCAGGCGTGGGTATCGACCTCTACCGATTCAACCGCGCTGCCCGCCGGTGGCTGCGATGCGCCTCGCTCGGACTCTGCGGCCGTCGCGCCGGGCCCCGGAGCCCTTCGATCGGTCTCGGCGGTAATCGTCGCCGGTGGCACGGCCGCAGCGGCCCACCCGCCTTCGGTGGTGTACAGGTAGCCCGATACGTAGCGAGCCGCGATGCCCTGATGGCGCAGCAGACTGAGCCCGAGGTGCGCGAAGTCCTGGCAGACGCCGGCGCCGCCATCCAACAGCACCGACAGCGGCGAGTCGACGTAGGTCGCGCCCGGCCGATACTCGAATCGGTCGGGGATCATGTCGCAGACCTTCATCACGGCTGCGAGCGGGGTCGCCGCTTCACTGACGGCGCCGTGTAGGGCCACCATCAACGGGTGACCAGCGACGTCGTCAGTGGGCAGCAGAAACTCACTGGCCGCGGTGCTGTAGACCGGATCGTTCAGGCCTTCCCAGCTGGTCCCGTGCGGCTCCGGCTGGGGCTGCGTCGAGACTCGGGCGCGCACGTCAATCGTCATCTCGCGGTGCGGGCGCGTGACCTCGAACTCCACCACCTCGGTGCCGAAGTAGTCGTCGTGGCGGTGTAGGCGCACCTCCGGCGTCAGGCGCACGTTGAACTCGTCTACACGCTGGCGGCCGTTCGCGGCCGGCTTCACGCGCAGCGTGTTGATGTTGTCCACAACCTCGGCGTCGTACGTATACGTCGTCAGATACCTGATCGAGAAGTGCATCTCCTGTGGCTTATCGGCAGGTCCGCTCACATGTGCACCGGGGCGATTCCCGCGATCGTGAAATAGCGCTCGTCGATGTCGTGGTCGATCAGTCCCAGCTCGTCCTGGACCCCCGCCAGCAGCTCAACCAGCGAAGCGCTTGGCTGCTGCGTCCGCTGTTGGAGTTCTAAGTCTGCGATCAGGCGTCCGAGCCTAAGCACGGGCGGAGACGAGCGGGGTGTCTGGTCGGCTGTCTCCAATGCATCCTGGAGTGAGGCGAGCGCCGCCACCACTGAGCCCGGGTAGGCGCTCTCGTACAGCAGGAAGCTGCCGACGTTCGGCAGGTCCGGTTGCTGATGCACGGAGCGGCGGAACGCCTGGAAGCCGCCGACGGCCTGCAGCAGCGCGAGCGCCTCGGCCTCGTGCGTGGTGCTTCCGTCGAGCGTGTTGTCCGGCAACGAGGCGGCTGGGACGGCGATCCGCAGCATCCGCAGCACCATGTCGGCCTCCTCGATGCGGCCGCCGGCCTCCAGGAACGAGCGCGCCTCGTCGCGCAGCATCGTCTTCTCGAGCACCCCCCAGAACAGGGCGCAGCGCTCCTTGACCTCCTGATAAACCGAGTACGGGCCGGTCGCGAGCGCCGCCTCGAGGTCATAGCGTCCGAGTGAGAGGTAGAAGCCGTTGAGCGCCTCCCACATCTCGGTGGAGATCACATCGCGCAGCGTGCGCGCCCGTTCACGGGCCCGATAGATGCATGAGACGACGGAGGCGGGATTCTCGGTGTCGAGCGTCAGCATCGGTGCGATCTCACGGCGGCTGAGTGTGAGCAGACTCGGGACTGACGCGCCCTCTTCGTCGTCGTGCTTTTCCTGCCCGGGAACCGGTGGCTTGGCGCCGATCACCGCCAGCACGCCACGCCAGCTGATCGCGATGCCGCGAGAGTTCGCCCCACCCGCCCCGCCGGCCACGTCGGCGTGGAAAGCGCCGTCGAGCATGCGGGCGGTGTGCTCGGCGCGGGTCAGGTCACGGCCGAGCCAGAACAGCTCCTGAGCGATCCGGGCGAGCATCAGCCGGCCTGTTGCTGCTGCTGGGCCTGGCCCTGCCAGCCGCCGTAGCGGACATCAGGTAGACGCGGTGGCTGGCGCATCTCCACCTCGGCCTGGCTCGCTTCGAGGACCTCGCCGTCATCAAGCACCCACGTGTCCTTGGAGCCGCCGCCCTGGGACGAGTTGACGATCATCGACCCCTCCTTGAGCGCGACCCTGGTGAGGCCGCCGGGCACGATCCTGATCTCCTCACCGAATACGGCGAAGGGCCGCAGATCGACATGGCGCGGCGCCAGCCGCCCGTCAGCGGTCTCAGTGGGGACGGTTGAGAGGTGGACCAGCTCCTGAGCGATGAAGCGGTCTGGCTGAGACTGGATCAGCAGCGCCTCCTCTTCGAGCTCCTGCTTGCTCGCGTGCGGTCCGATGAAGACGCCCTTGCCACCCGATTCGGCGGTGGGCTTGACGACCAGTTCCGCCAACCGCGCGAGCACGTGCGCGCGAACCTTCTCATCGCTCAGCAGGTAGGTCTGGACGTTCTCCAGGATCGGCTCCTCGCTCAGGTAGAAGCGGATCATCTCCGGGACGTAGTGATAGGTCGCCTTGTCGTCGGCCACCCCGGTGCCAATCGCATTGGCGATCGCGACCGTGCCGGCGCGGTACGCACGTACCAGCCCGGGCACACCGAGCACCGAATCTGGACGGAACTCGAGCGGATCGATGAAGTCGTCGTCCAGGCGTCGGTAGATCGTGTGCACGCGCTGCAGGCCGGCGGTGGTGCGCATGTAACAGACCGCGTCGCGGACCACCAGGTCCGACGCTTCGACCAACTCCACGCCCATCTCACGCGCGAGGAAGGCGTGCTCGAAGTACGCGCTGTTGAGCGGCCCCGGGGTCCAGACGACGACCGTCGGCGTCTCGTTGCCCGCGGGTGCCACCGCACGCAGCGCGTCGAGCAGCAGCGTCGGGTAGTTGTTGACCGGTCGCACCCGGTGGCCGGCGAACAGCTCCGGCACCAGGCGCGTCATCGCCAACCGGTTCTCCAACACGTAGGAGATGCCGGAGGGCGTGCGCACGTTGTCCTCGAGCACGCGCCAGCTGCCGTCGCCGGCACGCACAAGGTCACAGCCGCAGACGTGGGTGTAGACACCGCCGGGAGCGCGAATGCCGTGGACCGGACGCTGGAAGCTCGGGCGGCTGACGATCAGCGACCACGGCACGATCCCGGCACGGACGATCTCACGCGCGTGGTAGACGTCATCTACGAACGCGTTCAGCGCGCGGATCCGTTGTGCCAGTCCGCGCTTGATCACCGTCCACTCCTGCGCGGTCAGGACGCGTGGCACCAGGTCGAGTGGGAACGGCCGGTCGCGCCGCTCGCCGTCGGTCCCCGCCACCTCGAAGGTGATGCCCTGCTGCATGAAGATCGCATCGCGACGGCGTCCGGCCTCCTGCAGCGCCCCCGGTCCCAGCCGCAGCAGCGCCTCGACCAGCGTCGTGACGTGGGGCTGTGGTGAGCCGTCGGCGCGCAGTAGCTCGTCCCACGAGCCAGCTGGAATCGTGTAGCCGTCGATCAGAGTCTCCCCGCTCACCCTGGGTAGCTTATGGCCGCCGACGCTGTGAGTACCACCGTCTTTCGGCTAATTCAGCGAGATCCGCGTTAGCCACTTGGACAACAGCGTTTGGAGGCTGGTGACCGACCCGCGACCTATTACGCTCCATACCAAGATGCGGGTGCTGATCACAGGAGCAGCGGGAATGCTTGGTGTCGACGTCCAGGCCGCGGCCTTGGCGGCGGGCCATGAGGTCGTCGCGCTGACGCGCGCCGACCTCGACATCACCGACCCAGCCGCCGTGCAGGCGTCGCTCACCGCCGCCGGACCCGAGCTGGTCATCAACTGCGCCGCCTACACGAAAGTCGACGAGGCCGAGGGCGACGGGCACGACGCCGCTCACCTGATCAACGGTGTCGGCGCGGGCTACATCGCGTCGGCGTCCGTTGCAGCGGGCGCTTGGCTGGTTCACGTCTCGACCGACTACGTCTTTGATGGCGCCAAAAGCTCCGGGCCGTATCTCGAGTCGGACGCGACGGCGCCGCAGTCGGTCTACGGGGCCTCGAAGCTCGAGGGCGAGCTTGAGGTCGCGCTGGCGGCGCCGCTGTCGCACTCGATCGTGCGAAGCGCTTGGCTCTTCGGTAACCATGGGCTCTGCTTCCCGGCGACGATGCTGCGGCTCGCGGCCCAGCGAGACACTCTCTCAGTGGTGGACGACCAACGCGGCTGTCCGACCTTCACGCCGGACCTGGCGCAGGCACTCTTGGCCGTGGCTTCGCAGCAACTGGTTGGGGTCGTGCACGTAGCGGGCGGCGGTGAGTGCAGCTGGTTTGAGTTCGCGCGTGAGATCGTCAGCGCTGCCGGTCTGCGGGCGATCGTCTCCCCCTGCACGACCGCGGAGTTTCCGCGGCCCGCGCCGCGGCCCGCGTACAGCGTCCTGCGCAGCGGCCGCAGCGAAGCGCCAGTCCTGCGGGACTGGCGCGAGGGCCTCCGTGAATACCTGGAAGCGCGGGAACCGACACAGGCGCCGGTCCTATGAAGCTGCTCGTCACCGGTGGGGCCGGCTTCATCGGCTCCAATTTCGTTCGCCACGTGGCCCGTGAGCGACCCGATTGGGAGCTCGTGGTCTACGACCTGCTGACCTATGCGGGCGACGCCCGCAACGTTGAGGGGCTCCCGCAGGTCACGCTGATTCAGGCCGACATCTGCGACGCGGAGCGGCTCGGTGCAGCCGTGCGTGAGTGCGACGCGGTGGTGCACTTCGCCGCCGAATCACATAACGACAACTCGCTGCACTCACCGTGGGCGTTCGTCCAGACCAACCTGATCGGCACCTACCAGGTGCTTGAGGCCGTCCGTCGCTACGGCGTGCGCCTGCATCACATCTCGACTGACGAGGTGTACGGCGACCTGGAGCTGGACGATCCCGGCAAGTTCACGCCGCAGACGGCGTACAACCCCTCGAGCCCTTACTCGAGCACAAAGGCCGGATCTGACCTGCTGGTGCGCGCGTGGGTGCGGAGCTTTGATGTGGAAGCCACGATCAGCAACTGCTCCAACAACTACGGCCCCTATCAGCATGTGGAGAAGTTCATCCCACGTCAGATCACCGAGGTGCTTGAGGGCCGGCGCCCGAAGCTCTACGGCGCCGGGCAGAACGTGCGTGACTGGATCCACACCGAGGATCACTCCTGCGGCGTGCTGACGATTCTCGAGCGTGGGCGGCTGGGTGAGACCTACCTGATCGGCGCCGAGGGTGAGCAGAGCAACAAGGACGTGGTTGAGTTGCTGCTCAAGCTGATGGGCCGCGATCCGAGTGATTACGACCACGTGAGCGACCGGCCGGGTCATGACCTGCGCTACGCGATCGACGCGAGCCGCCTGCGGGAGGAACTCGGTTGGCGGCCTCTGTACAAGGACTTCGAGCGGGGGCTCGCGGCGACCATCGAGTGGTACCGGGAGAACGAGTCCTGGTGGCGCCCGCAGAAGGCGCAGACCGAGGCCAAGTACGAGGTGCTTGGGCGATAGGCGCGCCAGTGGATTCCGGGACGGGGCCGCTCGACTCGCTTGAGGCTGAGATCTGCGCCTGCCGTGCCTGCCCTCGGTTGGTGGCGTGGCGAGAGCAGGTGGCTCGCGTCAAGCGGGCTGCTTTTGCCGATCAGCAGTACTGGGGGCGCCCGGTGCCGGGGTTCGGCGATCCTGGGGCGTCGATCGTGGTTCTGGGGTTGGCGCCGGCTGCCCATGGCGCCAATCGCACCGGCCGGATGTTCACCGGCGACCGTTCGGGCGAGTGGCTCTACCGGGCGCTCTGGCGGGCGGAGCTGGCGAGCGCGCCTGAATCTGTGGCGCGAGGCGACGGCCTGACGCTCAGCGGTTGCTGGATCACGGCGGCGGTCCGCTGCGCGCCCCCCGCCAACAAACCGACCGTCGATGAGCGCGACGAGTGTGGCTCGTGGCTGAACGCAGAGTTGGCGCTGTTGCCTCAAGTTCGCGTGGTGGTCTGTCTCGGCGCGTTCGCGTGGGACGCGGCACTGCGCCACTTCGGCTCGCCGCGGCCGAAGCCGAGGTTTGGGCACGGCGCGGAGCTGTCGCTGCCTGCCGCGGAGCCTCCACTGCCCCCGGCGACCGGAAGTAAGGGACGTTATGGCTCAGATCTGAGCTACAACGCCCCTTACTTCCCGATCACGCTGCTCGCGAGCTACCACGTGAGCCAGCAGAACACCTTCACCGGCAAGCTCACCGAGCCGATGCTCGACGCCGTCTTTACGCGTGCGGTTGAGCTCGCGGGAGCTTGAAGACGCCGTTGCCGGTGCGGGTGCGCGATGATCTGCCACTGACATGAGTGCTGCCGAGACAAACCTGCCCGAACTGATCGTCGCTAGAGAGCCCGAACTGGCTGAGCTCAGGATCGCCGATGCGCCCGAGCGCTGGAGCGCGCTCGGCTTTGACGTGGACGGGGGCAGCTTGGACATCGGCATGGTCCGCATGTGGCTCGGCGCCGAGGGCGAAGGCATCAGCTCATGGTCGTTGCGGCGCGTCAACGCTACCGGCTCAATTGACGGACTACCGACCACCGCGCCCCGGATGGTTGTGCCGCCGCCATTTCGCACGCATCCGAATGGGGCGACGGGTATCGATCACGTGGTTGTGGTCACGCCAGACTTCGATCGCACCTCGGCTGCGCTGGCCAAGGCCGGCGTCGATCTGCGGCGTGACCAGTTCACCGAGGGCCGTGGGCGCCTCGGCTTCCGCCGGATCGGACCCGCGATCTTGGAGTTGGCCCACCGGCCTGAGATGGAGGGCGATGACCCGAAGCTCTGGGGGCTGACGTTCGTCGTGATCAGCCTTGAGGTCCTGGCTGAGCGGCTTGGTGATCTGCTCGGACCGATCGGCCCCGCCATCCAGTCCGGCCGCCGGGTCGCCACCCTGAACCGTGAAGCTGGGCTCTCGATGCCGGTGGCGTTCATGAGCCCGGAGCCACCGTGAGCCCGGAGCCACCGTGAGCGAGCGCCCCAAAGCAGTCAGTCAGACTTGACGGGGCGGTTCAAGAGCTGGTTCGGCCCCTACGGCGAGGTGCTGACGCAGCGTGATGTACGCCTGCTGTTCGGCGGCCTCACGATCTCCGCGACGGGCAGCTGGGCTTACAACACGGCGCTGCTTGCGTTCATCTATGAGCGCACGCACTCGCTGGGTTGGGTCGGCGCTGCCGGCGTCGCGCGGATGGTCGCTTCCCTGGTTCTCAGTCCCTACAGCGGTGTGGTGGTCGAGCGCAGCGACCGCTTCCGCCTGATGTACGGCACCAACCTGTTAGCCGCCGTCTGGCAGGTCGGGTTGGCGATCGTCGCGCTTTCACACGGGCCGGTGGTGCTGGCGATCGTCTTCTCGGTGCTGACCGCCGCTGTCACCACCTTTGAGAAGCCTGCGGTCGGGGCGACGATGCCGACGCTCGTCTCGGAGCGCAATCTTGTCGCCGCGAACGCGCTGCAGTCGACGATCGACAACCTGACGCTGATCGTCGGCCCGGCGATCGGCGCCCTGCTACTGCTCACGGGGTCGGCCTCAGTGGTGTTCTTCGTCAACGCGGCCAGCTTCGTCCTCGCAGCTCTGTTGGTCTCCCAGATCAAGCACCGCACGGTCAAGGTCGATGTGAGCGAGGGCGGGACCGTCGGGTTCCTGCAGCAGATCGGCGTCGGCATGAGAACGATCCTCGGCGCGCGATCGGCTCGAGCGCTGGTCGCGCTCTGCGCGCTCGTCAGCTTCGTCTACGGCACAGACACCGTGTTGTTCATCGGCGTATCCGCGGACAAGCTCGGCACCGGCGCCAAGGGCTACGGCTACCTGCTGGTCGGGCTCGGCATCGGTGGCGTGCTGATGGCGGCGGCGGTGGACAAGCTCGCGTCGCGTTCACGGCTGGCCTGGGTGATCATCGCCGGCGTCGCCGGGTACTGCTTGCCGACGGCGCTGCTGGTCGTGGTCCACTCGCCGGTCCTGGCGGTGGCCGTTGAGGTCTTCCGCGGCGGCTCGACGCTCGTGGTCGATGTGCTCGCCTTCACCGCCCTGCAGCGCGCCACCCCGAGTGATCAGCTCGGGCGCGTGATGGGCGTCTTCTGGGCGCTGATCACCGCCGTGATCGCGCTCGGCATGCTGATCACACCGCAGATCTCCCACGCGTTCGGGCTCAACGCGGCCCTCTGGATCATGGCCGTGGCTCCATTCCTGCTCGGCCTGCTTGGGCTGCCGGCGCTGCTCTCCGTGGACCGCGCCACCGCTGCGGCCAGTGCTGCCCTGGCGCCGCGTGTCGCACTGCTCGATACCCTCGACATGTTCGCCTCCGCATCGCGGCCCCTGCTCGAGCGCCTCGCCTCGGTGATGCAGGACCGGGACTTCGCTGCGGGCAGCAAGATCATCATCGAGGGCGCTCCGGCTGACTTCGTGTACGTGCTCGTCGAGGGCGAGGTCGAGGTCACAGCCAGCGGCGAATCCGGCGGCGCGCCCAAATTGATCCGGATGATGCGCGCGCCCGTGTACTTCGGCGAGATCGGCATCCTCGAGCGCATTCCGAGGACCGCGAACGTGACCGCCTCGACCGCGTGCAAGTGCGCGCTGATCGACGGTGAGACCCTGCTTGAGGCGCTCAGCGACGCATCGGCGTCGAGTTCATTGCGGGACAGCGCCAGCAGTCGCTTGGCGGTGACCCATCCGTCGCTACGCTCAGGCGACGATGAGGCAGCCACCTTCGCTGGAAGCCTTTAGCGCCGCCACCCGCGACTGGTTCACGCGTGCGTTTGACGCGCCGACACCGGCCCAGGAGCAGGCGTGGCCGGCGATCGCATCCGGTGACCACGTGCTGCTGGCGGCTCCGACCGGCTCGGGTAAGACGCTGGCCGCGTTCCTATGGGCGATCGACACGCTCGCGGCCGAGCGGGCAGGTGCGGATGGGGACCGAGAGTCAGCGGCCGCCCGCCCCGCTTCGCAGGACCGACAACGCGGCATCAGCCTGGTCTACATCTCGCCGCTGAAAGCCCTCTCATACGACATCGATCGCAACCTGACGGTGCCACTGCGCGGGATCGGCGCGGATCTCAAAGTCGCAGTGCGCTCGGGTGATACCCCCCAGCGTGAGCGCCAGGCGATGCTGCGCAACCCGCCCGACATCCTGATCACGACACCGGAGTCGCTGTATCTGATGCTCACCGGCCAGGCCCAGAAGCTGTTCAGCGGCACGCGCTGGTGCATCGTCGATGAGATCCACGCCGTCGCCGCGACCAAGCGTGGTGCCCATTTGGCGCTGACGCTGGAGCGGCTCACACAGGTGGCGGGTGGCGAGGTGCAGCGGATCGGGCTGAGCGCCACCCAGAACCCGCTGGAGGAGGTCGCGAAGTTCCTGGTCGGAACGGGACGCACGTGCCGGATCGTCGACGCGGGAGTGCGCAAGCCGCTGGACCTCCAGATCCAGGTCCCGGTCGAGTCGATGACCTCGCCTGAGGGTATGCCCGGGATCGAGCTCGACCCGCTCGCCGGTGGAAGCGAAGCGACGCTCAACTCGATCTGGCCGGCGATCTACCCCGAGCTGTTGACGCTCGTACGAGAGCACAACTCGACGATCATCTTTGTCAACGCGCGTCGCAGCGCCGAGCGGCTGGCGCTGCGGCTCAACGAACTGGCAGCCGCGCAGGACGAGGGTGCTGGAAGACCGATCACCGAGATCGCCAGAGCGCACCACGGTTCGCTGGCGCGGGAGGAGCGCACGAAGGTCGAGGAGTTGCTCAAGTCCGGGCAGCTCCCGTGCCTGGTCGCGACCTCGTCGCTCGAGCTCGGCATCGACATGGGGGCTGTCGATCTGGTGATCCAGGTCGAGTCGCCGAAGTCGGTAGCTCGTGGATTGCAACGCATCGGACGCGCCGGGCACAACGTCGGCGACGTCAGCCGCGGTCGCATCTTCCCGAAGTTCCGCGCCGACCTCCTGGAGTGCACAGTCGTCACCCGGCGCATGCGAGAGGGGGCGATCGAGCGCACGGTCGTACCTCGCAACCCGCTCGACGTGCTGGCCCAGCAGGTGGTCGCGATTGCGGCGTCCGTTCCCGACGAGGACGGCGTCTTGTCGGTCGACGAGTTGTTCGCGCTGGTCACCCGTACCTACACGTATTCCGAGCTCAGCCGCGCCTCGTTTGAGAACGTGCTCGACATGCTCGACGGCCGCTATCCGTCGTCTGAGTTTGCCGAGCTGAGGCCGCGGATCATCTGGGATCGGATCGCGGGAACGATCCGTGCCCGGCCCGGTGCGCGTCAGCTGGCGGTGGTCAACGCCGGCACGATCCCCGACCGTGGCAACTACCTGGTGACCCTGCCCGACGGCCGTCGTGTCGGCGAGCTCGATGAGGAGATGGTCTACGAGGCTCGCCCCGGGCAGTCGTTCCTGCTTGGCGCCTCGACCTGGCGGATCGAGGAGATCGGCCGCGACCGCGTGATCGTCACGCCGGCCCCCGGCATGCCGGGCGCGGTGCCGTTCTGGAAGGGCGACGGCGTCGGCCGCCCGAGCGAGCTGGGGGAGGCGATCGGCGCCTTCTCACGCTGGGCCGTCGACCAGGAGCCATCGCTGCTGGTGGCCGAATATGACCTCGACACTCGCGCTGCCCGCAACCTCGTCGAGTACCTGCGAGATCAGCGCGACGCGACCCGGGTCGTTCCCAGCGACAAGGCGATCGTGCTCGAGCGCTTCCGCGATGAGATCGGCGACTGGCGCCTCTGCGTGCTCTCGCCCTTCGGCGGCCGTGTTCACGCCGCCTGGGGGCTCGCGCTCAGCGCCCGCATCCGTGAGGAGCTGGAGCTCGAGGCCGATGCGATCTGGTCGGACGACGGGATCATCGTCCACCTTCCCGATGCCGAGGAGCTCGACTCGGCGCGACTCGCGGAGATGGTGCTGATCGAGCCCGATGAGGTTGAAGATCTGGTCGTACGCGAGCTCTCGGGCAGCGCCCTGTTCGGCGCGCGCTTCCGTGAGAACGCGGCTCGAGCGCTGCTGATCCCGCGCGCGTACCCCGGCAGACGCACACCGCTCTGGCAGCAACGGCTGAAGTCCCAGTCGCTGCTAGAGGTGGCGCGCAAGTACGGCGACTTCCCGATCGTGCTCGAGACCTTCCGCGAGTGCTTGCGCGACGTTCTGGATCTACCGGCGCTGGTCACGCTGCTCAGCAAGCTGAGCCGCCGTGAGATCTCGCTGGTCGAAGTTGAGACGCAGACCGCCTCGCCGTTCGCCTCCTCACTGCTGTTCGACTACGTCGCCACCTACATGTATGAGGGCGACACGCCCAACGCCGAGCGCCGCGCCGCCGCCCTCTCTCTGGACCGTGACCTCTTGCGCGAGCTGCTCGGCCAGGATGAGCTGCGCGACCTGATCGACCCCGGCGCGTTGGCGGCAGTCGAGGACGACCTGCAGTGGCTCTCTGAGCAGCGGCTGGTCGCCACGCGGGATGCGCTGCACGACATGCTGCGGGCGCTCGGTGACCTGAGTGAACCCGAGCTCGCCGCGCGTGTGCTCGCGGGCGTCGAACTCGAACCGATGCTGACCGCACTCGCCGGTGAGCGTCGCGCCATCAAGGTCAGGCTCGGCGGGGAGCAGCGCTGGATCGACGCGGCCGACGCCGGGCTCTACCGCGACGCGCTCGGCGCGGTCCCGCCGGGCGGTCTGCCCGAGGTCTTCCTGACCGATGTCCAAGACGCTCTGGTCAAGGTCGTGCGGCGCTTCGCCGCGACGCACGGGCCGTTCGTGACCGGCGACTTGAAGGAGCGGTACGGCGTCGATGTGTCCAGCGCGCTTGGCGCCCTCGAACGCGACGGTGAGCTCGTGCTCGGTGAGCTTCGCCCCGGCGGAAGCGGCCGCGAATGGTGCCACCCCGAGGTGCTGCGGAGAATTCGCCGAGCATCGCTGGCAGCGCTGCGCAAAGAGGTTGAACCTGTCGAGGCGCGCGCGCTTGCGCGCCTCTTGCCGCTCTGGCAGGGCGTCGATCGTCATCTGCCCTCCGGCGCCGGCGTCGATCGCCTGCGCGACGCGCTGGTGCCGCTGCAGGGGCTCGCCTTGCCGATCGAGATCTGGGAGAAGGAGATCCTGCCGCGCCGTGTGGGCGCCTATTCGATCACCTGGCTTGATCAGCTTTCGGCCTCCGGAGAGGTCGTCTGGATCGGCGCCGGCGCGCTCGGCCGTTCGGGGCGGGTGGCGCTCTACTTCCGCGAGGATCTGCCGCTGCTGGCCGCTGCGCCCGCGCCCGCGCCCGACAACGCGACAGATGTCCACGATGCTCTGCGCGAACGTCTCACGCGTGGCGCCTGTTTCTTCGCCGACCTGCTGGTCGAGCTTGGAGAGGTCGACAGCGCCAGCCTCACGGATGCTCTGTGGGACCTGGTCTGGGCGGGCGAGGTCACGAACGACGCGGTCGCGCCGTTGCGCGCTCCGAGGTTGTCGGTCGCGCGGGGGGCGGGTGGGTTGGCTCGGATGAGCCAACCCACCCGCCCCAGCCGCTTCGCGAAACGTGGCCGCGCCGCAGCCGCCACCCACGTTCAAGGCCGTTGGTCGCTTACCGCCCAGCTCTTCCCGAGCGCTGCGGCTGACCCCGTCGCCAGGCGGCGTGCGCTGGCCGAGCTGCTGCTCGAGCGCTACGGGATCCTGACGCGGGAGCAGGTCAGCGCTGAGGGCGTCACCGGCGGCTTCTCAGCCATCTACCCGGAACTGACCCAGCTTGAGACGCTCGGCATTGCACGCCGTGGTTACTTCGTCGAGGGGCTCGGCGGCGCCCAGTTTGCGCTGCCCGGCGCGGTTGAACGGCTGCGCGAGCGGCCGCCGCGCGAGCAACAGCCGCTGGTGCTCTCCGCGGTCGATCCCGCGCAGCCCTATGGCGCTGCGTTGCCATGGCCGAAGCGACGCGACCGGTCGAGTCCTGGCGACCCAGCCCCCAGCCAGCGGGCGCCGGCCCGGCAGGCCGGCGCCCAGGTCGTGCTCACCGGTGGTGAGCCGATCCTCTACCTGGAGCGCGGCGGCAAGAGCCTGCAGACACTGGTCGCGGCCGACGATCCGCGGCTGGTGCCGGCGCTCGCCAAGTTGGTGGAGCACATCCGAGCCGGGCGTGGTGCCCTGCGCCGGCTGGGGCTGGAGAAGGTGGATGGCGAGTCCGCACTCTCCTCACCGCTGGGGGCGGCCCTGATCGCAAACGGCTTCCAGGAGGGGCCGCGGCGTCTTACCCTGAGTGCATGACCGCTTCGCGCCACGCGCCATTTCGGCGTGTCGGGCACAAGGGTGCCGACCTGATCGCGCCGGGGAACACGCGCGCGAGCTTCGATGCGGCACTCGCGGCCGGCGTCGACATGATCGAATTCGACGTGCTGCCCGATCTGGAATCGTCGGCCTCCGGACAGGCTCACGCCGCGCCCGCGGATTCCCGGCGGCTGATGCTCGCCCATGACTACGGGCACGAACCCGAGCTGTCGCTCGAGCAGGGGCTCGACCACCTCGCCTCCGGCGCCTTCGCGGGGCTGGAGTTCGACGTCGATCTGAAGCTGCCGGGCTACGAATTGCAGGTGGTCGAGGCGTTGCGTGAACGTGGGCTCGAGTCACGGGTGCTGATCTCGAGCGCGCACCGGGTCAGCCTCGCGACGATCCGGCGCGAGGCGCCGGAGTTCCGGGTCGGCTGGTCGGTGCCGAACCTGCGCCGCGACCCGTTTCGCAGTCCGCTGCTGCTGCCAGGCGCGGTTGCCGCGCTCTACGCCGCGCGGGCGATCCTGCCGTCGCGAGCAAACGCGGCAATCCGGGCCGGCGCCTGCCACGCGCTGATGGCTCACTGGCGGCTCGTGACGCCGCGGCTGGTCCGTGCCATCAACCAGGCCGGCGGCGAGCTCTATGTCTGGACCGTCGACGATCTGAAACGGATCCGCTCGCTGCAGGCGCTCGGTGTCACGGGCGTGATCAGTAACGATCCGAGATTGTTTACCGCGCTGGTGTGATGGATCGGCGGCGTCGGCGTAGTGAGGGTGTGAGGACGAGTTCGACGATGAACCGCAGCGAGCAGAGCCAGTCCTGGGAGCGGCTTGAGCAGCTCTACCGCTCGAGCCGTGACGACGTCTATGCGTACGTGCTCACGCTGCTGCGCGATTCGTCCGCCGCGGAGGATGTGACCGCGGTCGCGTTCGAGCGCGCCTACCGCCGCCGCCGGACCTTCGACCGCCACCGTGGCGAGGAGCGTCCGTGGCTGTTCGGGATCGCCCGCAACGCTGCGCTCGACGAGCTGCGTCGCCGCGGTCGCGTCGCCGCACTCGTGATCGACCCCGAGTCTCCGGACGCGGAGCCCGCGCTGATCGACGACGAGGCCGACATCCTCCTGCGTCGAACGGCGGTCCGTACCGCACTCGCGGAGCTGCCCGCACGGGACCGCGAGCTGCTCGCACTCAAGTTCCAAGCAGGGCTGAGTAACGCTGAGCTGGCTGAGGTGCTCGGCGTCAGCGAATCCAACGCCGGCACGATGCTGCATCGCGCCGTCCAGAAGCTGAGGAAGGCCGTCAATGCGCCAGTCTGAAGACATGCCGCTAGACCCTGAGGTGCTCGCGGAGCTGGAGGCGATCGACGCCACGCTCGCCGGCGAGCCGGTCGATCCCGACCACGCTGAGATCGCAGAGCTGGCGCTGCTGCTTGCGGCGACGCGCGAGCTGCCCTCCGAGCAGTTCACGCAGACGCTCGACGCTCGCGTGGCGCGGCGGTTCGTCGCGGCGCCCGCTGCTGCAAGCCCGCGCCAGCGGGCGCGGGCGCGGTTCTCGCTGTGGTCGACTCGCCCTGCCTTCGCGTCGGCGCTGGCCGGCGGCTTCGCTGCTGTGGTCGTGGCGACGGTGATCGCCAGCGGCGCGCTCTCCTCGGGGCCGGCGCGCACCGCGGTGAACGGTCCGGTTGTCTACTCCAAGGAGCACACGCTCTCCACCGTCGCCGGCGAGCTCAATACCAACGCCGGCACGACGAGCGAACACACCCCGTCGCGAGCTGCGAAGTCGGCCACGTTCGGAGCGGCTAGCTCGAACGGCGCGGCGGCGCTGTCGACAACCAACCTGACGACCGCATCGCTGTCTCCAACTGTCCCCACCCCTGCTGCCGGCACCGCCAGCCACGTGATCCAGTCAGCGCAGCTGCAGCTGACGACCCCCAACGCGCACATCGATGCGGTCGCGCAGGAGGTCTTCAACGTCGTCTCGCTGGAGAACGGCACGGTCCAGCACTCGCAGGTGACACAGGCTGCGGGTGGCGACAACGGTGGCAGCTACGCGACCTTCTCGCTCAGCATTCCGACCTCAAACCTGCAGCAGACGATGACGCGCATGTCGTCGCTTAACTACGCCAGCGTCTCCTCGCGGACCGACGGGACCCAGAACGTCGGCGGCCAGTACGGGGCAGATCAGCGCCATATCGCCGATCAGAAGGCCGTCCGCAGCGCGCTGCTGCGCCAGCTGCAGACGGCTTATACGCAGTCTGCGATCGACAGCCTGCAGGCCCAGCTCAAGCTGGCAGAGCAGCAGCTCTCCTCCGACCAGACGGCGCTGGCATCGCTCCAGCATCAGATCAGCTACAGCTCGCTGCAGGTGCAGGTCAACGCCGGACCGATCGTGCTCCCGTTGAGGGCAGCCCAGAGTCACGGTTTCACTGTCGGTCGCGCGGCTCACGATTCCGTGCGGGTGTTGGTCGTCGCGGCCGGAGTCGCGCTGATCGCCCTGGCCGTGATGGTGCCGCTCGGGCTTGTGGCGGTACTGGCCGCCTGGGTCGCGTACTGGCTGCGCCGCCGCCGGCGCCAGCAGGCGCTCGACGCCGCCTGATCGCTGGCCGGCGCGGGCAGCCGTGGGATAGGCGTTTGGGGGCTCGCCCAGTGGCCCCGTCCGCGAATCCTGCGGCATTCGAGCGGCCCCTGGAGGCGCCTGACAGCGTCCTCAGTCGGGTCAATACCTCCAGTATTGACCCTCCCTGCGTCCTCCCCAGGCACCTCCAGTGACCACTCTCGGTGCCCAGCAGGGCTCACGGACGGAACCACTGGTGTGACGATCGTCACTGGTGCGCCCATTCACGTATAGCCTTCGGGCATGTCTGAGTTGATCTACGGGGAGCGTCCGGCCCACGAGGACGCGGACGGCCTGCTGATCCTGCACCACGGACGTGGAGCCGACG
>Ga0224557_1001473_pt1 | contig 22622 bp, 13 predicted proteins | sample 714S31014metaG_FD_180677 | JGI IMG/M metagenome (GOLD analysis project Ga0224557, IMG submission 180677) | Peat soil microbial communities from Stordalen Mire, Sweden - 717 S3 10-14 | ecosystem: Environmental > Terrestrial > Soil > Wetlands > Peat | place: Sweden: Norrbotten County, Stordalen... | reverse complement strand
GTGAGTGTGAGCGTGAGTGTGAAAGCGCTCCGCGACTTCCCATCGTCTCCGTGACGAAATTTCGTCGCCGTCGCTTCGTCACGCGCTGTGCTTCGTCACCCTCCCCAGGTGAATCGTCAGGAATTTAACTGCTTTGCTTTCCGCGCTCCACGTCCTTCGTCGCGCCGGCGCACAAGTTTGGCACGCGCCGTGCCTATACACAGGCATGGCGCAAGGCGGGCCAGCAAGTGCTGCGAATCACTCTTGAAGAAAAATCGGATGCAGTCGTTCTCAAGTTGGAAGGGCGCCTTGCCGGACCATGGGCGGACGAACTTCGCCGTCTCTGGGAAGAGAAAGCTGCGACATGCGCGCAGAAGAAACTATCTCTCGATCTGCGGGAAACCACTTTCGCCGATGGCGACGGAATTCGGATTCTGCAAACCATCTACTCTCAAACCGGAGCCGCAATCCTCGCCGGCACACCATGGACCCAGTATCTTGCCGAAGAAGTGGCAAACACGAATTCTCAACCAGCGGGCCCGGAGGTCTGAAATGCACACAGCATACGAATCGACGAACGAGGCGAATGTTCCTTCCTATCTGAAGGGCGAGTTTTTCAAGTCGTTACCGGCCGAAGCTCTGGCCGAACTCGAGCACCTGCTCGCGCCCTCCAATTACCCCGCTGGCATGGTTCTCTTCTGCGAGACGCAACCGGCCTCGGGCATCTACGTAGTTCTCGAGGGCGAGGTCAAGCTCTCCATCAATTCGCCCGACGGCCGCCGCCTGAGCTTCCGCATCGCCAAGGCAGGCGAAGTGCTGGGCCTTTCCTCCGCGCTCTCTGGCGGGGCATATGAAATGACCGCGGATACGATGTATCCGACCAAAATCGCGCACATCTCGCAGACGGCCTTCCTGCAATTCATGTCTCGCCATCCCGCCGTCTACCAATCCGTGGCGCGCGAGATGGTTCGCACCTACCACGCCGCCTGCGAGCAACTGCGCATGGTGGGTCTCTCAACTTCTGTACCCGAGCGCCTGGCGCGTCTGCTGCTGGTGTGGAGCGACGAGCCCGGCCAGAAACCCGAACGCGCGGCGCGTTGCCGTCTCTCGCTTACGCACGAGCAGATCGGCGAGTTCATCGGCGCATCACGCGAAACCGTTACGCGCACGTTGAGTATTTTTAAGAATCATCACCTGGTGGCGCAGCACGGATGCACGCTGACCATCCCCAGCCGCGTAGCTCTCGAGAGCTACGCGCGCGGTTGAACCGAAGATTTCATCCTCCTGGAGAAACAACTCAACCGGCCGTTTGCTGAAGCTGTGCTTTAGGGAAAGCATAGAGCCATACCAGCAAGCGGCCTCTTTTTTTGTGCAGCCGTTTCAAGCTCTCTGCATCTGCCGCAGCGCCAACTGCGCCGCATGATGGCCGCACATGCCGTGCACGCCGCCCCCGGGAGGCGTCGACGCCGAGCACAGATACAAATTCCTGGCGCCCGTAGCGTAGCCGCGCAGAGTGGGCCGGAAAATCATCTGGCGCAGCGACAATGCGCCGCCGCCGATGTCGCCTCCCAGAAGATTCGCGTCCATCGCTTCCAGTGTTGCCGGCGTAGAAACGTGACGCGCCAGAATGCAATCGCGAAAGCCAGGAGCGAAGCGCTCGATCTGCGCCTCAACACGTTCCGTCATGTCAAACATCGACCCGTTGGGCACGTGACAATATGCCCACAGCACATGGTGGCCCGCAGGCGCGCGCGTGGGATCGAAGAGCGTGGGCTGAGCAGCCAGCACGAAGGGCCGTTCCGCGCACCGGCCGTGCGCCACGGCGTATTCCGAAGCGGCGATCTCTTCGAATGTTCCTCCAAGGTGTACCGTGATGGCGCGCCGGCATTGCTGTGCGCGCCACGGGACAGGATCTGAAAGTGCGTAGTCGATCTTGAATGCGCCCGGCCCCGGCTGGAATCGCTCGAACGCGCGCCGGTAGCCGCTGCCAATCCGGTCGCCGGCAATCGCCAGCAGTTGTCGCGGTGCGGTGTCGAAGAATACGAACTCGCTGTCCGCTTCGAGCTCTTTGAACGCCGCGGCGTCGATACGGTGCGAAGTGTGCACCGTGCCGCCGAGCGAGCACAGATAACTGATGAGCGCCTGAGCAATTGCGCGCGCGCCGCCACGCGGTATCGGCCAGCCCACCGCATGAATCGTAATGCCGAACATCCATCCGATAGTTGCACTCAGCGGCGCGTCGAAGCTCAGGCAGGAGTGCCCTGCCAATCCTGCAAACACTGCGCGCGTGCGCGCGTTCGAAAAATGGCGCGCCGCGAAGCCTCGCGCGGACTCAAGCGCGCTCAATCCGAACTTCGACCTGCGCAAAGGATGATGCGGCACGCGCAGCAATGGCCCCAGCGCATCTTGAGCAAATTCCTGCCAATCATCGGCCGCGGGCTGCATCAAACGCCGCCACGCCTTGCCGTCTTCTGCCAGCGCGCGCTCAGTTGCGGCCAGGTCGCGCTCCAGCACCACCGCAGTGCCGTCATCGAGTGGATGCGCTAGGGGAGCATCGCCGTGGATCCACTCCAACCCGTGCTCCGCCAGCGGAAGCGTATTGAAAAACGGCGATCCTGCCGCAAAGGGATGGACGGCCGAACCAAAATCGTGCAGAAATCCCGGCAGCGTCAGCGGCAAGGTGCGGGTTGCGCCGCCCGGTTCAACTTCCGCCTCGTAGACGTCCACGCGCAGCCCCGCCTGCGCCAACACGATGGCGGCGGCCAGCCCGTTCGGGCCCGATCCGATCACGCAAGCGCGGCGCATCGTGGCCTTGTCCTCCAGCGCGATCTCGTGGCAGCGTAGATCAAACGGCCAGCGACCCTAACTCAGCGGCGCCGTCAGCAACGCCGGCTTCTGGTCGGCGAGGGTCAGCATCAGTTCGCCGAAAAGCGTGTTGGCCCACGCAAACCACGAGCGCGTAAACTTCGATGGATTGTCCTTGTTGAACGACTCGTGCATGAAGCCTGTACCTGCCGTCGTGTCGCGCAGCCAGCGCAGACATTGGCGAATCTCCGCATCGTCGGTCGACGTGAACGCGCGATACATGATCGACATCGGCCAGATGGAGTTGAGCCCGATATGCGGCCCGCCCACGCCCTCCGCTGCCGTGCCGCGGAAGAAATAGGGATTGGCTTCGCTGAGCGCGAAGGCGCGCGTCCGCTGATAGACCGCATCGTTGACCGGGCAGACGCCCAGGTAGGCCAGCGTCACAAGGCCAGGTGCGTTGGCGTCGTCCATCAGCAATTGGCCGCCGTAGCCGTCCACTTCATACGCCCAGATCTCGCCTAGTTGCGGATGGTTCACGCGCCCGTGTTGCGCGGTGGCCTGCGCCACTTCACCGCTCAGCGCCGAGGCCCGTGCTGCAAGCGCCGCGTCATGCGCCGCGTGCGCGGCCAGCTCTGCCATTTGGTTCAGCGCCTTGGCCGCGAAAAGATTCGACGGCACCAACAATGGAAAAATGCACGCATCGTCCGACGGCCGGAACATGCTGAAGATCATTCCGTTCGGCCTCGCCGGATTGCCGAATCCCGAAAGCCCCTGCGTGTCGTAAGGTGACTCAGCCCTGCGCTGGAAACTGTACGGCCCATGCGCCTGTTTGCGCTGCTGCTCGGTAAAGGTGCGCAGAATCTCATCCGCCGCCGCGCGCCACTGCGCATCGAAGGGACCGGTGTCGCCTGTGGCTTGCCAATAGCCGTATGCCAGCCGAATCGGAAAACACAGCGAATCGATCTCCCACTTGCGTTCGGCCACGCCTGCGTGATGCTCTGTACGGTCGCCTTCCGCCCAGGTGAGCGGCGGATCAGTGCTCTCGCGCGTAAACGCATTGGCGTAGGGATCGAGGTGAATCATGCGCGCCTGGCGGCGAATGACACCTTCGAGCAGAATGCGCAGACGCGCGTCCTTGCGCGCCAGCCGCAGATAGGGCCACACCTGCGCCGAGGAGTCGCGCAGCCACATGGCGTCGATGTCGCCGGTGACCACATAGGTGTCGGGATGCTTGTCTACGACGCTGGGATAAACAGTCGTGTCGAGTGTATTGGGCAGGCAATTTTCCACCAGCACGCGCAGAGCCGGGTCGGCAATCTGGCGCTGCAAAGTGGCAATGGCATCCTCCACCACCGGCGAAGTAAACTTGCGATCCGCCACGGGCGGCCGCGCATGAGGCAGCTTCGGGCTCGCGGGCACAGTCGATGGCTGCTCCCCAAACGCGCGCGCGACCCCCGCTTGCATCAGGCCAAATGCGCCCGCGCCCAGCAGAACCTCACGCCGCGTCGGCCGCTCTCTCCTCGATTCGTCTTTCATTGCGCAACAAACTCCTGCAAAATCAAGTCGGAATGATTGTATTCGCGGCAAACCACCGCGCCGTTCGATTATAGTTTCAAGCAACGCCCCGTAACCGGTTTCTCGCGTGGATTTTTGTGAGGTGTTTCGTTATGCGTCGATTGATTCTCGCTGCATGGCTTTGCCTTTTAGCCATCCCAGCGTTCTGCGCCGCGCCGTCGGCGCTCTTTTACATGACCGATGCCGCCGATTCCGTGCGATCATTTCTCGCCCACTCAGGCAAGATCGATCTGCTGGTGCCAGCCTGGTACAGCGTGGATGAAAGCGGGCTGGTGACGGGCGCGCCCAACGCGACGGTGCTCAAAGCCGCGCAAAGCCAGGGCCTGCCGGTTATGCCCATCGTCGCGCTCTTCGGGAAAGCCAAGTTCCACAATTTGGCCGGCAGCGAAGCCGCACAAAAGCGCATGAACGATGCGCTGCTCCGCGAGGCCAGGCTGCACGGCTACGTTGGCTTCCAAATCGATTTCGAACACGTCGACTATCTCGACCGCGATTTGTTGACGACGCTGGTCGCGCACTCAGCGGACACGCTGCACAAAGCGGGCCTCAAGCTCACCATTGCCACTGTGCCTAACGCGCCCGGCTATCCAGGCAATGGCGGATTCTCAAAGTGGATGTTCACCGACTGGCGCGGCGCGTACGATCTTGCCGCTCTCGCCAAATCCGTGGACCTGATTTGTCTGATGACCTACGACGAGCACACGCGCTGGACCATGCCCGGCCCCGTCGCCGGCTGGCAATGGACCGTCGAAAATTTAGACTACGCGCTCCAGTTGGTGCCCAAAGAAAAGCTCTCGCTCGGCATCCCGCTTTACGGCTACCACTGGTACACCGGTGCGCCCATCACGGATAAGACCACCGGCGACGAGCGGCCCAATCTCACGGGCGACTCCATCAAGGCGGCCGACGCTCTGCAATTGTCCACCGAATTTGGCGCCAAGCCCGATTGGGATGCGACCGACCACACAGCTTTCTTTTGGTTCTACCGTGATCAGTTGCGCGAGTGGGTTTTCTACACAGATCAGCGCACGTTTCGCGACCGGTATCAATTGGCGGCGGATCGCGGCCTCGAAGGCTTCTGCTCGTGGTCGCTTGGCCAGGAAGATCCTGAGATATGGACGGTGCTGCCGGATCGAACAGCGAGTCACTGAGCTGATGCGAGAGCCGTCAGGAATTCTTTAATCCGTCTATGTCCTTGAAGTCGACCACATAGACGGCGCCATCCGCTAACGTGATCTCGGCACCGAGCACCGAGCCCGATGGAGTGACGCCGATGATCCGAACATTTTTGACCGGGCTCAGTTCGTCTTTAGTCCATTCAGAATCGTCCGTCTTGTGCAGCATGGTGGTGATCATCAACTCCATCGCCGGATTTTTTGCGGTGCGTTTGCGATGGACGTACAACACCGTGCTCTCGTCCGCCTCGGCGTTGAAACCGCGATGCACCTGGCTTTCGATTTCGTCCCAGCCGGAGTAAGCGATGAGCGCCACCTGGCGGCCGGGAATGGATGCCGTGATGCCGCGCTCCGTGCCCGTCTCAAAGGCGCGCAGGACGGCGCTTTCGCCGCCCATGTGGGGCAGGCCGTAATGGCCGAGCGTGAGTTCGTGCTCGAAGGCGAGGCGGCAGCGATCCACGCGCACCACGCCGCCCGGCACGGTGATTTCGGCCAGGTCGATGAGGTAACCGACGCCGTTGTTCGGCGGCTTGCGCAGGATCAGTTGCCGGTAGAGCACTCCATTGCGCACGCCGTTGAAGAGCATGCTCTGCGAAGTAACGTACACGCCGTTCTTCGCTGCCGTGTTATCGACGGTGCGGCCAGTGAGGTAGAAATTGATGTCGACGCCCCGCAAATCGCGCGGGTCCAGGCTGCGGAAGCTGTACTCCTGCGATGTGCCGCCCTTGCGATTGTGATTCTCCCACGGGAAATGCGTATTGAACACCAGCTTGGAATAGTTGTGATCGTCGTCGTACACCTTGCCGGAGACGATCTCCGAACTTCCGCTTGAGCCATGATTAACGAGGACGATCCCCGGTTTTTCCAGAACCGTTCTCTTTGATTTCCCGCCGAGCTCTGCCCACATGCCGTCGTTTTCTTTGGCCGTCCAGAAAGGTGCGTCTTCCGGCAACGCCAGAGCGATGAACGGAAGAAACATGATGAACGGGCTGGCCGGGCAACTGTAGCTCTGGATCGCGAACTCGCGATGACCGTAAAAGCCCAGGCTGGGAATGTCGTTCTGGTAAAAATCTTCCCGCCCGGTGAATTGCAGAATCGATCCTGAGCACAAGCGCCGCGCCCATCCGGGATCGAACGGCGGTTTTTGCTCGAGCAGGAAAGACGCCGGGAATCCACCCGAGATCCATGAGCGATAGCAGATGCTTCTTGCCCACATGTTGATGAAGCCGTTGCGCCCGAAAAAATTGGTGTAGGTCTGAAACAGTTCCGCGAAACTCTTTTCGAGCACCGCGGCGATTTCGGGATAGTGCTCGCGGCCGAAAGCCTGACTCCAGATGGTTCCGTAGACCACAAAAAGACTAATCGTGTAGTAGTTGTAACTTTGCTCCAGATACCAGCCGTTGCCTGCATGGTACGACGCGATCCACATCAGGTGGCTCTTGAGCAGATCGTCGTCGATGGCGTAGCCGTGTTTTTTCAGAAATGAAAGCGCGCAGATATTAAACAGCCGCCAGTTGTTCTGCGTGGTGCGGTGATGCGCCCACTTGGAGATGGTGACGGCCATCGCATCGCGTTGCTGTTGAGACAAATGCGGCCACAGCACATCGGGCATCAGCAGCAGCGTCTTCGTCAATCCGCCGAACTCGCATGTGAACTGATAGGTCGCGTCAGGCAAATCTTCGGGCAGCGGCAGGCTGTTCGCGTGTCCCGGCGTCAGTGCGTTGTAGAAATGGTGGCAATAGTAATCGCGCAATTTGATGTTGCCGATCGACATTTCCGGGTCGACGTGGACCAGCGGCGCCGCGAGGTTGAACGTCCTCTCCAACGCCTCGAACTCGAACGAGCGAAACCGCCATTCCGGGTCGTCTGGCTGCGGATAGGATTTGCCCGGCACCAGCGGAAAAACGATCGGCTGGTCAAAAGACTTCACGTGCCGGAAGGCGCGTCCCAGGACATATTGCGCGCACTCGATATAGTGCTGACGGGTCATTCCCGTCATCGGGCTCAGGTCATGGTCGGGATCCCTGACGACAAAGGCATCTTTTGCCAAATTTGGATGGGGTGCGATAGTCGAGCTGCTCATATTTTGTTCGTCTCTCGAATTATACAAGGAGTCCAGCTCAGGTTCCATCATGAGAACGCGTGATCAATCATTCGGGTTACTGCGAGGCTAGATTTCGGCGGAAGGAATCTTCACTTTTCTTCCCTCGGCGCAGGATGTGTAAATGCTCCGCACCAGTTGCAGTGCGCGATAGCCTTCGATACCGGACGACGCCGGCGCGCGGCCGGTCTTGCATGCTTCGCCAAAGTCGGCGAGTTGCCGCTCGAATGGAGTCAGCGAAATCGCCATGGGATCGGACGCGCCCGACTTGGCCTCAAGCGCAAGCGGCGGCGGCTCGCCTTCGTCGTCGCGCGCATCCCACGTGGTCAGTTGGTCGCCAGTCACAATCGCGCTCCCTTTTGTGCCGTGAATTTCGATCCGCTCCGGGTAGCCCGGCCACAGTGCGGTCGCGGCCTGTATCACGCCCAGCGCGCCCGATGCGTAATGCATCACTGCGCATACCAGATCCTCGGATTCGATTTTGTGAATGGCGCCCAGCCGCCAATAACCAAAGACCTCGTCGACCGCGCCCACAAGCGAGAGCAACACATCCACTTGATGGATCGCCTGGCTGATCAGCGCACCGCCGCCCTCGCCGGCCCAGCTTCCCTTCACCGGCCGTCCATAATATTCATCTGTCCTGTACCACTTCACATAGGCGTCGGCTTGCAAAATCTGTCCCAGCCTTCCCGCGGCCAGCGCGCGTTTGAGAAACAGCGTCGAATCGTCAAAGCGATGCTGGCTCACCACACCCAGTTGAATGGCCGCCGCGCGCGCCAATGCGATCATGGGCGCAGCCGTCTCCAGGTCTACAGCCATCGGCTTCTGCACCAGCACGTGTTTGCCATACTTCGCGCCCAGCTCCACCGCGGCCAGCCGGTAGCCGGGAAAGGTGCAGAGATCGAGAAAATCCACGTCCGCGCGCTGGCTCAGTTGCTCCGGATTGGCTACATACTCGGCACCCCACGCCTCAGCAAACTTCCGCCCTTTTTCTTCGGTGCGATCGGTGCACGCCGTGATCTGGTAGCCGATGTTTTTGTAGGCCTGTGCATGTTTCCATGCAATCGCGCCGGTTCCGATAACTCCCACTCTCATGGCTTGCAAGACTCCCATCACAATGCAGTTTTACGAAACCCCATCATACAGAACGGCTCCGGCAGAACAGCTTTGGCGAAAACAGTTCGCCACAAAAACTCGAGGCATCGGCTTTCGCCCGATGCCTCGTGGTCAATCAACTTCAAGCGGTCTGCGCAGTCCGATTCTCAATCGCGGTGTTAAAAATCAAGCTTCAGACTGAACTGAAGGATCCGCGGAGTATAGGGTGTTGTAGTGGTGATCTGGCCGAACAGCGAGCTGTTGAATGCCGCCGTGGGGCCCGGCAGGTTGGGATGGTTCAGGCAGTCGAAGCACTCGCTCCGGAATGCCAGCTTCATGTTCTCGGGCATGGGGAAGTAGCGCACGATGGCCCCGTCGAGATCGTAATAAGTAGGGCCCAGGTACTCGTATGGCCGCGTGTTGCCGTACGTTCCCGGACTGTTCTTCGCGAACGATGCCGGGTTCAGGACAATCTTGCGGCCTTGCCCAGTCAGATACGGGTTTCCGATCTGGTTGGGCCGGTCGACGTTTACGCCCGTGAGCGAAGCATCGGTTCCGGTGGTGGGCGATACGCGCGTCCCGGAGATGATCGCAACAATGGGCGCAATCTGCCAGTCGCTCAGCAGCGCCCGCTCTATCGGACTTCCCTTCACCGAGCTTGTGGCCACAACAGAAGTATTGAAGTTATTCCTGAAGTCTTCCCCGCAGTTGTTGCGGTCAGTGGCAGGTTTCAAGGGATTCTGGAAGGTGTTGCCGCCCAGGTCGCCCACGTCCGTGCCGCCGGTGATGCACTTCGACCAGGCGTAGTTGGTCAGCAACGTGAAATCGTTGGCCAAGCGGTGTTGCACGGTGAGCAGCAAGCCGTCATAGATGCTGCTCGAGCCGTCATACATCACGCTGATCTCGGAGTAGTAAGCGCCCGTGACAGGATTGGCCAGCGCTGTGGCGCGGCGCTGGTTGGTGTTGCCCGTGCTCGAGCATGCCGTGCCGCTGGGCCCAGGAGCAACAGTGAGCGATCCGCAGCTTCCCGCGCCGGTCCACGTGCCGGGAATATAGGTGGCAGGGTTATCCTCGTTGCCCGACGGAATATGTACGACGTGGTTGGCCAGATAGCCGACCGTAACTTCCCAACTGGCGCCCAGTTGCTTTTCGAGCGTCAGGTTCCAGGTCTGCGTATAACTCGGCTTCATATTCACAGGGAACAGGAAGTACGAAGCTGCGGTCGGGAAGAAGGCGCCGGTGTGGCTCGGCGGATAGGGCTGCGGGAAGGGATTGCCGCCGGGGTAACCCGTGTAGGGGTTTGAGAAAGCGCCCGCAGGAGGATTGATCGTGATGGCGTCGCCGTAGGGAGCGTTGTTCTCATAGCGATCTTCCATGTAGACGATGGGCTGCGAAAACCCTGCGGTGTAGGACGCGCGAATGCTCTCACGGCCCAGGCCGCGTGGATCCCATGCGATACCGAAGCGCGGCTCGAAGTGATTCCAGTGGTTGTTGATGTAACCCTTGGGGATGCCGGGGTCGCCGGCGAAGAGAAGCCCCGGAGGCGCGGTTTTGAACACAGTGGAGGTGGTTCCGGCGAGGAAGGCGGACATGGAGAAGCTGTCGCCGCGGCCCGCGGTCTCAACCTCCGGCAGATCCGACTCCCACCGCACACCGGCGTTCAGTGTGAAGCGCGGTGTTACCTGGTAGCTATCCTGCGCGTACATTCCAAATTCGTTTTTGCGGAAGGTGCTGCCCGTGTCGTTGCCCTGGTAGATGGTAAATAGATCGCCAAGGAAGAAATCGGCCATGGCGTCGCCGGTAAACGATCCGTTAAAGGTGAATTGCCCATTGGCGTTGTTCGTGCCTTGCAGGTTCATGTGCGGGTGCAGATAGTCGACACCAAAACCAAAATGATGTTTGCCGCGCGTCCAGAAAACGTCGTCCACCACATTCTCTGAGTTCGTCGTCACCTGGTAGGTCTCGCAGGTTCCGCAGGACTCGGTAAAGTCTCCCGAGACCGCGATGTAGATGTAATTCGGAACCGGAATGCTGACGTTGATGCCTACCGTCTGCGGAGTGATAAGGCTTGAAACCTGGCCGCGGCTGACGAAGCTGCGCGTTCCGGCTACGTGGAACGAATTGACCATTGACGAATTGATCGTGTATGTGTGGCCTAGCGTCAGTGACTGTTCCTGGTCGTTCAGCTGCGGATTCGTGGTGTTGAGCAGGTTGTTATTGAAGAACCCCTGCTGGAAATAGTGAGTAAGGTAGTAGCGAACGAAGAGGCTTTGCTTTTCGCTTTTATTCCAATCCACACGCCCGATGAACTGGTTTTCGCTGGTGGGATTGGGCGGACCGAAAAGTAAAACGCCGTTCGTAGCGGTCGCGAGCGGAAGATACTTTGTCACCAGTTGCACGGCCGACTGGTTATAGAGCGTCGGGCTGATCGTGTTTCCGGCAAACGGAGCTTTGAGTGTCTTGCTGCCCTCAAATGCCGTCCAGTCGCCATTCAACATGGCCTGCGTGGGAAGAATGTACTTGGTGTTGGCCGATTGCTGGTGAACAATGGTTCGCTGATAGCCGCCAAAGAAGAAGAGCTTGTTCTTCACGATCGGCCCGCCAAGTACTCCACCGAATTGGTTGCGTTTGAGCGTATCGGGCAGTTGACCGCGGACCCAGAAGTAGTTTTGCGCATTGAAGTAGTTGTTGCGGAGGAACTCGAACGCGGTACCGTGAAACGCGTTGCCTCCCGAGCGCGTGACGACATTCACCACTCCACCGGGATGGAAGCCATACTGCGCGGCGAGGCCCGAGGTTTGCACGCTGAATTCCTGTAGCGCGTCTGGGAACGGGAACGGCAGGTTCACATTCGAGAACGAGTCGGTATTGTCGGCGCCATCCATCAGGTAATCGGTTTGGGTGCCCTGGCTGCCGGCGATGGAGTAGGTGATTTCAGAAGGGTAGTTCTTGGACCCGACGTTGTCGCCGCTGGGCGCAACCGCGGTGGCGGCAGTAAGCAGGATGAGCTGCGTGGCCTGGCGGCCGTTCAGCGGCAGGTCGATAACGCGTTGCTTGTCGATGACCTGAGAGATTGCCTGATCCTCGGTCTGCACCATTGAGGCTTCAGAAGTCACCTGGACGGTCTCCGAGGCTCCGCCCACCTTGAGCTGCACATCGACGCGCAGATTGTTGCCGACTTCAAGGACAATGCCGGATTGGGTGTAGGTTTCGAAGCTGGCTTTTGTCACCTTCAACTGATAGGCTCCGACGGGCAAATTGGGCAGCAGGTACCCGCCGTCCTGGCCGGTAGCTACATCGCGTCGCAGCCCGGAATCCGTTTGCAGTGCCTCAACGGTTGCGGCCGCCACCGGCGCGCCCGTGGCATCGGTGACGATGCCCTGCATCTGACCGGCTCCCACCGCCTGCGAACGGGCGAGCGGCGCATTGGTCAAAGTGAGGAAGAGAACTGCCAGAGAACATCCCAGGGCGATTCGCATGGTTGTTTGTGATTGCGAGAGAGACTTGCGCAGAAATACAAGAGACATTGGGAATGACATCTCGTGACCTCCGAATTGTTGCACCCGCGAAGTATAGTCACCCCAAAAGGTCGGTTGTCAAGCCGGCAACGCCAGGTCCAGTGAGAACAGGACTTGGATTGCAGCATGAAAGCGAAGGCCGGAATCAGGCGGGGAGCGGTACTGCCTTTGAGATCGGGTGCGCGCCGCCGCGCATCGCCTGCGGAGCGAAGTCGGTTTGCCCGAAGAGGACCTTGTGCAGCACCAGGGCTGCGGCGCCGCGCAGGCGCGCGGCATCGCCATCCATGGCCGCCACCACGCTTGGCGTGTGCGGCGTAATCGACTTGGAAATCAGCTGGCTCTCCAGCAGCGGGCGAATGCGCGGCCACAGCGCCGTGCAGTCGCCCACAATGATGATCACTTCAGGAGCCAGGCCCGCAGCCAGCATGGTCAATCCCCGCGCCAGCCAGGCCATCATCTTGTCGATGGAGCGCAGCGCGCGCAGGTCGCCGGCCTGGGCGAGATTGAGCAGCTCCTGAAAGCTGGTAAGCGTGGTTTCCGGCGCCAGCTCATGATAGTAGCGCAGCCCCGCGCGGTTGGAGGCAAATACCTCCCAGCAGCCCGTGTTGCCGCAGCCGCACAGGGGGCCGGATTCTTCCAGTGTCATGTGGCCGAACTCGCCTGCCATGTCGTCTCTGCCCCGCACCACGTTCCCGTCCACCAGCATTCCCGTACCGATGCCCTCTGACACCGAAACCACCAGCATGTTCGAGGCGTCGTGGAAGTCTCCGAACCAGCGCTCCGAGAACAGGCAGGCGTTGGCGGCGTTCTCCATTTCGATCGGGGATTCCAGAACCCGCTGAAGCTCTTCATGCACATCGATCTGGCCCCAGGGCACGTTCGGCGAGAACAACAAGCGCTGCGTCTTCTGGTCTACGCGGCCTGAAACGCTCACACCCAGCCCGTGAAAGGCGCGGTCCCCGAAGGCCGCCTTCAGCGAATGCGCGGCCTGGGCGATGTGCGCAATGGCCGTCCTGGCCTCGTCGGCTGTGGAGCCGGCCTTGATTTCGTAGGGGACCGTGTCCCGGCCCAGGAACCTGCCGTTGATGTCCACGACGGCCAGGTTGGCCCTTCCCGGCCGCAGGTCGATGGCCAGCATCACGTGCCGATCGTTCAGCGTGACAAACGTAGGCCGCCGTCCCCGCGGCAGCCGGCCCAGCGAACCCGGCAGCACCCATCCCTCATCGATAAGCTTGCCGATGATGACTGAAACCGTACTCGGCTGTAGTCCGGTCAGTCGCGCCAGGTCGGCCCGGCTCACAGGCTGGTGCAGATGGATGGCATGCAACAGAATGTCGCGGTTGATCGCGCGCGCGGTTTCGCTGGAGGCCACGGCGCGGCGGGGCCGGGTTGGCTTGTCGGTTATGCGCTTGTTATAGCCTTGCATGTTCGGCGGCCTTCTCTCTCGTTTGGCCTTTTGAAATCGCGCGTTCCCAAAATGTTCTGTTGCAATCTGCTTGCGCCCCCCGGCTTGCCGGTGCGCGGGCTACTGCAAGTTGCCCAGCAACCAATATATCCGGCGAGGCGGGCGTTGAGTTGCGATTCCTGAGACTCCGTCAGGCCGCAGGACTTCGCGCAAAAACAAAAGCGGCAGCCCCCGGAGGAGCTGCCGCTTTGTCGATCTGACGAAAGGTTAGAAGTTGAACTTTCCGCTGAACTGCATCGAACGTGCTCCCTGCGTCTGGGAGTACGGCGGTCCGAAGGAGGTGATCAAACCGAACGTGCCGTAGCTGCCCGCGTTGACGTTAGCCGTCGTGGGTACGGTGGTGCCCGGGTTGTTCAGGTTCAGATACGGGTGATTGAAGAGATTGAACACTTCCACGCCGACCTTGAATTCGCTCTCACGGTATAGGCGGAAGCCCTTAAACAGGTTCCCGTTTACGACACCCGTGCCAGGCCCGCGGAACTGGTTGCGATGAGTGTTGGCGAAAACCGGCGATGCGTTGGTGGTATTTGCTGTGCTAAACGCCGGCTCGGTTGGGTTGGCAAACGAGGCCGGATTGAACCATGGCTTGCCACCGGAAACTGTGGTGTCGCCGAACTTCCGGTTGTGGCCGTGCTCGGTCTGATATGGCGCAACCAACTGGGCATAGAGCGTACTGCCCGGCGCATTGAGATTGTTGCTGTTGGCGCTGACTGAGAACGGCAGGCCACCGAAGTAGCTGTACTGTCCTGTTATCTGCCATCCGCCAAGGATCTCCGATATCACGCCTGTGTTGGCCCATTTCTGGCCGTAGCCAAAGGGCGGCTTGTAGATGCCATAGACCTGTACGTTGTGCTTCTGGTCCTGACTGGCTTGCGCCCGGTTCATTTTGTAATACCCGGGATAGTTGAAGGCCGTGCCTCCGCCTCCTGTCCCGGCGCCGTTGTCTGCATAGTTGAAGGCGTGGCTGTAGGTGTAAACCAAGCCGATCGTAGCGTTCGTGCCGGCATTGTGGGTCACTGTCGACTGCAAGCCGTTGTAGTTCGCGCTGAAGATCGGCCCGTTCATGGTAATGCCGCCGGTGTTGTATAAGCCGGCGCTCGTAGTGCACGTTGACCAGCCGTTTGCGGTGCAAGTCTGCTGGTTGATGATTTGGTTGACGGCGGTGCCAGGCAATGAGCCGCCCGTACACGGGCCACTCAAACCAGTAAGGGGGAAATTCCATTGTCCATTGGCCATGCAAGGCGTGCTTGAGCTGGGCAGCGGCGACGCATTATACGGACTGACGCCGGTTTGTTGCCGGACGAATAAATCACCCACATAGCCCACGTTGGCTACGAAGCCCCAACCGAGATCGCGCTGCACAAACAGGTTCCAGCTTTCGATGTAGCCGCGGCGGAAATTGGGCCACAGGGCGTTGGTCCCGCCGGATACCGGTAGCGCCACAAAGCCTGATGTGTAGTTGGGCGCGACTGGAAGCGGAATGCCATAGGTGAGAGGCATGGCCGCGTTGTTATTCGCCGGATCAATTGCGATGGTTGTCGCTCCGTTTGGCGAGTAATAGTTCGGCGCCAAATCGAAGGGGTATTCGTCGCGCAGCTCGCGCATGCTGTCCGGATCGACGGTCATACCGGCGCCAGTACGAATCACGGTTTTGTTGTCGAGGCGATACGCGAAACCGACGCGTGGCGCGAAGAATCCGTACCCCACATCCACGCCTGCGCTCTTGGGGTTTTGCATGACGCCGCCGACCTCGACATTGGAGGACTGAGGCCGGTTCAAATATACCTCAGAGATGCCGGTATGGTCGCGGTACGCCGCCGGATAGCGCTCGAAGCGCACGCCGTAGGTGATGGTCAGCTTGGGAGACACCGTCCACTGATCCTGCACATAGACGCCAAGTTCCGTCCAGCGCAGAGAGTTGGGATCGTAAACCTGCTGCGCCTTTTGAATGGCCGCAGTCGAAGCCGTGCCGTTGGGCAGGCCCAGCAGATAATCGGCCAGGTTGTTGTACGCGTTATTGCACGAACTAGCCGCGCAGGTCATGCCGCCCGAGAACAGGAAGCCGCCGTGTACGTTCGAGACGCCGCCGCCGGTGGTGGGCTGGAAGTGGTTCAGGTCGAAGTGATAGTAGGTGAAGCCGGCCTTGAACTGGTGCTTGCCCTTGACGTAGCTCAGGTTCACGTCGCCGGTGAATTGATTGTCGCGGAATTCGAAAGGATTAGCGGTATTGGAGTTGCCGATGGAGCTGAAGGTGCTGTTAAAGCTCATCAGCGGCTGGCCCCAATAATCCGGGTCGGAGGTGTTGGAGGCAAGGTTGGTTCCCGGAATCTTCAGTGTGTTCAGCCCATAGCTTCCGGCTGCGAGATCGACTACCGATTCCGCTCCCGACCACTGCCGGGTGTAGCCGAAATCGGCGTCCAACACGGTGTTGGCGTTGATCACATGGCTCATGCCCATGCCGACATTCTGGATGTGGCCATGCCCCGCGCCCGGCTGGCCGCCATCGAAGGTGCCGCCGCCCGCCGCGCCCAGTTCCTGCGGATCGAGTACCTGGAACGGCTCGGTGCTGTATTTGCCGAAGATCTGCGTATTGTCATTCGGAATGTAGGTGATCTTGGCATCGTTGCTGGTGCGAGCGTAGACAAAGGGAGCCGAACCAGTGTAGTCGTTGGCCATGCCTTGACTGAGCAGCGTCGAGCTCGGCGTTCCGATCGTGGACGCGATCGAGGCCAAATTGGCGATCATCACCGTAGACTGAGGGTTCATTTGGCGCGACGCAGGAATCGTGTTGACGTTGCTGCCCGTCTCGCCATATTCAGTGGTGAAGCTCGGGCGGCATGGAGCGTTCACATAGCCGGCGGTGTAATACTGGGGCGTCAGGGCCGCGCTAGTAATGCCCGGACATTGCGCGTTGACCAGGCTCTGCCAGCCAGCGGCCTGCGGATTCGGATCGTAAATGTCGTAAGCATGTGGGCTGGAAGTAGTCGCCGCATACGCCGCAGCTTCCGAAAAGTTGCCGTTGATCATGTTGGTATCGGGAACCGTCAGTGTTACACCGTTGCCGATCAACTGGTGACGTGTGGTGCGCTCCCAGTTGTCGAAGAAGAACAGCTTCTTCCTGCCGGTGATGAGCTTCGGAATGTATACCGGGCCGCCGATGTTGAAGCCGTATTCGTCGAAGACGTTATGGAGAACCCCACCGGTCGGATCGATGGCGCTCTTGTTCGCAGTCACCGTCGCAAGATATGACCGGGCGTTGATTCCGGCACTCTGGTAATACTCCCATGCCGCGCCGTGGAAGTCGTGGCCGCCGCTCTTGGTGGTGATCTTGATCGATGCGCCGCCCGCCTGGCCCTGCTCGGCGGTGAAGTCGTTGGTGGTGATGCTGACGTTCTCGATCGAGTCCACTGGCGGTACGTAGGCGATCAGGTAGGTTAACCACCCGTAGTAGTTCACCGCGCCGTCGATGCGCGTGGTGTTGCCGTTCATGCTCATGCCGTTCACATTGATCGACATGGCGCGCGAGGGATTGGATGCGGTTGAGTTTTGCTCCTTTGGCGACGCCGCGCCGGGTATCAGCGCATACAGAGCCTGGAAGCTGCGCCCTTGAGAGGAGGTCTCGGGCATTTGGCTGAGCTGAGTCTGGCTGATTTCGCTGTTGACTTCCGCGGTCTCCGTCTGCAACGCCGGAGGCGCCTCAGTGACCGTGATCTGCGTCGACACGCTTGCCGGTTGCAGCATAACGTCAACACGCACCTGGCGATTGACTTCGAGCTGGATGTCCTTCTGCGAGAAGCCGGCAAAATTTCCCGTCTTGGCGACAGAAAGTGTGTATACGCCCGGCAGCACATTCAGAATGTTGTACATTCCCGATCCATTCGATTGATCGGTGCGGACTGCGCCGGTGCCCTGGTCGATGATGCTCACCGTCACGTTCGGAATCACCGCGCCCGTCTTGTCGGTCACGGTTCCGGTAATCGATCCGTAAAGGATCTGGGCATTTGCGGCGCTGCTCGCTAGGAACATCACCGAAAGCGCGATCACGGTCAGCAAAATTCTGATCGCGTGGTGCTGGACTCGAAAGTTACCCATTGGCCTTCCTGACATAACCACCTCCAAAAAATGTTGTTGTTGCCCACAGCTTTGCCGGAACTCGCGTCCCGAGCAGAGCCACACCGCCTCCACAAACCAAGCACAGCCAGTCCGAATGGTGATTCAATACACGCCGGAGCATGCCCATGTTGGCGATCCGAACTATATGGGCGATTCAGGATCGTTGTCAAGACAAAAAACCGATTTATTTAAAAGAAAAACCGATTTATCTCCTTTATGAAACCGGCGTTCCGCGGCCCGATCCTCGCGATCTGACCGCAATCCGCAGATTCTGTTCAACTTATACCTAAAGAGACGACGGGTAAATGGCTTTACTTGGCTCTTAACTGTGTGCATTCTTATTCCGCCTGGTGGTGATTTCAGGCAAAATATCCAACCCCTCTTCCCTCTCATCTGTCCCCCTGCGCCCGGCTGGCATGACAATTCTTCGTAAGCCGAAGATGGCGTCTATCCCCGTGGAGTTTTCATCATGCCGCCATCGAATCCCCGCCTGCGCCCGCTACACTTCTCTCTGGGAGTTCCTCACGATCACATGCGCGCCACGGTTCGAATTTTCCTCTTCGCCCTGGGTTCTTTCCTGCTCTCTCCGCTGGCTTCGGCACAGTCGGCTGCCGCCCCGGCCTCAAGCCGCGATGCCGACCTGCAGCTAGTCGTCGTGCTCACCCGCCACGGCGTCCGCGCGCCCATGGCCACCTCCACCCAGCACAGTCAGTACGCCGCTGCGCCCTGGGCCGCGTGGGATGTGCCGCCGAGCTATCTCACTGCGCACGGCTATCAGCTAATGAAACTCTTCGGAGCCTGGGACCGCACCCAGTTCGCGAGCCAGAACCTCTTCGCACCCGCGGGCTGCGCCGGCGCCGCCCACGTCTCGATCCTGGCTGACAGCGACCAGCGCACGCGCGAAACCGGCAAAGCCCTCGCCGAAGGCATGTTTCCCGGCTGCGAAATTGCGGTGCACGCGCAGGCTGAGGGCGCAAACGATCCGCTCTTCCGGCCCATCGAGGCCGGCGCAGTTCATCCTGATAACAATTTGGCAACTGCGGCGGTCGCCGGCCGCATCGGCGGCGATCCCAATAACCTCACCGAGCTGTATCGCTCCCAGTTGACCCTGCTCGACCGCGTGCTGGCTGGTTGCGGACACGCGCCCGTGAACGCTGCGCGCGCCTCGATCTTCACCATTCCTGCCACGCTCGCGCCCGGCTCCGGCGATAGTCCTGCCGCTCTACGCGGACCAGTCACCACCGCCGCTACCATGGCCGAAAATCTCCTCCTCGAATACACCCAGGGCATGAGCCAGGCCGATACCGGCTGGGGCTGCGTCGACGCCGCAACCCTGCGCACCATCATGCAGGTCAACAGTGCGAACTGGGACTACACCAAGCGCACCCCGGCGATCGCGCGCGCCTACGCTTCGACGCTCCTCGACCGCGTTCTGAAAACCATGCAGCAAAGCGCGAACGGCGGGGACGCCACTGGCGAGGCCGTTCCCGGCGCGCTCGGCAAGCCCGGCGACCGCCTCGTGATCCTGGTGGGCCACGACACCAACATCGTCACCGTGGCCGGCGCACTTCACATCGACTGGGTCTTGGATGGCCGTGTCGACGACACGCCTCCCGGCGGCGCATTGCTCTTCGAGCTCTGGCGTCCGCGCGATGGCGGCAAGCCCTTTGTGCGTCTGGAATACACGGCGCAAACTCTCGACCAGATGCGCAATTCGGAGACGCTCACTCCCGCAAATCCGCCGACAGTGGCGCCCATCTTCGTTCCCGGCTGTAGCCGGCAGGATCTCTCCTGCACCTGGGAAGGATTTTCCGCGGCGATGCGTGCGTCCATCGATCCTGCATACGTTGCCGCGCAGCCTTAGAGCGCCCTGCCGCCCAGCACCCCTGGGCGCTATCATCTTCATGCACCATTTTTAGCCCCAACTCATCACCCAAACTTCGAGGAATGCGCATGAAAGCCGTTTTGAAATTTGCAGCTTTGGCGTTGCTCTTGCCGGCCGCGGCCCTCCAGCTCGCCGCGCAGCAAGACTACTTCAGCAACTGGCCCGCCGGCCGCTCTCCGCAGGAAGTAGGCAAGGCGCTGGCCGAGCACTTCGCTGCCAGCCCGCACCAGCACCTACCGGGAACGATCTTTTACGGCGAAGTCGGCACCTGGTACGGCGCGCTCACTTTCGCGCAACTCACGCACGATACCGATCTCCGCGACAAGCTCATCAAGAAATTCGATCCCCTTTTTCCCGGCGGCGCGGAAGACGCGCTGATCCCCAAACGCGATCACGTCGACGACTCCATCTTCGGCATCGTGCCCCTCGAAATCGCCATCCAGATCAAGGACAAGAAGTATCTCGACTACGGGCTCTCCTTCGCCGACAAGCAGTGGGTCGATCCCCAGCCCGACGGCCTCTCCCATGAGACGCGCTACTGGATTGACGACATGTATATGCTCACCATCCTTCAGCTCGAGGCCTACCGCGCCACCGGCGACAAAAAGTATCTCGACCGCGACGCCAACGAGATGGTGGCCTATCTCGACAAGTTGCAGCAGCCCAACGGCCTCTTCTACCACGCGGCCGATGTGCCCTTCTTCTGGGGCCGCGGCAACGGATGGGTAGCCGCCGGCATGACGGAGATGCTGATGACGTTGCCTGCGGATCATCCGCAGCGCGCGCGCATCCTGAAAGGCTACAAGCTGATGATGGCCGCCCTGCTCAAATACCAGGGCGCGGACGGCATGTGGCGTCAACTCATCGACCACGATGAAGCGTGGGAAGAGTCGTCTAGCACCGGCATGTTTACGTTCGCGCTCATTACTGGCGTCAAGAACGGCTGGCTCGACGGGCCTACGTACGGCCCCGCCGCGCGCAAAGCGTGGATCGCAGTCACTGGTTTCATCGACCAAAACAACGACGTGACGAACATCTGCGCAGGCACGAACAAGTTCAACAGTCTCGACTATTATTTGCAGCGTCCGCGCAGAACCGGCGACTTCCACGGCCAGGAACCTGTGCTGTGGGCGGCGTCGGAGCTACTGAGATAAAGCCCGAGCAATTTACTGTCCCGTCGGTGTAATTTGGCCCGATCCACGCAGGCGGGTTGGGCGGTCCAGCCTTCCAAGCTACTGCGCGTATGCGTGGTCGCCTCTCGCCTTGGTTCTATTCTGCTCTTCGTAGAGAACACGGGCCTCAATCGCCCGAGCTCCTCGCTTAGCGAGATTCTCTTCTTCCCAACCCACCCTCTGGCGAACACGAAGAGCACTTAGGCTGGCAAGAGTCTTCCCCCCGATCACGAATAAAATTATGGCCCATGCGGCGGACGCTGCGACTCTCAATCCGACATATAGCCACAGTAGGGCGGAGCCGCGCACAACCTGCTTTGTGAAAGCCATGAAAACACGCGCGTGAATCCCACACAATTTTTCCCGCGGTCCTTGCGGTAGCTTCTTTACATTCCTCAGCCACTCTTCAAAGGCGCCCGACGGGATGTCTTCGCGCCTCAATTTCGCAAGAATTAATGTGGTAAACGTGACGCGGTGGGCAAAACGGATCATCCCGTTGATGAGTAATCGCAACTGCGTATATGCGGGATCACTAAACGACACTACGTCATCTGAGGCCAGGTCAAATAGGTCGTCGCGTAGCGCGAATAGAGTCTCACGGAAAGCGTCGGCGCGCAAGGGTTTCCAAAGGTAATACCAGATCGCCCAAATCGCGACCAGCCCTAGCAGCGAGATAATTTGCTCGTAGCCAACTGCACTCATGGCTCATCCTCTGGACGGCTCCTGCCGTCAACTCTTAGACCACTTGAGGTCCGCTTTGGATCCAAACGATTCTCGAGTTTGGCGATTCGACCACCCGACTGCTTGATGACCTTTCTTCTCAATCGCCGCTCATTTACGCCGTAGCCAACTCCTCCGACTCCAAAGAGCCCCATGATGATATGGCTAAACACTTTGTTTACCTTCAGATCGGCGACGAGAAAAATGCCGAAATTCGCCAAGGTCGATCTGCCAGCAAAAGCCTCAAGTGCCAAGCCCAGCCGCCAACTAATGAAGCAAAGCGAACCCCACTTAATTGCCGCGTGACCTATCCGCATCATGACTTCGGACCGGTGAATCCGCAGCTTATATTCCAAATCGTTCATCGGCGATCAGCTTTCACAACTTTAGAAAAGCCTGTCTCTTTTTGCCGAAATGGTACCACAGAGACCAAAATTCCTGAATTGCTCCAACGTGGGACCCGTCAGTCCAGCCTCGTTAGATACGCATCGCCTTCTACCGGCTGCACCTGCCGCGCAATGGATGCAGCCATGGCGCGGTCGTCGCCCAGCGGCCGGATGCGCACCCAAAAGCTGTTCTCGCCGGGAAACTCGATCACATTCGCGTCAGGATAAAGTTCGATCAGTTGCGCCTTCAGTTGCAGGGCATCGCTCTCGTTGTGGAAGGCTCCAATCTGCACGCACCAGCGTCCGCCCGTGTTGATGGGCTTGGGTGTCTGGTACACATCCAGGCGCACGCGCGCCAGACCGGCCTGGTAAACACCGATTGCTTTTGCCGATGCAGGCGTCAGGTCGATCATGCGATCGGCCACAAACGGCCCGCGGTCGCTGATGCGCATGGCGCTCGACTGGCCCGTCTTCAGATTGGTCACCACAATCAGCGAACCCATGGGCAGGGTGCGATGCGCCGCCGTCAGCGCGTTGCTGTCGAAGACCTCGCCGTTGGCGGCTTTGCGTCCCTTGTACGGAGCGGTATACCACGAGGCCAACCCAACCTCGCTCAGGATGGGCACGTGC
>Ga0224557_1001469_pt1 | contig 22640 bp, 16 predicted proteins | sample 714S31014metaG_FD_180677 | JGI IMG/M metagenome (GOLD analysis project Ga0224557, IMG submission 180677) | Peat soil microbial communities from Stordalen Mire, Sweden - 717 S3 10-14 | ecosystem: Environmental > Terrestrial > Soil > Wetlands > Peat | place: Sweden: Norrbotten County, Stordalen... | reverse complement strand
TTTTTTGCCTGCACCCGTTGGATTTTCCGTTTTTTGATGGTTGGACATAGAGGAATGCCTTTGTTTATACGGCTTTATTGTATGTCACTAACTCCTGCTTGTGAAGCTTATTTGGGAAATATGGGTTTAATCCGAATATCATGCGCGACAACATGCACGACTGGGTCCTCGCCAATGAGAACATGGCCCGAGTGCTGGCGGCCAAGGGTTATCATTACCAGTTTGTTTTTGCCCGCAACGCCGGGCATGTGGACGGCCGGGTGAAACAACAAACGTTGGCTGAAGCTCTGGAATGGCTGTGGCACGATTATTAGCCCGTCGCAAAGTGAAACCAAATTGTCATAAACAAGTGATTGTCAATCACGGCACTATCAGTTACAAACCCCTTTAAGCACTGGACAAGAATCTTCTTCTATGAAAATAAAAACTGTCGCGGTCTCAATCGCCTGGGCCCTAATTCTCCTTGCCGGGCGAGCCCAAGCCCAAATCTACGATACCAACAACGTCATGGTTTCGACGTTCGCCGGCTATGGCATACCGGCCTATGTGGACGGCCAGGGTCTGCTAACGGCCTTTAACAATCCGTTGCAGATTGTTTCCGACACCGCCAGCAACCTGTATGTCTGGGATAACGGGAACCAAAGGATCCGAAAGATCACCCCCGACCGGACGGTCTCCACGTTTGCCGGCGGCGGCTCATATCTGGATGGTTACGGCACCAATGTTTCACTGGCCTGGGGCCAAGTCAGCGCGATGGCGATAGACCACGCCAATCAGCTTTGGGTGGTAATGGCCAACAGCTACTATGGCGGCGTTGTCTATCTGCTGACTATCAGCACCAATGGCTACACGTCCATCGTCAACGGAGGTTTGACCAGCCTGAGCTCTTCCAGCGGCATCTGTTTCGATTCTGCAAACAATCTTTACTATTCGGGCGGAAATCGGATCTACCGTTACAACCCCGGCACCGGAATCGCCGAACCTTTTGCCGGAAGTGGAATCTCGGGATATTTCGACGGACAGGGAATTCTCCTCACCGCCTTTTCCAACCCCACAACCCTGGCTTGTGATCAGGCCGACAATATTTACGTCTGGGATTCAGGTAACGGGCGGATTCGCCGGATTGATCAACTACAGAATGTGACGACCCTTGCTGGTAACGGTTATAATTATAGTTTGGTTGACGGTGTCGGCACCAATGCCACTTTTAACGTGATTAATTCCATGTTTTTCGACCATGCGGGTTATCTCTACATGGTTTGCGGCAGTTGCGTCCGCAAAATGGATGCCCAAACCAACGTGACCACCTTGGCGGGGAGTTTTTACTCCTCGGGCTATATGGATGGCCCGGGCAATATTGCACTGTTCAGTTCCGCAACCGGAGGTTGTTTTTCGCCGGGTATGGTTTTTGTCGCCGACAGCGGCAACAACCGGATTCGCAACATCACTTTTAACGAGCAGACACAATCCGTGGCCCCGGCGAACCTGCAGTTGAATACCTATCCCGGAGTGCAGATCACCGGCTCCATCGGGCGCACCTATCAAATTCAGTCCTCGCCCGACATGAACACTTGGAATACCGTGGCCACCGTGCTGCTCAACTCCAGTCCCTACCTGTGGATTGACCAGAACCCGGTTGCCGGAAATAAATTCTACCGCGCCGTGATGCTGCCTTAAATGTTGGGGAAAATCGGTTGACGCTTCCCCGGGATAACCGCGGGCGAGTCCATCCCGTTGGGATTCGCGGACGAAGCGCCAGCCCCAGCGGGGCGACATCTTTGTAGAATCCGCGATGAAAATGAATTCAAGCTCCGTCAGGAGCGGAATATGCCGCCCCGCCTGCCGCGCCGGAATAACCTGCCGCGTCGTAGCGCAGCGAAGACGGGAATGAAGGCGGGACGGGGCTGGCTTGCCGCGCCGTAGTCGGACGAAGGCGGGGGAATTTTGTGGCGCGGGTGGCTACAAAGATTTCGCTCCGGACGGAGCTGCGAACCGGCACGACAAAATGAAATGAAGGCGGAAGCGCGGGCAAACCGGGCGACGGTGGAAAAAATTAAGCGCGAACTAAAAACGTGCGGAATCAGGCACAAGAACCATTGGCACGTGAATTATGAAAATCGAAAACTATTGCTCGTCTTCCGGCTCACCCTCCTCGGCTGTCCAATCTTCATAGACCTCATCGTAATCGCTTAACTCGGACCCGCAACCTTGACAAGTTGCACGTAATCCAACGAGTTCAAAATTACACCATTCGACACCCGGAAACGGATTCAATTCTTCGCCCCCGCCAGTTCCTCCTCAAAATCCACGATCTCTTTGATCTGCACCAGGAACGAAGTTGGTTGAGAGTTCATGGCTGAGGGTTGAGCGTCAGCGCTTTCTGGCCTTGCGTTTGCGGGCAGCGCGGTAAGACGTGAGGGTGATGCACTGGTCGGCGGCAATTTCCGCGTGCGCGCGGTCGTGCAAGATGTCAAGCGCATGCAAAGTGGTTTCAGCCGGAACCGCAGGCCGGTAAATCTTCGCGCCGGATTCTTTCTGTTTGCGCTGGTAATAGGCGACTTGTTTCCGTGGGTCGTAACCAAACTGTTTGGCAATTTGGCGGCGAATCTCCCAGATTTCTTCCAGCGTCTCGTCAGGTTTCGCTTTCATAATCTTTCTCCAGCAATTCTAGCGGCGTCACCAAAAACGGCGTGCGCAGACCCAACAACGCATTGACGCGCCGGATGTGCCCCGTCTTGTTGGCATTGGCCAGATGCTTGCAGTTCCACGTTACCAGCATATCACAGTTGTAAAACGAGGCGAGCGCAAGATGATCGGCGTCGCCAATGGCTTCAACCGGCATGAGCTTGTGCTGGAGATAAATTACGGCGATCTCGGCCACTTCGGCGGTATAATCCAATTTCTCCAGAGCGTTTACGAGTGCCAGCGATTCCTTGCGGCGCGACTCCTCAGGAATTCGTTCCAACTCTTCGATAACGACGGAGGATATCACCAACTGTTGGTCAGGTTTGGGCTTTTCCCACCATTCGCGAGTCCATTGACGCCGGACTTCAATAACCATTTCTTTCCGCCTTTCGGAATAGAAACTAGGAATCGTCGTTTCGACGTAGATGAGTGTGTTCATCGCCTAATTCTTCGCCCCCGCCAATTCCTCCTCAAAATCCACGATCTCCTTGATTTGCACCAGGAACCAACGGTCAATTTTCGTGAGGTTGAAAATCTCGTCAATGGTGAAGCCGGCGCGGAGGGCATGGCGGATGAAGAAGATGCGTTCGGCATTGGGCACGCTCAGTTTGCGGCTGATGACGTCGCGTGGGAGGATGTCGCGGTCGCCATAGACTTCGGTGCCGATGCGCCAGGGCTTGCCGTCGCCGCCCAGGCCGCTGCGGCCAATCTCCAGCGAGCGCAGGCATTTTTGCAGGCTTTCCTTGAACGTGCGCCCGATGCTCATGGCTTCGCCCACGCTCTTCATCTGCGTGGTGAGCGTCGGGTCGGCCTGCGCGAATTTCTCGAAGGCGAAGCGCGGCACCTTCACCACCACGTAGTCAATCGTCGGCTCAAAGCTCGCGGGCGTTTCACGCGTGATGTCGTTCTTGATTTCGTCGAGCAGGTAGCCAACGGCGAGCTTGGCGGCGATTTTGGCGATGGGAAAGCCGGTGGCCTTGGACGCGAGCGCGGAGCTGCGGCTCACACGCGGGTTCATCTCGATGATGACCATGCGACCGTTGTCAGGATTCACGGCGAACTGGATGTTTGAGCCTCCGGTCTCGACGCCCACGGCGCGGATCACGGCAAAACTCTGGTCGCGCATGATCTGGAATTCCTTGTCCGTCAGCGTCTGAATGGGCGCCACGGTGATGGAATCGCCGGTATGCACGCCCATCGGGTCGAAATTTTCGATGGAGCAGATGATGACGCAGTTGTCGGCCTTGTCGCGCATGACCTCCATTTCAAATTCCTTCCAGCCGAGCAGTGATTCCTCAATGAGAATTTCGCTGACGGGTGAGAGGTCCAGGCCGCGCTTGGCGAGTTCGTCGAATTCATCGCGGTTGTAGGCGATGCCCCCGCCGGTGCCGCCGAGCGTGAACGCCGGCCGGATGATGACGGGAAAACGCCCGATTTTTTCCGTCACGGCGCGGGCTTCGTCCAGATTGTGCGCCGTGCCGGAAATCGGAACGTCAAGGCCGATGGACAGCATCAAATCCTTGAAGACTTGGCGGTCTTCGCCCTTCTGGATGGCTTCGGCTTTGGCCCCGATCATTTCTATGCCGTATTTTTCTAGAACTCCACTTTTGTGCAAGGCCATGGCGGTATTGAGCGCGGTCTGGCCGCCAAGCGTCGGCAGCAGAACGAGTTTGCCTTTCGCGCCGAGCTTTTTCATCTCCGCCTTCTCGCGCACGATGATTTTTTCGACGCACTCGGGCGTGATAGGCTCGATGTAAGTGCGGTCGGCAAACTCCGGGTCGGTCATGATGGTGGCCGGGTTGGAGTTGACGAGGATGACGCGGAACCCCTCCTCCTTGAGCGCCTTGCAAGCCTGGGTGCCGGAATAATCGAACTCGCACGCCTGGCCGATGATGATCGGTCCGGCGCCGATGATGAGGACACTGTGAATGTCAGTGTGCTTGGGCATGGTTCAAACGGCCACAGATTGAACACGGAGAGGGCGGCGATTGAAAGGCAAATTGTGCGATTCATAGCAGCACGGGCGCATCCAGACACCGTTCTTGAACAGGCAAACCTGGGTTGGTAGAAACGGGCGACTGGAAAGCTGCGACGTAGCGTGAACATTCCTGTCCGCGGGTTCGGGCGACTTTCCAGTCCCCTGTCAAGAGCGGTGTCGAATTGCACCCACAGTTACCCGGGGGCGTGGCGCGGATCGCATCTTTGTGCAGCGGTTGCATCACACATTGTCCCGGACCGGCTGCGTCCGGCACAGCCTTGTCATCATTTCTCAATCCTTGCACCAGCGGCCAACCAATGGTATTATCTAGTAACTTTTCCACACAAAGTTGTTTAACAGATGAAAAATACTTCTCGGCGCCTGCGCGGACTCCTCCTGCTTTCACTTTTTACCGGCCTCGTTGCCAGTGGCCAGATCCGCATCACCGAATTCATGGCCAGCAACACGAGCACGCTCGTGGATGAGGACGGGGATTCCTCGGACTGGATTGAAATCCAGAACACGTCGAGCAACAGCGTCAATCTGCTCAATTGGGCGTTGACCGACAGCGCGGGCAATCCGGGCGAATGGCGTTTCCCGGCCACCAACATTCCGCCCAAATCTTTTATGGTCGTCTTTGCCTCCGGCAAAAACCGCGCCACGCCTGGTCAAGAATTGCATACGAACTTCAAACTTTCCGCCGCCGGCGAATATCTGGCGTTGTTCGGACCGGACGGCTCGGTGGCCACGGAAATTTCGCCGCAGTTTCCACCGCAGTTCCCGGACGTTTCCTACGGCATCGGCATGCAGTTCACCACGACCACACTGGTGGCGACAAACGCGGCGATCCATTATTTGATTCCGACGGATTCGTCAGTGGACGGGATCTGGACACAGATGAGTTTCAACGATTCAAGCTGGCAGATTGGAACCAACGGCATCGGCTACGAAACCGGCATCGCCGACCCGCAGGAGGAACCGTTCGCGACCAAGGTGCTGGCGACCCAGCCGGTTGCCTACTGGCGGCTGAATGAAACCAGCGGCGTATCAGCGATCAATGCGGGATCGGACGGCGTGGAAGACGTGGGCGGTTATATTGGCAACATCGTTTTGGGCCAGGCCGGACCGCGTCCGCCGCAGTTTCCGACGTTCGAGACCAGCAATTTTGCGCCGACTTTTGACGGCACGAGCGCCTACGTCAACGGGCCGTATGAACTGATGAATGATCTGCCGGCGTTCACGATTGCCGGCTGGATTTGTCCGACCGCCACGCAAAACAGCCTCACGGGATTGTTCGGCCAGATCGGCACGGTGGAACTCGGTTTCAACACACCATCAACCATCCAAATATGGACGCCCGCCGGTTCGGTGTCTGCCACTTATCCCTACGCCACCAACACCTGGCATTACATCACGGCCGTCGGTGGCAACGGCCAGCTGGCGCTTTATTTCGACGGGACGCTGGCGGGCAGCACGACGATTTCGGCGGCGAATTTCGGCGAGTCGGAATACGATTTTAACATCGGCGGCGGCGGCGTTTTTAACACCAGCGGGAATTATTTCAAAGGACAGATTGACGAAGTCGCCGTCTGGTTCCGCGCGCTGGCGACGAACGAAATCACCGCGCTGCTGGCCTCCAATGCCGACCAGGTCAGCTACACGAATTACATCAATACCGACATGCTGGCGGAAATGTATGGCTCGAATGCCACCGCGTATGTCCGCCTGCCGTTCACGATTTCCGATACCAATGCGTTCAATGGTTTGCAATTGCTCATGCGCTATGACGACGGCTTTGCCGCGTTTCTCAACGGTCATTTGATCGCAAGTGCCAATGCGCCCGGCGGAATCCCGACGGTGCCGACCCTCACGGATTTGGGCACCACGGCTCCAGCGCCCGGATCATACGATGTGTCCCAGTTGCTCACTTCCGGACAAGCGAACAAGCCTGACGGTTTGAACTACTACGACAACAATCAATCCTACTTCGGCACCGGCGAGCCGGGCCAGACATTTACAGCCCCCAGCGGCTCGTCCGGATACCTGTTGAATTCATTGGCCATCAAAACCGGCGGCGGCTCCTCTTCAGGAACCGGCACGCCACAAAATTATGCGCTGCATATTTATTCCGTGAGCGGCAGCACGGCGACGTTGCTGGCGACGTATAACGCGACGGATTTTACCTTTGCGGATGGCGATTGGTTGCAGTGGGGTGGTTTAAACCTGTCCCTTTCAGCCAATGCCGTTTATGCCTATTCATTCGGAAAGGCTTCTGAAAATGTTTACGGATGGGAACAGCTTGGAAATGCCATTGGCAATCTTTATTCAGGCGGCCAGTTGGGCCTGATGCCCGTTACCGGTGGGACGATTACTTTCGGCAGCGGTAACTATGATGCCGTTTTTGATGTCGGGTTGATTTTGCCCGCCTCGCTCGCGTGGAATTCCACCGCCTCGCAGCGGCATCTTGATCCGCAGGCGGTGCAATGGGCGGCCTTCGATGTCAGCGCGGCGCGACAGTGGCTGCAAACGGGCAACAACGTGCTGGCAATCCAGGCGTTGAACATCGCCGCGACCAACACGGATTTTTTGATGCAGGCGCAACTGCTCGGCCTGAGCGTTACCGGCACCAACACCGGCTGGAGATATTTCACCGGCCCGACACCGGGCGCGCCGAACGGGACGAGCACAACCGATTTCGGTCCGATCATGTCCGGCGCCGCTCATTCGCCCAACGTGCCGGCGGCGGGCGGCGCGCTCACCGTCACGGCGCAGGCGGTCCCGGGCTTCAACCCCATTGCCAATGTCACGCTGCATTACTGCGTGATGTTCAACTCCGAAGTATCCGTGCCGATGAGCCTTTCCAACCCCAACGGCACCTGGACCGGCACCATTCCCGGCGGCGTCGCGACAGCCGGACAATTGCTCCGTTACTACGTCACCGCCGTGGACACCGCCGGCTATGCTTCCCGCTGGCCGTTTTTCGCCAACCCGACCGATTCGCAGCAGTATTTCGGAACCGTCGTGGCCGATCCTTCCATCCAGTCGCAACTGCCCGTCGCTTGTCTGTTCATCCAAAACCCGACCGCCGCCGACAATCAGACCGGCACGCCGGCCTCGCTGTTTTATTTGAATGAACTTTACGACAACCTTAACATCTATGTTCACGGCCAGTCCTCCGTCGGCTGGCCGAAGAAAAGCCACAACCTGGATTTTCCCAAGGACCACCAGTTTCTTTACGCGCCCAATGGCGTACGCGAAAAGAAGGTCATTTTCATCAGCAATTACGGCGACAAGGCGCGGATGTGCACCACGCTGACTTACGCGACGGCCACCCTATCCGGCGGCGTGAGCATGTTCTCCTTCCCGATCCGCATCCAGCTCAACGGCTCGTTCTGGGGCATCGAAGACATGGTGGAACATGGCGATGACGTGTGGCTCGACCGCATCGGCCTCGACGGCAATGGCGCGCTTTACAAAATGTATAACAGCCTGACCAGCGCGTCCGGCAACGAAAAGAAAACGCGCACCGACGAAGGCACGGATGACCTGACCGCGCTGATTAACAGCCTGGACGAATCCATTTCGCTGACCAACCGCGTGCTGTACGCCTACGACAATCTCGATCTGCCGCAGACCGCCAGTTATTTCGCGGACATGGCCCTTGCCAGCAGCCAGGATGTGTCCGCCAAAAACTATTACCTTTACCGCGACAGCGACGGCACCGGCGAATGGGCGATCACCCCGTGGGACGTGGACCTGACCTGGGGCCGGAACTGGATTGACGCCTACGGCTATTTCACCGACACACTCTACACCAACAACGTGCTGAGTTTCGACAATCCCGCACAGCAATACAAACCCGCCAACCGCCTGTTTGACTTGTTTTTCGGCTACAGCGATTTCCGCCAGATGTATCTGCGCCGGCTGCGCACGCTGATGGACACCATTCTCATGCCACCGGGCACGCCCACCAACGCGCTCGTCATCGAGCCGCTCATCCGTCAATACGAAAGCAAGATGAATCCACCGGGCATCTCGCCCTCCGACACCGCGCTGGATTACACGGCCTGGGGTCCCTGGTGGGGCAACACCACCTACAGCATTTTCCCGAATTTCGCCGAACAGATCATTTCCGTCCACCTGACGGGCCGCCGGAATTTCCTCTACAGCACCAACGCCACGCTCAACGGCGATTTCATCCCGGCGGCGCAACCGACCAATGCTGTAATTTTGATCGGTTCCTGGGATTACAATCCGGTCAGCGGAAACCAGAACGAACAATACGTCGAACTGCGCAACACGAATTCCTATCCGGTGGACGTTTCCAACTGGCGGCTCACCGGCGGCATTGAATTCACGATGCGTCCCGGCACCGTCATTCCCGCCGGAAAATCGCTTTATCTCGCCGCCAACGTGAACGCCTTCCGCAACCGCGCGGCCAGTCCGCACGCCGGCCAGGGCCTGTTTGTGCAGGGAGCGTATGGCGGTTTTCTCAGCACACAGGGCAACACGCCGTTGATCCTGGAAAATGACCAGGGCGCGCTCGTCAACCAAAACAGCTATGCCGGAAATTCGTCCGCGTCACCGTTCGTTGCCGGAAATCTCGCGGTGTTCCGCGTCGGCGACGGCTCGGAATCGCTGAGCAGTCACGGCAATCCCATTTTCATTGATCAATTTACGACCAACGGCACGCTCGTCGGCAGCATCGCCATTCCCGACAACGCCACCAACGCCCTGCTCATCAGCGGCAACGCGACGTCCGAAGGCGCGCTGGGCCGCTCGCCGGACGGCCGGTTGCTCATCTTCGCGGGCTACAACATCGCGTTTACCAACAGCACCTCGTCGCTCCCAGGTTCCAGTTCCACCAATGTTCCGCGGGTGCTGGGCATCGTTGACGTGAACGGCGCCTTTGCGCTTGTCGGGGTGACGACCAATCAATACAGCGGCAACAACATTCGTTCCGGCACGACCGATGGCCGTGGGAATTACTGGGGCGCGGGAGCGAACAGCGCAAACAACGGAACATTTTATTTCGGCAGCGGCCCGGCCAGCACCATCCAAAGCACCGTCGCAAACTCCATTGTCATTCAGGACCTCGGTGGAAATCTTTATTTCAGCACGGCCAAAACCACGCCCGGCATCTGGAAAATCCCCGGCACGCCGGTGGTTCCGGCCACATCGGCCGTGTTTCTGGGCACCGGTGGCAGTCCATATGCGTTTGCGTTCAATTCCGATTTCACCACCGCGTATGTCGCGGACGACACGCTCACGGGCAAAGGCGGGGTGCAGCGCTGGGATTTCAACGGCAGCACGTGGGCCATGAGTTACGCCTTCGCTGGCATCACCAACATCGGCGCGCACGGGGTCGCGGTGGATTTTAGCGGCGCGCATCCGGTCATTTACGCCACGACCGCCGAAGCCACGAGCGACCGGCTGGTTTCCATCACCGACACCGGCGCGACGGCAACGGCGACCACACTCGCCACCGCCGGAGTCAACCAATTGTTCCGCGGCCTGAGCCTCGCACCGAATGCGGGACTCGCGCCACAATTCTTCAACGCAGCCACCGCCACCAATGGATTTGCCCTGAGCTGGACCGCTTTGTTGAACCGCAATTACACTGTTCAATACAACGGCAATCTGAACACCACGAACTGGCTGACACTCACCAACCTCACCGTGGCCACGCCGGTGATGACGGTGATTGACCCGGCGTCCATCAACACCAACCGGTTCTACCGGGTCGTTTTGAATCCTTGATCACCGCCGGTTTCGACCTTGTGGTCGGCTCCAGCCTTGCGGGTCTGGGTACCGGGATAATCGAACTCACAAGCCTGACCGATGATGAAGACGCTGTGAATGTCAGTGCGCCTGGGCATGTTTTGCGACCACGGATTGACACGGATTATGCGGGAAATGAAAGGGGGAAGCTGCCCGTAGCGGCGTCTCGGCAGAGCGCGCTGATCGTTCGATGAGTTTGCGGCACTCTGCCGGGTTGCCGCTACATCTGAATCAGCGCTGCGCCTCGCCGGTCATGGGCACGAAGCGCACAGGCAGCACGGCGTGCTGCTCCAACTGTTCTCCTTGCTTGTGGAGCAACACCAGTTCCTGGTCTCCCATGGGCCCGACGGGAATCATCATCCGCCCGCCGTCCCGGAGCTGTTTGACGAGCGGCGGCGGCACTTTTTCCGGAGCGCAGGTGACGATGATCGCGTCGAATGGCGCAGCTTCCGGCCAGCCCTGGCAACCATCACCGGCGCGCACGTGGATATTCGTGTAACCGAGCCGTTTCAGGTCAGCCTCGGCGCGTTGGGCGAGCGGCTCGATGATTTCGATGGTATAAACCTCCGCCACAAGCTGGGCGAGTACCGCGGCCTGGTAACCCGAACCGGTCCCGATTTCCAACACGCGATCGGTCGGCTGGGGATCCAATTGCTCGGTCATGAAGGCAACGATGTAAGGTTGAGAAATGGTCTGGCCATAACCGATGGGCAGCGCGCTGTCCTCGTAAGCCTGGGGCTGGAGTTCCGCCGGGACGAATTCGTGGCGGGGGACCTTGCCCAGGGCGGCCAACACGCGCGCATTGGTGATGCCACGCCCGGAACCTGACAATTGTTCCTGCACCATGCGCCGGCGCCCGGCGGCGAAATGGTTCTCCTCACCCGCCGGGGTGGCGTCGGTCTGTCCGCGTCCTTCCCGGGGCAGGATTGACAGCGCCCTGAGAATGGGCACCGCAATGTTCTTCACAAGCCCAAGGTAATCCCATTTGCCGGCACCCGCCACAGTCAAAATGACAGGGTGCCGGTCGAAGATGATTGTCACCAACACGGCCGCGGAAAAACGAATTATTGTAGCCCGACCGTTTTCATTGGGTAATTTCCAACCGGATCTGATCCCGGAAATCCTGGGTCAGGCTCAATCCTGCCGGTGCGGTTTTCAAGAAGACAACCCCCTCCAGTCGCCTCATTTCCGGGAGCACCGCTTCCAAGTCGAGCCAGTCCAGTTTCTGCCGGATTTCGTCAAACGAAACCTTGCCGGGCCGCGACGTCAAGACCCATAACACCGCGGCACAACTGTGAACGTCCATTTGCTTCCAACGCCGCGCTTCGCCAAATGAACGCATGGCCCAGTCCAGGAGCCCTTGTCATTACCCACATTTTTTTGGAGTTGGATTCTGTTTATTAATTTGCAATGAATTGCCGCTGTTAAGTTTAACGGGTTGATTTGACTTTTGGTTCCTCGCCGACAGAGGTCATGAATCAAACCGTGTTGGCGCCTGCCCAGTGGGCGCAAATGGAATTTGCGCTGGTCCGACTGGGGGACCAGCGTCGCACCCAACGTCTGGTGAAGATTGCCACTCGTCTGGCTCAAAGTCCCGGCGGCACCCGGCCACAAGCCATGCCGCAATGGGGAGAACTAGGGCGGTTCCAACTTTGATGTAGCGCAGACATTCTTGTCTGCGGGTTTGCGGGACATTCTTGTCCCGTGTTTCATCCTCACGAAAGAGGCGACTGGAAAGTCGCCTGAATCCCGCAATGCGGGACTGGAAAGCCTGCGCTACGTAATAACTGGAAATGCTCTAAAGGCTGCCTGCCGCTTTTTCAGCCAGCCTGGGAACACCTGTGAACAGATGCTAAAACCGCACTGGGAACGGACATCGGCGGCGGGTCTTGAACCCGGGGAGTATCTGCTCATTGAGGACACGACCCTGCTGGATTACCCGTTGCATAATGCGGCGGAGGAACTGGGGATTTGGCAAGCCAAAGGCGGGCTGGACCCAAGGCACCTTTTGGGTGGCGGTGGCACGACTGGGAGGGTTTATCGGGCGCAAAAGTGACGGTATGCCGGGCTGGCAAACTATCTGGCGTGGGTGGCAGAGATTGATGTGGATGAGTGAAGGCTTGGAAAACTTCAAACAACTCCAAAAAAATGTGGGTAATGACAAGGCGTTCAAACGCCGGGCTATTTTCGATTGTTCCTTCGGAACAGAACGCCTGCACAAAAATTGAGATGCGCCCATCGAGATGAAAAAACTGAAATGGACTTGCCATTGTCCGGTCGGGCCGCCATATTGCATTTCAAATTCAAGACTGATTTTATGGCTGACGCGGCAAATCGCTATCCCGAAAACGTCCCGGGCAAATACTACGTGGACAACCAGTGCATTGATTGCGACCTGTGTCGCGAGACGGCGCCGGATAATTTCAAACGCAACGACGACGGCGGATACTCGTTTGTTTACAAACAGCCGGCATCGCCGGAGGAAGAAGGACGTTGCAAGGAAGCCAAGGAGGGCTGTCCGGTCGAGGCCATCGGCGACAACGGCGCCTAGTTGTCGCTTACGCGGCCGTGGTGATGCCGGAGTCCCCCGGCAATGAAACGCGGACGACCCCGGGCTGGCCGGCCTGGGGCGGGACAATTTCCAGCTTGCCATGGTGCGTCTCGATGATTTTCCGGCTGACGGTCAATCCCAAACCCAAACCCACGTTGCGCGTGGTGAAAAACGGCGCGGGCGCTTTTTGCGCGGCCTCAGCAGTAAAGCCGGCCCCGTTGTCCTGAACTTCAATCTGAACGTCCGGCGCGCCGCCGCGATTGGCATCGGTGTGCAACGTGACGCCGATTTTCGGCTCCTTGGGATTCGCCTGAAGCGCATTGAGCATGATTTCAGCCAGCGCGTGTTTGAGCGCGGCGCGGTCGCCGGTAATGACCACGGGCTGGCCGCCCGTTTCAAATTGCAGTCTGCCGGCATCGGCGGACTGATGTTTGCGCGCTTCCTGGTAGGCCTCCTCAATCAATTTTCCGACGGTGAAAGTCTCCTGTTCGATGTGCCCTTCGCGCGCGAGAAAACGCATTTGATTGATCAACCGCGTGACGCGCTTGACGCCGTCGGCGAGGGCCTGGTCGAGTGATTCGCGGAATTCCCGGTCCCGGTATTTCTCCGCGAGCAACTGCTGGTGCGTGGCCAGCGGCACGAGCGCGTTGCCGATTTCGTGCGCGAGCCGGTCGGCCATGGATTTGATGAGGCGCAGGTTGGCGGCCTCGACTTCCAGCCGGCGCAACTGTTCGGTCTGGGTGAGATCATCGGCGGTCAGCAAGGCGGAAATGGGCACGGTGGAATTTCCCTGCCGGAACGGCACGACACTGACGCTGTAAACCGTGCCCGGCGAATTGTCCGGTTCGTAGCGATAAGGGCCCGTCGCCGCGCCGGTTTTCAGGACCTGGTAGATTTTCGCGCCGAGCACCTGCGGCAGGTCGCTGAATTCGAGTTCGCCGGTGCGTTTGTTTTTCTGGCCGAAGTGGCGGCGCGCGGCCTTGTTTGCGTGGAGCACCTTCAGGTCGCGTCCGACGACGATGCATGCGCTGCTGAGTTCGCGCAGCACGTCGGTCATCATCTCATTGTTGCCGGCCAGCCGGTCATGCAGTTCGATGTTGCAGAGGGCGAGGCCGACTTGTTCCAGCAGATGGAAAATGAGTTCCAGTTCGACGTTGACCAGCGGTTCGCCGGTGATGCGCACGTCGAAAACGGCCACGCCGGCAATCGTGTCCCGGGCGGGAATGGGCACGGCGACCTGCGCGCCGAGTAATTCAAATTCCTTTTGCGTTTCGACGTCGGCGCGCGCCTCGTCGCTGTCACGGCGGAGAATCCGGCCGAGCCGGGAAAGCTGGCCGCCGATGCCGGAATCGAGCGAGAGTCCCAGATGTTCGAGCAAACCCGGCGAAAGGCCGATGGCAGCGACGGCACGCAAACGGCGCCGGTCCTCCGGCAAGGATGTGTCCGTGAGCGGCGAAGGACGATTCAAGAAAATGGCGGCGCGGTTGATGCTGAGAATTTCGCGGAGGAACAACAGGAATTGTTTCAACATCGCCTCGGCGTCCAGCGAATGGGTGAGAATGGACGAGAAATCGCTCAGCACATCAAGCGTTTGTGACGCGCTGATGACGCGGGTGGGCGACGGTTCGGGCGTTTGGAAAGACGGGCTTCGCGCCGGCATTGGCACGGGCGGCGGAAACGTTTGCGCGGGGCGCCGGGTTGCCGGCGCATTCCACAAACGTTCCAACAACGAATTCAAAAGCCGGCTGCGAACGGGTTTGGCCAGTACGTGGGTGACCCCGCGCAAAAAAGCCTCCTCCTCCCACTCGGATTGGATGTTGGCCGTGTAAGCGATGAGGGGGGATTTGGCGTCGCGGCGGCGGAGGCATTCGATGACCCAGACGCTTTCGACGCCCATCAAATCCACGTCGAGAATGCAGGCGTCGGCCAGTCCATGCACGAGCAGCGGTTCGGCTTCCTCAACATTGAGGCGATGAACGATCCGGTGCTGTTCCGGATTCAGACTCGCGCGAATGGTTTCGGCGAAATCCGGATGAGGAGACAATACCAAAATGGTTTTCATCGCACTTCCAAGAAAAGCTGCCCGTACTCGGTTGCCACTTCTGGGCGTGTATAATCCACAATTCAAGCCCAAAGGTCAATGGAATCTTGAAGCAATGAATGTGATTTTTTGGCGTAAAACCGGAAAATCAACCGCTGGCGAGCAGTTTTTCCCAAAGATTTTCGTTCAGCAGCGCTTTTTTGAGGAACTCCGTGTCATCCGGCGATGAAACGACCGGTTCGGGTTTGAGGGGCAGGCGAAGGGTGAACTTCGTGCCGTGGCCGGGCCGGCTGTCGGCCTCAATTTTGCCGCCGTGATGGTGGACGATGAAAAAGCAGGCAATCAGATTAATGCCGTATTCGGACGGCACGCTGTCACTCACGACAAACGGATCGAAGATGACACTCAACGCCTCCGGCGGCAAACCGGGGCCGTTGTCGTTGAGGTGGACGACGATTTCAGGTTTGCCGCCGTTCGAGGATAGTTCGGCGGCCAGGGTGACGCGGCTGCCGGCGGGCAGCATGTCCAGTTCGTCCTTCAGCAATAATTCAAACAGCCGGCAAAATTTAGGCCGGTCCACATGCAACGCGGGCAGCGAATCGGGAATCTTGTTTTCAATTTCGATCCGCCGGGCGGCGAATTGGTCCCGGAACGGGGCCAGCGCCGCGCTGACGGCCTGGTGCAGCAGCACCTCGTCGGCGAATTGCGACGAGGCATTGTTTTCCGACGCGGTCCAAAGGTCCTTGAGCAGGCCGTTGATTTTTTCAATCTGCGACTGGACGTTCTGGTGATACTCCTTCCAAAATTCGGGGTTGCGCAGGCTGTTCAAATCCTTTTTTTCCTCGGCCATCTTCCCGGGCGCGAGGTCGAGAAAGGTTTTTACCGCGACGAGCGAGTTGCGGATGTGATGGCTCAAGCCGGCGGCCAGCAGGCCGAGGCTCACGATGCGGTCGGCGATCATCATGTTGCGCAACACGGACATTTTTTCACGGAGCAACTGGTCGCGTTCGGTCTGCACCAGGAAAAATTCCAGGCCCTGCTTGAGCGTGAGCTCGAGTTGCGGCGGGTCCCACGGTTTGGTGACGTATTTGTAAATCGCGCCGCTGTTGACGGCGGCGATGGCGGCGTCCATGTCGGCATAAGCCGTGACCAGCAGGCGCAAAACCTGCGGGCGCAATTGCCGCGCCTGCCCCAAAAGCCAGACGCCTTTTTCGCCGGGCATCCGCTGGTCGGTCAGCAGCAGGCCGATCTCGTCGGCGTGCTGTTCGAACAGCTTGAAGCCGTCCTGGGCATTGGCCGCCGTCAAAATCCGGAACTGGTCCGCAAAGGCGCGCGTGAAGTATTTTAAAGACTTCTCCTCGTCATCCACGTAGAGGATGGCGAATTTTTTATAGTTGTAGAGATTTTCCATGTCCGGCTTTCAGTTGGTCGCCTGATTTGTCCTGACGGGGAATTCCAGCGTAAATTCACAGAATTTTCCCGGCTCCGTTTTCACCGAAATCTTTCCCCCGGACTCCTGCACGATGCGGTAGCAGATGCTCAACCCCAGCCCCATGCCTGCGCCCACGTCTTTCGTGGTGAAGAAAGGGTCGAAAATCTTGCCCACATCGGCCGGGGCGATGCCCGGCCCGTTGTCGCGAACCGACAAAATGCTGCTGCCGTTCGCAATCCGCCCTTCAATCCGGATGGCCGGCTTTTCATCCTGGAACGGCTTTGTTTTCAACGCATCGAGCGAATTTTGCAGCAGGTTCGTGACCAGGTGGATCAATTTGTTCTTGTTCGCCCAGATGGTCTGATGTTCGGCAAACCTTTGGTCAATCTGCACCTTGTCCTTGCACTCGTTGCTCAGGAACCGCAGCGCCGAGGCCACCACCTCCGCCACCGCCACCTGGTCCCGGCTCTCGGTTTCGGGATGCGTGAACATCCGCAAATCCGAGACGATGGTTTGCACCCGCTTGAGCCCCTCTTCGACATCGGTGAGGATCTCGGTATAATCTGCCTGTTGCTCCGGGGCAAGGAACTGGCTTTTTTTGCGCAGGGTAAACAGGCCGGTCGTGGCGAAGTTCAGCGGATTGTTGATTTCGTGGATGATGCCCGCGCTCATGCGGCCGAGCGACGCCAGCTTCTCGGTCTGCACCAGTTGCATCTCGTTTTCCTTGAGTTGTTGGAGGCTCGCTTCCAGCGCCTTGCGGCTCTTGTCCAGTTCGTAACGCAGCGTGAATTCGCTGAGTCGCAGCCGGTAAAAAAAGTGGTTGCCCACGATGACGATGATGCCGGTCAGTGCCAGGAAATAAAGATTGTTGGCCAGATTGTTGAAAAATTCTTCGGAAGTCGGCTTCAGCCAATGGAAACCGCAGGCGGCCAGATACATCAGGATGATGGCGCCCACACAAAACGTTGACTCCCAGATGTCCCAGCGCACCACGACGCTCACGGCGAGCAGGATCAAATTAAGCGCCGCATAATAATTCGAGGTCGCGCCCGTCAAGGGTCCTTGCGCCGCGGCAATGATCCAGCACATGAAGAATCCGGGGAGGAGGGCGATGGGAATGCCCACCACACGATAATGTTTTTTTCCCAACTCGGTGGTGTGCAAATACCAGAGGCCGACCGCCAGAACGGAACAGAGGATCCGCAGTTCGAGAAAATACCAGCGTTGCGGGTGGTAAACCAGCCAGTCCATGACCGAGCCGAGCGGCATCAAAATCACCACCAGCACCGACGCGACTTTGCCCGTGCGCAGACGTTCCTGTCGTTCGTTGGCGACAAAAGCGTTGGCAAAATCGCGATTCGAAGATGTCAGATGTTTAACCATGGTCCGGTTTGCGCACTTCCATGAACAGATTCACCCCCGTCGCGTCGGAGCGGATCTGGACGGCATCGTCCGGAGCGCGGTCCGGCAGCAGGGCGCGCATATTTTGTGCGGTGCGATAAATCAGGTGCCAGTCCAGCAGGTATGACATGCCATGCCGCAGCGGATTGGACGGGTCCACGTTCGTCACCAACAACAAGCCCCCGGGCGCAACCTGGCCATAAAAGATGTCCACCAGTTGCGCGCAGGTGTGATCGGACAAATAATCAAAAAGCCCCGAGCAGTAAACAAAATCGTACTCCGGTTTAACGCCGTCTCCCGCCGCCGCCGGCTTCAGGCTTTCCTTGAGCAATTGATGAACGGTTTGCTTCTGAAACCGGACGGCGGTTTGCCGGTGGCAACGTCCTTTGATGGCCTGGATCGCCTTTTCGACATGTTCCAGGGTTTCACGGTTGAAGTCCGCCAGCGTCAACTCGACCTGCTCGCTCAAGAGCGAATCGCCCAGGAATCGTTGCACCTCAACGGCGGGGCCGCAGGCAAAGTTGAAAATGCGCGCCTTGCGCCCCAGGCGCGACAAGCGCAACGCCTCCGTCTCCATGCACCGGGTGAGATACGTCAGCCGGTTGCGATGTGCTGCCGCCGGCGGTTGTTTGAGAAACCAGCAGTTGACCACCTTGGCGTACAGGGAACCGCCCTCCTGCCCGTCGCGGGCAATCATGTTCACCATCTCATAATCGCCGGCATAACCGAGCGGTTTGTAAAAGGTGCGGTGGGCAAAGGGCGCGCACAGCACCAGGGAATGCAAATGCTGCCGCAGGTAGCTTTCATGCGCCGGTCTTTGATCGTCCGCGATCTGCTCGGCAATCACTTCAAACTTTTTAAAAAGCTCGTTTACCGGCGGGATCACCACCTGCGCGAATGCCTGCGTCACTTCCGCTTCCAATTGCCGCCGGCTGCCGTCCGGCAGCGTGCGCAAACCAGCCTCGACCTGGTCCAGCCAGATTTGCAGGTCGGCGAAGAAGGATTGCATGTCGGCGGTGGCGATTTTGTATTCCGGCAGCACCTGGTAGAATTTTTGCCATTCGGCAAGAAATGCCCTGAATTCCTCCGTGAGCCGCCCGCCGCCTTGCGCAACCCAATCCGGGTTCACCTCCATCCAGTGCGCTTCCTCCAGCGTCGCTTCGCAGACGATGCGCAGGCCCGCATCCACCACGTTGCGGACCACCGCGCGGCCCGAATAAACCGTCCGGTCTTTCAGGACGATTTTGAATTTGTTCAGCACTTCGGAAAGCCGCGGGTTCACCGGCGGATTATACAGCTCGAACACGACCGTGTGCCGCGTGACGCGCGCCGGAACGCCGCGCCATTCCACCTCGTCGGCCGTCTGGAACGTCACCCGACTTTCCTTGATGCCGGAAGGGTTCGCCGCCATTTCGCCCGGCACGATCTTTTTGAGCTCGCGCAGGTGCTGTTCGCCCCCTCCATTTCCGTTGTTGTTGACGGCCTGATTCATCTCTGGGGGAATGAATAGCCCATTTTCCGCGCCAAAACAAAGCGATTCTTGACTCGGATACTTGGCATCGCCATTGCTTTGTTCTGCCCGCGCCGGTTGCAGGTGCAAGATCCGGCGCCTTTGATGAAATCGGAAGCGGCAAAAGGGATGCTTGTCCCGTTGCAGGACAGGCGTCATATTGAAAAAATGATGTTTCCTTTTAAAAGATGCGCCAAAAATGAGGCGGTTGCTTTGAGTGTCGGCAACCGGGGAACGAACCTCTGGCGCGTTGGCCACTGCACCGGCCAAAAGCAGCGCGATCAAACGTCGCGGATGTCATTGCCACTGCCCGGCCTGGCCCGGTCAGCCGCGACAAGGGATTTGGGGTTATGATGAAAACAACCGGTCTTGCAAACGCTGTCGCCGGGCAGCCTGCCTTTACCGGTTGCGCCGCGGCGCTGAAGGCCAGATCGCTGGCCGACGGCGAATCGCATTCCGTCTCCTTCGGCGCGAACAAGATTCACTACGTCACCGTGGGTCGGGGAAGAAACACCCTTCTTTTTGTCCATTGCTGGGCGGGCAACCTCAGCTTCTGGCGCGAGCAGGTCCCGGCGCTGTCGGACCAGGCGCGGCTGGTGCTCATTGACCTCCCCGGCCACGGCCACAGCGACAAGCTGCCGGCGGAGTACAGCATGGATTATTTCGCCGGCGCCGTCCTGGCGGTGATGCACGACGCCGGGGTGGACAAGGCCGCGCTCGTCGGCCACAGCATGGGCGGACCCGTCATCTACCGCGTTTACAAACAGGCGCCGGAGAAGGTCGCCGCGCTGGTGGTGGTGGATGGGTTCCTGCGCCGGCCCCGGGTGACGCCGGGACAGGCCGAAGAATTCATCGCCCGGTTTCGCACGCCGGAATACCGCGAGAACACCCGGCAGTTTTTCGGCTCGATGTTTCCCGTTCCCGGCACCGAAGCCTTGCGCAACCGGGTTTTGTCCGAAATGCTCGTCACCCCGCAACGCGTCATGCTCGGCGCAATGGAGGGAATGTTCGGCCCGGACCAGCCCGATTGGGACCTGAAACCGGTCAACGTGCCCGTGCTCGTCATCAACGCCAAAGGCCCGATGTGGGACGCGGATGGCAAAAATTACGTCCGCTCGCTCTCGCCGCAAACCGATTACTGCGTCATGGAAGGCGTGGGCCACTGGCTTATGCTCGAGCGGCCGGCGGAATTCAACGCCCTCCTCACGGACATGCTGCGGAAGTTTGGCCTGATTGAAAAATGAGCCGGCGTGAGATGCCTGGGATTGGCCGCCCAAAGGCCCAAAGCAAGGCATTGAAATAGGGCGGTTCCAACTTTGATGTAGCGCAGACATTCTTGTCTGCGGGTTTGCGGGACATTCTTGTCCCGTGTTTCATCCTCACGAAAGAGGCGACTGGAAAGCCTGCGTTACGTAATAACTGGAAATGCTCTAGCCGGGTGTTTTTTGCGCGCCCTGCGCATTTCCACGACGAATCAATCGCGGCCTTCAGATCAAAAATGCATCCCCACCGTCAGCATTACGGCGGAACTGATGAATTCATAATTTCCGTTGGCGTTCTGGTTGGATCCAATTCCGGGGGTTGATGACGGGGTGCTGCCGGCAACCGTGTGGGTGGGGCCATAGCCGAGCTGATAGGCAATGTCGAAGTCGAAACGCTTGCCTTTGTGTCCGGCTCCAACGCTGAAAAAATACCGGTCCAGATCCGCCGCCAGCGGGGTGTAATACGCATTCGGCACGGAGCTCTCATTATAAACGAACCCGGCGCTCGCATGCCAGCCGTTGTCAAAATACCGCGTCGCACCCAACTCATACATCCAGCTCTCCTGCCAGTTGAGTGTCACCGGAGGGTTTTGGGGCCCCCCTAGCGGCGTGTTTCCTTGTTGATAGATGGCTGTCTTTCCAAAGCTGCTCCAATCCGTGTAGTCCGCGTCAAACTCCAGATTCCATTCTGGCGTCGGCCGGTACGAAAGACCACACACAACGGTCAAGGGAAACTCGAAATCCATATGTGCGGGCAGCTGTCTGGTCTGAATGAGCGGTTGCTGTTCGAATTCCGTGTGGCCATTCAAAGTGACAGCCGCCGAACTGCGGAAGGTCGCGCCAAATGAAATTTGGTCAATCGGCTGCCAGCGCAGCCCCAGATTGTAACCCACACTCCAACCGTCACCTCTAAAGCGGAAGAAGTTTGCAAGAGGTTGTGCGAAAGGGCGAAGACCTTGTTCCAAATCCATGTTCGCATAGTTCACCATCAACCCGGCGCCAATTGAAAAATCGAGCGGCAGCTTCACCGCCACAACCGGATTGAGCGTCAAATAAGTCAGCTTGCCCTGTGTGGCGACCGTGCGGAAGCCGGTGTCCTGTGGCCAGCTTATGCTCCCACCATAAGGCGCATAAACACCCAATCCAAAACTCACCGGTATGTTCGTGGAAGAGTAGGTGTAGAAAACCTGGGGAACCGCAGCCAGATGATCTGAGCTATGATAAGTTTGGCCGCCACTGGGGGGACTGTAGCTTGGGTCAAGATAGATTCCATAAATGCCGCCCCGAAGATCGTTGTCCTCAAGCTGGGTGATGCCCGCCGGGTTGTAATAAATGGCGGACGGATTGTCCGCCGTGGCCACAAACGCCTCGCCGCGCGCCGTCGCAAAGGCGTCCTGGTCCGCCAGCCGAAAGCCGTTCGCCGAAACTTTCAAGACCAAAGCTCCTGAAATCATCAGCGTCAGAAATCTGAATATGCCGGGCCGGTTTATCATTGCCGATTCATGGGATCAAACAACAAAACGAACACCGTAGATACGCATGGGTGACACGCCAGAGCAAGCAAATCTCTTGCCACCGGGCGCGACTTGACACCCGCACCGAACGAAAACAACTCCCTCTCCCCGCCAAACGGGGAGAGGGAGAAAAAATGGTGCGTGTGTCCAGCTGCACCCGGCGCAACCGGCGCATCTCTGTTTTTATGCACTTGTAAGCTATATCTCATTGGCACCCCGCTTTAGCCGGAACAATGCAGTAGGACAGGCGTCGCGCCTGTCTCTGACTTTGAATAAACGCCTTACGGCGGAAGTTTCCTCGACTCGTTGACGGCCACCAAAAGGTGCAATAAATTTTTTAGATAGAGACAGGCGCGACGCCTAGCAGCCTGTCGGACTTAGCGCAGGATTTTTTTGTTGGGATTTGAACGGCAACGGAGTTGGCGCGTCTGAAAAGCATGGCTATTCGTTTCGTCCCCATTGACCGGGACACCCCGCTGCTCCTG
>Ga0224557_1001465_pt1 | contig 22672 bp, 15 predicted proteins | sample 714S31014metaG_FD_180677 | JGI IMG/M metagenome (GOLD analysis project Ga0224557, IMG submission 180677) | Peat soil microbial communities from Stordalen Mire, Sweden - 717 S3 10-14 | ecosystem: Environmental > Terrestrial > Soil > Wetlands > Peat | place: Sweden: Norrbotten County, Stordalen... | reverse complement strand
GGACGGACGCTTGGAAGAGGACTCGATAGGCCTGATCGCTGTCAGCGCTGACAAATCACTTGAGCGGCACTTTCCGCAACGCTTCTACCATGCAACTGATGTCGCCGTGCCCGCAATCCACTACGCCGAGCCGGCGGACCGCTGGAAATATGATGTAGTACAGAGCGTCCGGACCCTAACGCTGCTGCGACAGGCGCATCCTGACAAGCGTCTCGGCGGCGACTTTCACTTCCCCAAGGCTGACGGGGTGCTTGAGGCGTACGACGGTCGCAACGACGCGCTCGCTCGGACAATCGAAATCGCCGATCGCTGCTCGTTTGACTTCAATCTCGGGCGACTGCACTTCCCATCCTTCAATCCGCCCGATGGCACGACTCCACGGTTGTTCCTCCGGAAGTTGGTGCTTGATGGTCTACGGCAACGGTATCCGCGCCGTCAGAGCCAGGTGTTGCCGCAGGTCGAGGAGGAATTGGCGATCATCGCTGAGGTAGGCTACGAGGAATATTTCCTTGTGGTCTGGGACATCCTGCAGGAATGCCAAAGACACGGCATTGAGTGGATCACACGTGGGAGCGCCGCGGATTCTCTCGTCTGTTATTGCTTGCGGATAAGCGATGTCTGTCCCATCCGTTTCGATCTCTACTTCCGCCGGTTCCTCAACAAGGATCGGATGGCGCTGAACAAATTGCCTGACATCGATCTCGATTTTGCTCACGACCGGAAGGACGATGTCGTCGATCTGATCTTCGAGCGCTACGGTCCCACGCACACGGCGGTCGTCGGCGGATTTTCGACTTTCCAAGCCCGCAGCGCCTTCGCTGAGGTCGCCAAGGTTCTGGGTGTGTCGGAATACCAGGTGCGGCGGTTCACCGAAAAGATCCCGCACGCCGCAGCCCGCAATCTTGTTGAGGCGGTCGCACAAACACAGGAGGTCCGGGATCTGCCGGTCAACGAAGAGCCGTATAAATCAGCGTTGCAGATGGCGCAGTTTCTGGATGGCTTCCCGCGCTATCCCAAGATGCACCCGTGCGGCCTGGTGCTTTCGAGCGTGCCGATGACCGATCTGGTGCCCTGTTTCGAGTCGAACAAGGGCTACCCAACGACGCACTTCGATATGGATGCGGTAGAAGCCATCGGCTTGGTCAAGATCGACATTCTGGCCCAAGGTGGACTCGCCGCGATGCGCGATGCCCGACAATCGCTGGCCTCGCGGGGGATCACCGTCGACCTTGGGGGTCTTGAGCCGTGGGAAGATCCTGCCGTATGGGAAATGATCGCGGACGGCGGCGCACGGGCGGTGCATCACATCGAGAGTCCCGCGATGCTCTCCTTGTGCCGGATGTGCAATGTGCGCGAGATCGACGGGCTGATCGCCATCGTCAGCGTGATCCGTCCAGGGGCCGCCAACGAAAACAAGAAACAGCACTTCACACGGCGCTATCAGGAGCTGGAACCGACCGTCTATCCGCATGCGTCACTATCGGAATGCCTGAAGAGCACGTACGGAATGGTCGTGTATGAGGAACACATCCTCCAGATCTGCGAGGCGTTCGCGGGACTGCCGCCGGGAAGGGCTGATGTATTGCGTCGCGCATTGGGCAAAGAGAAGTGGGTGGAAGTCGAGAGAATCGGAGTCGAGTTTGCCGAGTGTGCCAAGCGGCTGGGTCGGACCGAGGAAGAGATCGCCGAGGTCTGGAAACTGGTTTGCGGCTTCAGTGGCTACGCGTTCTGCAAGGCCCATTCAACCGCCTATGGGGTCGAGGCGTACCAAGCGGCTTACTTGAAGCACTACTACCCGGCGGAGTTTATGGCGGCTGTGCTGACCAATGGCAAAGGCTTCTACCGGCCGTTGGTTTACATCCTTGAATGCCACCGCTTGCGGATTCCACTTCTATCCCCTTCGATCAACGACCCGGGTCCTGGCTTTGCTGTGCGCGACGGCAAGATCCGGGTGCCAGCGGTGCGCGTAAAAGGGCTAACCGAACGGACACAGGAGCGCATCCTCGCGCAGCGCGAGCGAGGTGAGTTCACTTCGCTGGAGGACTTCTGTCAGCGGGTCGGTGCCAGCGGTGAGGAACTGGAGCTGCTGGCGCGGGTCGGAGCGTTCGACAGTTTTGGCCGATCCCGCACCGAGCAGTTCTGGGGGATTCAGCATCTGGTGGGTGGCAATCGTTGCGGGGAACAGGCGTGGCTGTTGAACGACTCGTCTCGCGAGCGCACTCCGCCGGTGGAACTGAGCGAGCCGACGCATCTGGACCGGTTACGAGCGGAGTCCGAACTGCTGGATTTTCCGGTCTCGGGGCATCCGCTGGAATTGCATCCCGATGTGGCTTGGGACACTTACTGCCCGGTGGGGAATTTGGCGGAACACACCGGTGAAACCGTGACGTGTTGCGGATTGATCATCGAGGATCGGCTACACCAACAGATCACGGGCGAACTGATGAAGTTCATGACCATCGCGGACTGGACGGGGATCGTCGAGACGGAGTTGTTCGCCGATACCTATCGCAGTTACGGGCTGGCGACGGTGCGTTATCCCGTGCTGGAAATCACAGCGCGTGTGGAACCGTTCGAGAATGGCAATGGTTTTACATTGCGGGTGATGCGAGCAGGGAAACCGCGCTCTGCCTAAACGCATCGATCGTACGCTTACGTAAGGCCCCAACACCTGGGCGACAAAAAATTGGATCTGTCTACTTGCTTTTTAGTAAACAGTGGTATACACTCTGTATGGTCAGCATGAAAAACCAATCTTTGGCCGAAAAGGATTTGGAGGCTCTGCGCTATTTGCGCAATGCGATTGTTCATCAGGGCCATTCGCCGAGCATCCGTGAATTGGCGAAAACCCTCGATTACAATTCCCCTCGCAGCGCCTTTCTCCTGCTCAACCGCCTTATTGAGCAGGGTTGGCTGAAGCGGAGAGAGGACGGCAGCCTTCAGTTGCGGAAAGATCTGCCCGAAACCAGCGATCATGCTCGGACAGTCGAAGTTCCATTGGTCGGCAGCGTCTCCTGCGGAGCGCCCCTCTTGGCTGAAGAGAATATTGAAGCTCACCTTACGGTTTCTACGGCCTTGGCCAAGCCAGGGGGAAAGTATTTTCTCCTTCGTGCAGTTGGGGATTCTATGAATAAGAGCGGCATCAATGAGGGGGATCTTCTTCTAGTTCGACAGCAGCCAACTGCAGACAACGGGCAAAGGGTTGTTGCGTTAATCGACGATGCGGCGACGGTGAAGGAACTTCAGCGGGAAAAAGATGTGCTCGTGCTGAAACCAAGATCAACGAACAAAGAGCACAAACCGATCATTTTAGCAGACGATTTTATAATCCAAGGGGTTGTCACCACGGTGCTCCCCGCTAACCCCTAAAAAATATGGCAGCACGCTTTATCACAAAGACTCCGAATAAGCTATTATCAGCTTTCAAAAAAGCGATTGATGGTGGTCACGTGGACACTTGGAAATATAACGATCAGGGTGATTTCACACACACGCCGAAGCAATGGAACGGTCTCGCGTGGATGCGTCCTTCCGTCGTCGAGAAAGACCGGCTCGTATTTAATATAATCCGGCCCAAAGGCTCCTCGATCTCGTTAGAAGTCTATGGTGTGTACCATGGACGCCTAATTGAATCCATGATCATCCACTGCAACGATTTATTTACAGATGCACGAGCCACTCCCACGAACACCAGTGGTGACCTGGTATAACGAAGTGTTTATTAAAACAAAAGGTATACAACTATGAGCGCAAATCGATTCTACATTGAGCAACGCGACGACGGTAAATTTAAAGTGATGAAACCCAAAGCAGACAGGGCTTCCGCAGTTGCCGACACACAGAAAGAGGCGATTGAAATCGCTCGAAAAATGAATCCCGGCAAATCCCCGGATGTCGAACGCGTCCGGCATACGGACAGAGGTCATCGGGATCAGTGGCGTAGAGCTTGATTGGTCATCCATGGACGGCCTTGGAGGCCGTGGTGTCGTACCTCTTCTGGCACAGTCTTCAGAGGGGGGATTCAAACCACTTTCCAAAAAGAGGAATCGGATGCGGTATTTACACGCAATTAATAAAGCGTAATATGGCGTTATGCCCCGACCGAATGCATACAAGGTAAAAGGGAGTTTCGGTGAATTCCATGGGTCCAAGGTGTATTATCACGGTTTCCCGAAGCGGCCGAGTTTCCTTCCGAAATCGGGACGCGGGTTTGGTGGATTGAAGTACTTGCTTCAGAAGCTGAAGTCCAAATTCAGGAAGTTTAGCCTTACGTTTACTCTGGAAGAGGATTCGATCAAGAAGCATAAATCGCAGTTCATATCCGATGGACATAGAGTTCTTCTGCAGCCATTGCGGGCAATCGCTAGTCATTGATGACAACGGTGCAGGAATGACGGTTGACTGCACCAAGTGCGGCAAGCCGGTCTACGTTCCTTCCAAGCCGCTAGCTCAATCCGCCCCGGTCCCTCCGCCGACAATCACACCCTCTCAGGCGGGAACTAGGAAACCGCTTGGCCAGCCTTCTCGCCCTCCCGCGACGGCGAAACCATCCGCTGCCCCGGTCACTCTCCCTGGTCACAATTTGGCCTTGAGTGTGGGCGAGTCAGTAATTTTGCAGGCGCGGATGCATGGGGCTGTCGTGGCCTTGCCGGCCATCGGCGTGGTGATCGTCTGCACTGGCTTCGGTGTCATCTTCACCTTCGTGCAGCACGTATTGCGGGCGATAATTGGTGGGGTGATGCCGCCCGGCGCGTCGATGGCGGCCGGTCCGCCGATGCTGACAGTCATGTTTCTCTTGGCATGTCTGCCGTTACTGTTTTTCGGCTTAGTCGGTACGGTCCTCGCATGGTTCGCGCGTAGCCATACGCTCATTACGCTCACTAATCGCCGGTTGATCATCAACAAAGGCATTTTGAGCAAGACCACGGTGGAGTTGATGTTGAAACAAATCGAAACTGTGGCCATCCAGCTGCCTTTGTTGGGCCGGATATTCGGTTACGGTACGGTCGTCGTGCGCGGCACCGGCGGTGGAGTGTTCGCGTTGCAATTCCTGGAAAACGCTGACCAGTTATACAGCAAGCTGCAGGACGTCTCGCAGAGTTCTAGATAATGGCGGGCAACTTCATTACCAGCTACGCTGGTGGTGCTGACGACGACGAGGGAGATGCGCAAATGGGGTGGTCTGGCGGTTGTTGATGACGTAGTACTGGGTGATGTTGGCGTTGCTCTTCGACCAAGTGTTTCTCAGCGTCTGCGATTGCAACCTTTGCGGTTTCACCACCAGTTCCAAGAGCTTTTGATTTGAGCTGTCCCAGGCGGATCAATTCTGCGTCGCAATCCGCTGACAACTGCTCAGGCTTCGGATCGTGCTTTCGCAAGTCAAGCGTAGCATCGAACTCCTCATCTAGGAGCGGGCAAAACTTTACCGATTCGCCACCTGACGTAGGTTGATCACGTTGTCGGGTTGCGCCTCATCAAAGACCATGCGCTGAGCCAGGGCCGTCGAAAACTCGTCACGAAGATGCCCATAAGTGCGGGCCACGAGGACGCCACCGTCCTTGTGCCCCAGCCATGCCGCCACGGCCTTGAAATGTCCACCGGTCTTCTCAATGGCGTTGGAGCAGAAGAAATGACGGAACGTGTGGTGCGAGTACGACGGCAACCCCAACTCACGGCAGGCGTTATCCAAACACTTGCGGGCCGACTTGATGGTGAGCAACGGAGTGTCACGGTCCACGCGTTCGGGCAGGCTGTCCTGGAGGCGAAGCAGGAATGCCTCCAGACTGGGGAACAGCGGCACCGTACGGGCCTCGTGGTTCTTGGTGCCATCCTCACCGCCGGTGACCGTGAATGCCTTCAATTTGAAATTCACCTCACCCCATTTCATGGCCGTGGCCTCACCGATACGGCAACCCGACAGCGCCAGGAACTCCACCAAATCGGCGGACCGCCGGCCGTCGCGTTTGCCGTCCGCACTGCGCATTTGCGCCAGCAAGGCGCGGAATTGCTCCATGTTGGGAATCAACAGCGCTTTCTTGCCTTCCTTGCGCCTCTTCAAAGTTCGGGCGGGATTTTCCAACAGCAAGCCGTGCTCGACTGCATAGTCCAAGATCATGCGCAGCGTGTCCCGCGTAATGTTGAAGTCGCGGGCTGAACGGTCGGAGTCGTGATGGGCCTTAACCCAGTTCTCCACCTCCCGTCGTCGGATGTTGTGGACTGTGACGCCCCGGAAGAACGGGGCCAACTGATTGATGGCGGTTTCACGGCGCTGGCGGGACCGGGGTTTGAGCGTCGCGGCAGCCACATCCAGCCAGCGCTTGGCCAGTCCGCCGATCAGCTTGCTCTTCTGCTTACCCTTGTTGTACTCGGTGAAGGGCAATTGCTTGGCATCATCGCCGGTGATTCGGTTAACCTGACGGCGCAGTTCGGCGAGCTTGCGACGGGCCAATTCCTTGTCAGTTGTCTTCAGACTGCGGCGAATCTGCTTGCCATCACGTTTGAACAGGGCATAGTAAATCCCCGATGAATCGCTGCGGTAAAGATTTTCGCCTGCGTAATGCAGGGTGTGATGAACGAGTTGCGTCGTTTTCATGCCCTCAAATATACAGGGTTACAACTTCGGGTGACAAGTACAAAATTTCAGGTCACTCAGCGGTGTACCAACACCTTGTAATATAAGGGATGTGAGCCGGTAGCTCAGTTGGTAGAGCAACGGCCTTTTAAGCCGTGGGTCGAGGGTTCGAATCCCTCCCGGCTCACCACTTTCCCCGCCATATTGTGGAGCGCGTTGTCCGCGATCCGCCTCGATTCACCTTGATTTGGGACTCTCGTGCCGGGAAGATTCGAAGATGAGTAACCGGCGCTACATTATCTTTTCCGTGGCGATCGTCGTGCTATTGACAGCCGGACTTTTCATAGCGATTAGATCTGCCGAGTCGAAGTCCATTATCAACGTGCTGAATAAGAACTCGCAATTGGTTAAAGCGCTAACGCAGAGTCCCGCCCATGGATCAATGCCTCAAAAAAAGTTCAACGTTCGTCAGTATATAAACGAACTCACCCAAATTGATACGGCGTTTTGTCCCAAGAAATTTGAACTGGCGTGGCTCGATTACGTCCAGGCATTGGAGCGAGCATCCGATAAAAGGATGATACTTGGTGAAGTCATTGTTGGAATGATCGGTGTGGCAACGAAATCGCATTCGTTGGAGCCAATGCTGGCAAAGCCACTGGAAGCGAGAGATGAAGTCGAAAGAGCCTGGCAGAATGTCGAACGCGTTGCCCTGGAATACGACGTGAGGATTATCCATCAGAGCTAAAAGCGAACTGCTTGCCACCGCCGCCAGCCGCTCCTAGAATAAGCCCATGACCGTGGCGCTTTCACCGCATCAACTCCTTGAAACCCATTTCGGGTTTCGGGAGTTTCTCGAGGGGCAGGAGGATGTGGTCAATGCCATTGTGGAGGGACACGATGCGCTGGTCATCATGCCGACGGGTGGGGGGAAGTCGCTCTGCTATCAATTGCCGGCCCTCGCGCTGGAAGGGATTACGGTCGTGGTGTCGCCGCTAATCGCCTTGATGAAGGACCAGGTCGATTCGCTGTTGGAAAAGAAGATTCCCGCAACCTTCATCAACTCCTCGTTGGGCCAGTCGGAGATGAATGAACGGATCGACGCGATGGTGCGGGGGGAGTATCGGCTGGTCTATATCGCGCCGGAACGCTTCAAGAGCGAACGCTTCGTCCAGGCCCTCGCGCCGCTGTCCATCGCGCTCTTTGCCGTCGACGAAGCGCACTGCATCTCGCAATGGGGACACGATTTTCGTCCTGATTACATCCGCTTGAAATGGGCCTTGAAGGATTTGGGCCAGCCGCAGGTCATGGCGCTGACCGCGACCGCGACGCCGGAAGTCCGCGAGGACATCATCGAGCAGTTGGGCCTTGGCAAATTCGGACGGCAACCGCCCCGCGTGTTCGTCTCCGGGTTCGCGCGCCATAACCTGACGCTCGGTATGACCTCCGCCAAGGGGCGGGCCGAGAAGCTTGCGCGCATCGTGGAATTCGCGACGCAACTAAAAACCGGTATCGTCTATTGCGCGACGCGCAAGAACGTCGAGAAAGTCGCCTCCCACCTCAAGGGAGAGAAGATTCCCTGCGTCGCCTATCACGCCGGACTGACTGACGACCAGCGCACGAAGGCGCAGACGAAGTTTATGAATGGCGACTGCGCCGTCGCGGTGGCGACAAACGCCTTCGGTATGGGAATCGACCGCGCCGATCTGCGGTTCGTCATCCATTACGACATCCCCGGCAGCATCGAAGCCTACTATCAGGAAGCCGGCCGTGCGGGCCGCGATGGCGAACCCTCCCGCTGCGAGGTCCTCTACAACTACGCCGATGTGCGGACGCAGGAATTCTTCATCGAAGGCGCCAATCCCTCGCGCGAAGTTATCGCCAACCTCTATCACGTGCTGCGCCGCCTCGGCTTGAACGGCCCGATCGAACTGCCCATCGCCGACATTGCCGAGTTGGTTCCCGCGACGAAGAACAGCATGGCCGTCGGGTCGGCGTTGTATCAACTGGAGCGCGCGAATTTCATCCAGCGCGAGTACCGTCAGGGCTCACGCACCTACACGACGCGGCTGGTGGATCCGATCAAGCCGCTTGACGAACTGCCCATCGATTTCGAGCGGCTGGACAAGAAACGCGAACGCGACTTCGCCAAACTGCACCGCATGATCGAGTACGCCGACCACCACGGTTGCCGTCATCATTTCATCCTGAAGTATTTCGGCGATACGGAGACGGGCGAAGGTTGTACCGTCTGCGACAACTGCCTCGCCAAGGCCGATTCCGCCGCCCGGTTTCCAACCGACGAAGAGACGGTCGCCATCCAAAAGGCGTTGAGCTGTGTAGCGCGTGTCGACGGACGCTTTGGTCGCGGACGGATCGCGCAATGTTTGGTCGGGTCGCGCTCGAAGGAAGTCCTCGATGCAAGGTTGGACCGTCTGAGCACTTATGGCTTGTTGAAAGATTTGGGCGAAGACTACGTGTGGGGTCTATTGAACACCCTCATTCGCACCAATTGCCTTGCGGTAAGCAGCGGGCAATACCCAACGCTTTCCCTGACCGAGCTGGGCGGCGACATCATGCGGAAGAAGCAGAGGATTCCCATGGTCTTGCCCGAGATTAAGGCCAAACCACGTTCCTCGACCCGCGCGCCGAAGGGTGCTACCGCCCGCCGCGATGAACCCGCTGATTACGACGAGAAGCTGTTCGACGCCTTGCGCGCCTGGCGACGGGACAAGGCGACCGCCATGGGGAATGTGCCCGCCTACATCATTTATCCCGACCGCACGCTACAGGAACTGGCCCGCGTCAAGCCGCAGTCGGACGCCGAGTTGCTGGAAGTGCGCGGCATTGGCCTCGCGAAGGCCCGACAGTTTGGCAAAGAGACGTTGGCAATGATCCGCGAGCTTGGCGGCCGGTAAGTCCTCGTTTCGATTTGCGGGCAGCGAAAAAGTGTTCTATTCTCTTGTAGGTATGTTGGGGTCGTCGAATCAATCAAGGATAGACGGGCCGTTTGAGCGGTTCTCTGCTCCGTTTCGCAATTTGCTCGAACGCTTCGGGTCTGTCGTAAAGCTCCTCATCGCCGTCAACATCGTCGTTTTCTTCCTCCAACTCTTCGCCAACGCGTCGAACCTTCCCTACCTGGAGCGGTACCTCGCCTTGAGCGCCGATGGAATCCGTCGCGGCTTCTTGTGGCAGTTCGTGACGTATATGTTTCTGCACGCAAGCATCTGGCACATCCTGGGCAATATGCTTTTTCTGTGGTTCTTTGGCACCGAAGTCGAATACTTCATTGGCCCGAAGTACTTCACGCGGCTTTATTTCATGTCGGGTATCTTCGGGGCTGCGCTGTGGTTGGCATTCAACTTCACACCGCACCTTTTCGGTGGCCAACAGATCTATGCGTCATGCATCGGCGCGTCGGCCGCGGTCCTCGGGTGCGTGATTGCGTTCGCGACATTGTTCCCCGACCGCGAGGTCACATTGCTGCTGTTTTTCATCCTGCCCATCAGCCTGCTCGCAAAATATCTCGCCATGATTGCCGTTGCGATCGATGTCGTGATGCTGCTGCAGGGTGGCAGCGGTGTGGCCAACCTAGCCCATCTGGGAGGCGCGGCCTTCGGTTACCTGTACATCAAGCAACTCGGCTACGGCACGACACCACGGTGGTTGCTCTGGCTGCAGGACGTCACCGCACGGCTGAAACCGCGCCCGCGTCCGACCCCACGCAACATGTCGTCCGAGGAGTTTGTGCGCGAACAAGTTGACCCGATTCTGGACAAGATTGCCCGTGAAGGGATGCAGAGCCTGACCCGCCGCGAACGGAAGATTCTTGAATCCGCGAAGGATTTAATGCAGAAGCGACAGCGGTAAACCCGCATGTCGCGCCAGCGCCAGAAAAAGCTTCCGGTAAAAGCCGCCTCCGCACGGCGTTCCCCAACGACAGGGGTAAACCTGCTTCCCAAGCTTATCGGCAAAAGCCCGTCCGCCACGCCCGTCGCGCTGAAGCTTTTGCGCGACCGCGGGTTTCGCGAAGTCACGCGTGTGCTCGCCGCCATCGGGAGGTTGTACGGAGACGAACTGCAACGCCGCAATCTGGCGACGATTTTCAACCATCTGATCCGCGCCTGCGAGAAGTCAGCCGATCCCGATCGGGCGCTGGTCAATTTCGAGCGGCTCGTGGCCGCACTGCCCAACCCGAATATTTTCTACCACTACCTCCATGAATCCCCGGACCGGCTCGATCTGCTGGTCAAAATCTTCGCGCACTCGCAGGCCCTCGCTGACACGCTGACCCGCAACGCCGAACACTTCCACTTCCTCATCGCGCCACAGACGCTGGAGAAACCGCGGGAGAAAGCATGGCTCGCGGCCGAATTGCAACGGCAGTTGTTGTCGATTCGCGCGCCCGCGCAGAAGTACGACGCGATCCGCCGTTTCCGTCGCCGTGAAACGCTGCGCATTGGGGCGCGCGACCTGACCGGGGGAGCCACCGTGGAGGAAACCACCCTGGAGCTGTCAAACCTCGCCGACGTGTGTCTGCAGTCGGTGTTTGAGATCGCGCTGGGCTCGCTACGCGCCCAGTACAGGTTGAAGCCAAACGCGGCGTTGGCCACCGATCGCTTTTCCATCATCGGCATGGGAAAACTCGGCGGACAGGAACTCAACTACTCCAGCGACGTGGATGTGATTTTCATCTACGGCGAGGAAGGCATCCTCACCGCGACGCTGACGAACCACCAGTTCTTCACCAAGCTCGCCGAGGAAATCGTTCGGGCTGTCGCTGCATCCAGTGCCGAGGGGAATATCTTCCGCATCGATCTCCGACTGCGACCCGAGGGGAAATCTGGTCCGCTGGTGCGGTCGCTGGATAGTTGCGAGAACTATTACGCGGAATTCGGCGAGACGTGGGAGCGGATGGCGTTGATCAAGGCGCGGCCGGTGGCCGGCGATGAAAAAGTTGGCGAGGAGTTTATCAGGATGGTACAGCCGTTCGTGTACGCGCGGCACGCAGGTGAGAACGTCATCCAACAGATGGCCGCCCTGAAGAAGCGCATTGAAGACGAAGTCGTGCGCGAAGGGCACCTCACCCGGCACGTCAAACTCGGCATCGGCGGCATCCGCGAGATTGAATTCATCGTGCAGGCGTTTCAGGTATTGCGCGGGGCGCGGCTGGTGCAGTTGCGCGACCGCAACACCTTGCGAACTCTCTCGACGTTGGTCAAAACCAAAACGCTTTCCGTGGCGGAAGCCACGACGCTGGCGGATGCCTACCGGTTTCTGCGCAATGTCGAGCACGGCCTGCAGATGGAGATGGAGCTGCAAACGCACACGATTCCCGACGAAGAGCACGCACTCTACCGACTCGCGCGCAGTCTGGAATTCGACACGGTAAAGAAGTTTTACGCGGCGCAAGACACCCATACCACGGCTGTGCGTAAAATTTACGAGTCCGTACTCGCCGACGCCGGGGTCAGTGGTGTCACGAAAACGGCGGAGACGTTGTTGGCGTCGGACAAATTGCCCAAGGTACTGGCAGACGCGCATTTTCTGGATGTGCCGGCGGCGCTGAAGGTGGTCGAGAATCTCTGGGATGGGCCGGGATTCGGTCACGTGTCGCAGCGAACGAAGGACTTGTTCGTCAGCTTGTTCCCTACACTGCTGACCTGGTCGGCGCAGGTGGCTGATCCCGATGCGGCGCTGGCGCGGTTCGACAAATTCGTAAGCGCCTATGGGTCCCGCGGTTTGTTGTACGAGATTTTCGCGAGCGCCCCGAAACTCGTCGAGATGCTGATGAAATTGGGCGATGCGAGCCGCTATTTGAGCGAAGCGCTCGCGCGCCAGCCGGCAGTGCTCGACGAGATCAGCGGCGGCGCGCTGAGCGATCCGAAGGGTCTCGACCGCCTGTATGGGGAACTGTGCGCGGCACAGGAAGAGGATTCCGAACCGATGCTGGTGGCGCGGCATTGGAAGCAGTCGGAAATGGTGCGCATCGGGATTGAGGATGTGATGGGTTTGGTGGACCTCGAGCAAATGCATACCGAGATGACGGCACTCGCGGAGGCGTGCCTGCGTTTCGCTGTCCAGCACGCCCAGCAGGAACTCGGTCTGAAAAGGCTCCCGTTTCTCGTGATCGGCATGGGCAAGTTCGGCGGCCGGGAACTCGGTTACGGTGCGGACCTCGACGTGCTTTTCGTAGGCGGGACCGGGGTAAACGACCCGGCCCAGGCGATCAAACTGGCGTCGAGCGTAATCGATTTCATGAGCCGGCCGACCAGCGCCGGCGCGTTGTTTACGGTGGACTCGCGGCTGCGGCCCGATGGCACAAAAGGGACGCTGGCGAGTTCGTTGGACGCGCATCGCGATTACTATGCGAAGCGAGCACAGCTTTGGGAGCGACAAGCGCTCACCAAGGCGCGATTCGTGGCCGGTGACCCAAAACTTGGCCAGGATTTCATGCTAATGGTGCATGAGATTGTCTACGGTCGCGCGACGACGACCGAAGAATTGACAGAGATCCGCCAAATGCGGCACCGCATCGAGACTGAACGCGGCGACCAGCAGCACGTCGATCTGGAATTCAAGACGGGCCCCGGCGGGCTGGTGGACGTGGAGTTTCTGGTCCAGGCATTGCAGCTTCGTTACGGTCACACCCATCCGCAACTGCGCACGGCCCACACGTTGGCCGTCTTGAACCGACTCACCGCGCTCGGCCTCATTGAAGAAGACCAAAGCGCGTCGCTGCGAAAGAATTACTTCTTCCTGCGTCGCATCGAGTCGGTCCTGCGCCGCGTCGAGAACACCAGCATCTCCAAAATCCCCGTCGACGAACGCGAACAGCAGCGTTTGGCCAAACGCCTCGGTTTTGCCACGACCGCTGAATTCCTAAAAACCTACCGACACACCACCCGCAAAACCCGCGAAATATACGAGCAGCTTTCGCCCGCCCATTGATCGAGATAGTTACGGCAACACGTCGGCGCGATAAAAGCGTTTGGGAAGGGTGGCGGCGCCGGGGTCGGTGATAACTAAGGGGCCGCCGGTGCCGACGATCTGGTCGACGAGCAGCGTCCACGTGACGAGGGTCAGATCATCCTTTTTTTCGACGCGGTACATCTTGCCGGCGACGCTCGAAAAGGTGACGACGACATCGGAGCTGGATTTCTGAACGGAAGTGACCCGAAGCGCACTGGAGTTAGTTTGCGGGTTAGTGCCCGCATAGAATTCCTGCAGGTTTGAGAAGCCGTCATGGTCGGGGTCGCACGTCGCGCAAGAGGAACTGTTCGTGGTTGTGCCGCTCCCGCCAAAGTACGTCTTGCGCCACAAGTCCGGAATGCCGTCGCCGACGCTGTCGGTGGTGGTAACGGTGCCAACGTTCGAGAAGGGGGACGTATTGCCGACGGGGTCGATGGAGGTTGCGGTGATAAGTTGTCCCACGGGAATGGTGCTGGCCAGACCAGCACTGAAGCTAACCGTGCCGCCACTACCGGTGGTGGCATTGATCGCGCCGAGGAAAGTCTTCCCCTGCACGCTGCCCGGCCCCGGAGAGTTGGCGAAGAACTCGATGTGGAAGATCGTGCTGGAGAGACTCGTCAAAGATCCGCTGACAGTTGTATTGGTGCCGAGGACTGCGGAACTGAGTAGGGGTGCCGCTTGGGAATTTTCCGACCCGGTATACTGCCCGATACCGACGCCCGCATTGCCAAAAATTGAGTTGCCCAGGATGGAGTTATTGGTCGTGGTGGCGTCGAAAAGTTGGACGCCGTCAGTGCCATTGCTCGCGATGAGGTTGGCGGACCCGAGGGTCGTCCCGCCAATCTGGTTGAGACTGGCGGCACCGAAGAACTCAATGCCCGCGTACTGATTGGGAATCGCCAGCGTGCTGGTGGCGTCCAGTCCGACGGTATTGCCCTGGATGATATTGGCGGCGGTATTGGTGTCCTCCACAACAATGCCCGAATTGAAATTTCCGGAAACAATGTTGCGGGCGCCAACTCCTCCGCCGATCGTGTTGGACTGGCAACCATTTCCGATGTTCATACCGGTATAACCATTACCAACGGCAGCGTTGCCTGCTGCGTTTATTCCAATGAAATTGCCCTGAACGAAGTTGTTCTGCGTGCCTGGATCAAAGATGCCCACGCCGCGTCCGATGTTGCCAGAGATAATATTGCGCGCCCCGGGCACCGTGCCCCCGATCTGGGTGTGTTGTGCGCCGCCATAAATGTGAACACCATCGAACGCATTGGGAACGGCGGACGCACCCGAAATATCGACCCCGATGAAGTTGCCCTGAATGACGGTCCCGTCCGTCCCCACGCCGCCGAGGAAAATTCCGTTATTGGAATTGCCGGAGATTACATTGCCGGCGCCGCTAACTGTCCCGCCCAGTACATTGGAGCGCGAACCGCAACAGAGTTCGATCCCTGAGCCACCATTTCCGAGGACCGCGGCACCGGTAACATTCGCGCCGATGAAGTTGCCCTGGACCTGGTTGCCATCCGTGTTGAGACCGTCAATGTGGATCCCTTGAATACCATTGCCCGAAATGACGTTGCGGGCCCCGGTGGTGATGCCGCCAATGACATTCGACTGCGCACCGCCATTGATCTCGACACCGGCGAACTGGTTGCCAATCGCGCTGATGCCCAGCGGATCGGTACCGATAAAATTTCCCTCGACGATATTGGCGTCCGTGTTGAGACTGTTGATAAAGATGCCCTGCGTGTGGTTGCCGGAAAGGACATTCCCGGCTCCCGGCGTCAAGCCGCCAACGAGGTTGGATTGCGAACCACTGTTAATTTCGATCCCGGCAGCCGAATTGGAAATCGCCGCCGAGCCGGCGGCATTCAGCCCGATGTAGTTGCCTTGAACGACACTGGCGTTGGCGCCAAAAATGGCGATGCCTTGCACGGGGTTGCCGGAAATGATGTTACGAGTGGTGGAAAGCGTCCCTCCAATGACGGTGAATCGCGGGCCGCCAGTGATCTCGATGCCTGCAAGAGTGTTGGCGATCGCGGCTGTGCCGGTGGCATTCAACCCGATATAATTTCCCTGGATGACATTGCCGTCGCTACCGGGGTCAAAAATGATAATGCCTTGCGCGCCATTGCCGCTGATGACGTTCCCGGCATTGGCCACCGCGCCGCCAATCGTGTTGGAGGCCGCGCCTGTAACGATGTACACCCCCGCGCCGCCATTGGGAAGTGCCGCCGTACCGGCCGCGTTGAGGCCGATGTAGTTGCCGAGCACGACATTCCCGACGACGCCCGCACCGCTGATCACCACGCCCTGGAAGGCGCTCCCGGAAATCACATTGCGAGCGCCGATGGTGGTGCCACCAACCGTGTTGGAGTGTGCCGCTGTATCGATCAAGACATTGTAAATGCTATTGGTGACTGAGGCAGTGCCGGACGGATCGGTACCGATGTAGCAGCCGGACACGACGTTGCCGACGGCGTTCGAGCCTTCGATAGCAACCCCGTTCAGGTTAAACCCATTGATCACGAGCGAGCGCACCGCGCAATTGGTTCCGGTCATGTGCACGCCGTTGACAAAAGAATCCGAAAATGTCATGAGCGAACCGTTCAACACGATCTCGGGACCGTTGGGATTGGAGTTGGTCGGTTCGGTGCTGCCATCGATAATCATGCCGTTGACCAGGCTCAGAAGCCCGGCGGTTGGCATGATTGTGAATACGCTGTTGCTGAAGCCCGGATCGCTCGTCGGGATATTGAACCGAATCGTCGTGCCGGGATGGTCGAAAGCGTAGTACTGCGCGGCGCGCAGGCTGCCGAGGCCGCTGTCTTGCGTGTTAACGACGATATTTGTCACCGGGGTTGCGGGCGCGCCGTACACGAGTGCCATGCCCGAGCGGTCCGACACGCTCAGGACGGGATCAGCCTGGCCCATGAGGTTGAGATATTGACTGTACGCGGGGAGCGGTTCAATCGTGTCGAGGGTATTGCTGATCGAAAGTTGGTTCCGCGGATACTCCATGATCGATAGAAAATCGTAAGCCGTCTTGTTCAGCGAATTGGTCAATTTTACGAAGTTGCCTTCCTGTCCCGGGATGATGTTGTTGGTCAGGATGGTCACGAAAGAGTCGCGGTCCGACCGCTGTTGTTCGTGGATCAGGCCGAGGGTATGGCCAAGTTCGTGGCAGATTGTGGGACGATTCCACGAGGTGCTGCCGATATGGATAAACTGCTGGCCGCCGATCATGCCGACGGCGGAATCGCCGCCTTCCTGGTTGGTGCCGCCGTCCGCGATGGTCACGTAGTTCGACTGGGTGGTGCGGGCCGTGTAATGAAGATTGGCAAACATCGCCCATTCGTTCATCCCGTCGAGAAACGCCTTTTGTTGCGCTGTGGATACGTTGTTTGAAAAGGAATAGAAAACTGTCCCCGACGTCCACGCATGGAACGCCCCATCGAACGCCAGTTCGGAATGCACGCCACCCGTGAGTTGATCGAGTGATGCCTGGAGGACAGATACCTTGATTAACATATCGCCGACCTGCGCGACGGATTGGCCGGGGGGAACATTGGCGAGAATTTTATTGAGGATAGCAATGTCCCAGGCGTTCGATTGTGCGCCAGAAATGGAAGCGAGCGGGAGTAACGCGAACAGGACCGCAACGACGAATCGTCCGCATCTCATCCAAGTATTCCAACCCGTGCCCATGACCAATCTCCAAACTAGACCCGATGCGCTTTATCTGCGACCCTGAACGGGGAGCATTATAGCCTATTTTGCTCTTGGCCGCGAAGCAAAAACAGGGCGGTCACACAAAAGTTACGGCGAAGAAGCGAGTTCCAGCTCACGAAGCCTTGGACCGACGAGGTTACCAATGTAACTGCCTGTCGAGAAGATGACGAATACGAAACCGACGGTCGCGACCAGCACGGCGATAAAGGCGCGGAAGTGTTGCTTTTCGAGGCGTTCGAGTGATGGCGTATAGGCAATAAGCCCAATCACCGCCGCGACGACGATGACGGCGTCGACGCTGGCCCGCTGCCAATAGCTGCCACCAAGATGCAGCCACATCCCGAATTCATCGAACGTCAGTCCCATGGCCAGCCCGTAGAGCAAGGCGGTGATTTCGGCCTCACGCCCGTCAGGCCGCGCGAAGACGGAGTACCCACAGACGGCGGAAAGCAGGAAGATGCCGTAATTGAGATGGTGGACGTGCGTGCCGTGCAGGAAAAAGTAGAAATTGGGCATTCGGCCCGACATGATCAGGAGCACACAAGTTCGCGAAATGATGAACGTCATGATGAATCCGAACAAGGCGCGTCGCGCCAGCCGGTCAAACGTCTCTTGGGGATGGGTGGATTTGAGAATTGTGGGGATGTTCATCTCCCGCAATCCTACTATCACGGGTCATGGACGAGCAAAGTCAAAATACGCGTCAGAGTTTGGATAAGCGCGGGATTGACGGGGGCGGGGGATTCGTGTTAACCGCTTAGCGAAACCATGCTGATTAAGAACGCCACGTTGCTTTCGCTTGCGGGTTCAACGGTCGAGCGCGCTGATTTGCGCATCGAGCGAGGTCTCATCACCACCAAGGGAAAGAAATTGAAGGCCACGGCGGCCGAGAAGACGCTTGATCTCTCGGGCAAGTACGTCATGCCAGGGATGGTTTGCGGGCACACGCATCTTTACTCGGCGCTCGCGCGCGGAATGCCCGCTCCCAAGAAAACGCCGCGCAACTTTCACGAAATCCTCAAGTACGTCTGGTGGACGCTGGACCGTGCGCTCGATGATGAAGCGGTTTATTACAGCACACTCGTCGGCGCGCTCGATGCGGTGCGTTGCGGGACGACCACGCTCATCGATCATCACGCCTCGCCGAATTTCATTCGCGGCTCGCTCGGCATCATGGGGGATGCGTTCGAAAGGGTCGGGCTGCGCGGGGCGCTGTGCTACGAGGTGACCGACCGTAATGGTATGCACGGCGCGAAGCTCGGTCTGGAAGAAAACGAGAGGTGGGTCGCGAAGAACCGCGGGCCGATGCTCGGCGGCCTTATCGGCGCGCACGCATCGTTTACGCTTTCCAACGAATCGCTGTGGGCCTGCGCGGAATTGGCGGAGGGCTTGAAGGCAGGCGTTCACATTCATGTGGCGGAAGATCCCTGCGACCAGGCAGACTGTACGAAGAAGTATGGAATGCCGTTGATCGACCGCCTGGCCGAAGCCGCCGTGCTGGGACCCAGGACGATTCTCGGGCATGGCACGCATCTGGACGAGACATCGCTCGACGCGGCGAAGACCGCCGGTTGTTGGTTCGCCCACAACCCGCGCTCGAACATGAACAACGGGGTCGGCTACGCGCCCGTGCAACAGATGGGCAAACGCGTGGCCCTCGGCACGGACGGCATCGGCGCGGACATGTTCGAGGAAGTGAAATTTGCCTGGTTCAAGGCGCGCGATGGGCGGAACGGACTTGGCATCGGCGACGTTGTCGGATTTCTCACGGGCGCGCAGAGTTTGGCGTCGGTGCTCCTTGACACGCGGCTCGGGGTGCTGGACGTGGGTTATGCGGCGGACCTGATGGTGCTGGATTATCCGACGCCCACACCGATCACGCCGCAGAATCTCTACGGTCATCTCATCTTCGGCATGTCGTCGCAATCCGTGACGGATGTGATGGTGAATGGACGCTGGGTCGTGAGGAATCGCCGCGTCGTCGGCGTGGATGAAGAGAAGATTCGGGCCGAAGCGCAGCGCGTGGCCCGGAAAGTGTGGCAGCGATTCCAGAAACTACCGCCGAAAGGTTGATCAGGTTTTTGCCGCGATCTTCGCGTCGATCTCGCGAATCATCGCGGTGTTCTCATCGATGACTTTGTATTCCACCCAGAACGAGTACAGGTTGAAGATGACCACAAAACAGGAAAACCACGCGTGCGTCATGCCCTTGATCATCCCCACGTCCTTGGCCCCTCCCAGCCATGCGGCGGCGATGATCAACAGGCAGGACAGCGTGGCCAGGCCCGAGGTGCGGCCCTTGAATTTCCTGGTGCGGCGGACATAACCGGTCCGGGGATCATCCGGTAAATCGTATGTTTCGACCGCTTCCTTGATTGCTTTTCCGGATCCCATGAAATGCATTAGGACGATGCAATGGGTCAGGAGCGTGTAAATCGCCGTGAGCACACCCAACGCCTCATGTTGCCAATGCGCGGTACGATGCGTGACGCCCAGCCAGATTGTCACGCCGAACAGCACGATGTTCCAGAAAACGAGCCCGATAAAAATTTTACCCATTTGCAGCATGATCAATCAGGCAACGGGTTGTGCCAGTACCTCGTGAATTACGGTGAGTTCGTCGCGGGTCAGGGGTGGCAGGATACTGGCGGCGACATTCTGCTCAAGTTGGCGGCGGTTCTTCGTACCGGGAATCGTGGTCGTGACCGCGACATGCGTCAGGACAAATTTCACGGCCAATTCCGCCATGGTGAACCCGTACTTCTCCGCGATGGGCTTCAGGCGATCGACGGTGTCGACATCGCGCTCAAAACCCTCACGGTTGTCGTCATCGAGCCAGTTGTTACGGATATCAGTGGCCTCAAACTTTTGGTTTTTGGTGAACCGGCCTGACAATTTGCCCCTGGCCAGCGGCCCGCGAACGATGACCGCGATGCCGCGCTCGCGGCAATAGGGAAGGATGTCCCGTTCGGCTTGACGGTCGAGCAGATTGTAGTTCGCCTGCACCGAGGCGAGGTGCTTTCGTTCGTTAAAATGCTGGATCATCTTGAAGCGATTGGTCGAGACGCCGTAGAAACGGATCTTGCCCTGTTTCTGTAAAGTCTCGAACGCATCGACGAATTCCGTCCAACGTTCGGTGTGCCACAGGTGACATTGGTAGAGGTCGATGTGATCCGTTTGCAGTCGGTGCAGACTCGCGTCGCAGGCTCGGAGGATATCGTCCTTCGATTCATTGCGCGTGCGGCGGTCCTGATCGTCGTGCCAGAAGCCGACCTTCGTCGCGATATACTGGCGGTCGCGATGCCCGATCTCCTTGAGCGTCCGACCGAGGACTTCCTCGCTCCGGCCCCAACCGTACATATCCGCCGTGTCGAAGAAATTGATGCCGAGTTCAACCGCGCGTTTGATCGTGGCGACGGATTCCTCGTCGCTGGTGCCCGACCAGCCGTCGGGCTTGCCGTCGAGCATGATTGCGCCGCCAAACTGCCAGCAGCCCAGCCCCACCTGACTAACCCGCCAGCCTGTTTTTCCAAAAACGCGATTTACCATGGCCGTTCTGGAGTACCTGATTTGCCTGCGGTTGGCAAGAGCGGCGGAGGGCTCCGGCACCGTTAACGGCCAGCCCCCCCGAGCCAAGTCGGAAAGCGCCACAAATGTGCTTTTCGCGCAACCTGACCCCCCGAAAACAGCCTCCCGGTGGGTTCGTTTTCCAAAACGAACCCACCGATTTCCTTCGCGTATTTCTTGTCTAACTAATCTGACCATAGGCACTTCCATCAGAAAATTCTTCAAACAACGGTGGGTTCGTTTGGTAGAAACATAGAGGGCCCACTCTCGTCTGGCCTTCGTAACTTCACAGCCCCTCCCAAACCGATTCGGCTTTCCCAAACGAACCGGATTTGGTTTTTGGAAAGCTTCGCTGCAATTAACGCATACACAGTCAGTTACATCGCAAAATGCATCAAAACCAATCCGGTTCGTTTCGCAGAAACGCGTGTCTTTACGGTCTCCCGAGCTGCGTACAGCAGCGAGTCCGCCGTCTCGTCCGCCGAAGCTTTGGCGAAGGCGGAAGCGTCCTCGCAAAGGCGGATCGTGCATCCTTCGATCATCGTAGCTGATCACACCCGCATTCTACCACTATCGGAATACGATGTCAAGGAGGCGATGGCGCGTCAGTTTAAATCCACGGTAGTGGCATGTCGCAGAGACAACGCTACTGCGGATGCGGCGGGTCGGATCGGAATACTTCCGCTGGATCTTCCCGGGTTGCTCCATGATGCGGCCGACTCGGGCTAACAAGCCCAATGGCTATCTTCTCGGCTCATACCGCATCGCGACCGCCCCCGAGCCGAGCTCCAGCCGGCTCACGAGCCTCAAGTCGATACGCTTCGATAGCCCCGCGAACAACGTCGGCTCGTGGCCCGCCAGCCTGGGGTGCACCACGAACTCGTACTCATCGATCAATCCCAGCTCCGCCAACGCCAGCGGGAGCTTCACGCCTCCCACGAACAGTCCCTTACCCGACTCCCGCTTGAGCTGCTGAACGGCCGTCCCCAGATCCCCGCGCACCAGCTCCGCGTTCCAATCGACCCTGGCGAGGGTACTCGACACGACGTACTTCTTTGCCGCGTCGATCGTCCTGGCAAAAGGTTCCATCCAGGCAGGCCTCGCTCCCGTCCCCGCCGGCGGCCGGAACGCTGCCTCCATCATTTCGTAAGTCACCCGACCAAAGAGGAGGGCATCGGCCTGGTCGAGGTTCTCGATCGCGTGACGATGCAACTCTTCGTCCGCGGGTATTTCACGATGATCGCAGCACCCGTCCAATGTGACGTTAATGGAATACCGAAGAGGTTGCATTACGGAAGACTACCGTCGCTGGGGTAGATTGGCAACGTTGAGCCCGCTTCAGGGCTTGAGAGGCTGTTGAAAAACCAATGAATCCCTGCTTCCGTTTGTAGGCCGACTCTGTGAGTCGGCGATTTCCTTAAGACTTTCGCCGCCCCGAAAGCCTTCGGGGCGGCCTACAGGCTGCGCGGTCGGAATGCGACTTTTTCAACAGACCCTCAAGCCTTGACCTCCTCACAGCAGTTGTAGTTCTACTGGGACAGCCTCCAACCGCAGTACTGACCCGCTCGCTCATTCGAGCAGTATCGAAAGCTAGAAGAATGCGACGAACCTCGTGCACTCTTGATGCTTTCTGATAGCGAACTGACGCCTTCTTCAGCTGAGCTTTAGTCGTGTCATTTCTTCTTTGGCGGAGGCGGAGGGCCTTCGCTGTCGTGTGCGTCGATTGACTCACCAATTGACTCACTGTATTTTCGGAGCGGGGGCGCTGGCGGTGCCGGCGGCCGTGGTGTTGGCGGTGGCGGCGGTGTTGGTCGGGGCGGCGGAGGT
>Ga0224557_1001462_pt1 | contig 22693 bp, 22 predicted proteins | sample 714S31014metaG_FD_180677 | JGI IMG/M metagenome (GOLD analysis project Ga0224557, IMG submission 180677) | Peat soil microbial communities from Stordalen Mire, Sweden - 717 S3 10-14 | ecosystem: Environmental > Terrestrial > Soil > Wetlands > Peat | place: Sweden: Norrbotten County, Stordalen... | reverse complement strand
TGTCTGGCGTCAAGTACTCTTTCCGGTCAACGACAACCATAATTACCGATAGTTGTTGGAACTTCTTTCTCTCCTCTCCATGCTGAGATGGCGTTGTTGCTGGCAGGGCCGGAGCGTAGCCCCGAAGGGGCGGAGCGGAGGGCCTGCCAGCAACAACGGACGCCGGTCTCCGCCCCCGTCAGTTGACTTCGCTGCCTGCCTGCGGCGGGTCCCGATTCTTTTTAGCCTCCTCCATGCGGTAGCTGGGGATGTTCAGTTCCACGATGACCGAGTGATGCACCAGCCTGTCGATAGCCGCCGCCGTGGTCATCGGATCTTTGAAGATCCCCTCCCACTTGGAGAACGGAAGATTGCTGGTCAGCAGTACGCTGCCGCGTTCGTATCGCTCGGCAAGCAGGGTGAACAGCACCTCCATCTCCTCACGACTTTGCTGGACGTAGCCCATTTCATCGATGATCAAGCCATCATGGCGGGTCAGCTTCTTGATCTCTTTGCTCAGCCGCAAGTCGCGCTTGGCCACCAGCAGATCCTGCACCAGCATGGTGCAGCTGGTGTACTTCATCCTGCGTCCTTGCGCGACCAGTTCGTGGGCCAGGGCGCATAGCAAGTGGCTTTTGCCCGCTCCGGGATTTCCGAAAATGAGTAGATTCTCTTTGCGGTCCAGGAAGCCTCCGTCCAACATCGCCTTCAGTTGACGTCCGGCCTTGACGGGTAAACGCTTCAGGTTGAAGTTCGCCATCGTCTTCTCCCGTGGCAGACCCGACTCGCGCAACAACATGGCGATGCGGTTCCGCCGCCGGGACTCGCACTCCCGCTCGGTCAACTGCAGCAGGTATTGCTCGTAGCTGAGAGTCTCTTTCTCGGCCTGGTACGCGGCCTGCTCGAAGCACTCGCGCATCGCCGGAAGATGTAGCTCTTTCAGGTTCCCCGTCAACGCCGTTCTGATCTGAAGGGCCTCGCTCATTGCAGCACCTCCTGCGCACTGAACAGCTCATCGAAGACGCGCAGATCCACCTCCGCCACATGCACATCGCGAACGGTCATGCTGCACTCAGCGCTCAGCATGGCCTCGATTCCCGCCGCGCTGATCGGTTCATCGCCTGGTCCCAGCAGAACAAGCAGAGCTGCATCGACTCCAACTTCACTGTCCCTGGCGGCCAACTCCAGGATCTTTAGGTACTCCTTGCTGCCTTGATACCCGCCAAGCTGCTCCTCAAGCAGGTCGAAGGTCATGCGGAACCGGCTGGTGGGGAACAACTCGTCGCGATACCGGTAGTGCTCGAAGGCACCCGGCTTGCGCACCAACCAGTCGATGATGTGCCGGTAGTTCACGCGATGCTTCTGCCGCCCGCGTAAGCGTGGCATCTCGGCGACCTTCTTCTGCCCGTACCAAACCTCCACATGGTCCATGAACAGCCGTGCCTCCACCTGCTCGCCGATCAACCGGCTCGGCACCGAGTACACGTTGCGGTCCACATAGATCAGGCTGCCCGAGTCCACCTTGACCCGATCGCGCCTGGCCGATTCCATGCGCCGCTCCGGCAACTCCCGCATCGCCGCCATCTCTTCGGCAAGCCGCTGTCTGCGCCCGGCGTTCAACCGCTCCAACATCGCTCGAAGGAACGACTTGTATGCATCAACGCTCAAGAAGTCCACGCTGCCGCGCAGCATCAACTCCTGCGCCACAGCCCGCTTGAAGCGATGGTGCCGCTGCTCCACATCGCCGTTCTCGTTGCCATGCCCGGCCTGCGTCTTCTCGCTCTCCAGTCCATAGCAACGCATCAGACCCTTGTAGCGATCCGTGAACTCAGCCGGATCGCTCATGTTGTTGACCGCCGTCGAAAGCCGGTCGGTACGATGGCGATGCGGCACTTTGCCCAGCGCCCACAGCGCGTTCTGCAACCCTTCGCTGAGGCTCTCGAAGCTCTCTGAAAAGCACACCGTTGCTGCCTCCCAGTTCGAGTACGTCAGCACGAAGTGATAGATCAGGTGCGGAAAACTCTGCCCCTGGATGGTCACGCCCAACTCTTCCATGTGCGTGAAGTCCGACGCTCCCAGCCGACCCGGAGGATGCTGTTGCGCAAAGAATACCTCCCGGGCCGGACCCTCGGTTGCACGCCACACCTTCACCCGCCGCTGCAACGTGCGCACCTGCCCGTCCTGAAAGCGACCGGGATTCTTTCGCTGCAAGAACTCGAAGACCGTCTTAGCCTCAAGCCCGGCGTTGTCTTCAAACAACTTCTGCACATCGCCCCAAACATCGAGGAACGGATCTGGCCGGGTCCGCCCGCGCACCGCCGCTGCCAACTCGCTCGGCAACCGGCCATGACGGCGATACCTTCGCGCCGTCTTGGCGTCCATCCCTGCCTTGGACGCCGCAATCTCCTGGGTTTTCTCTGTCTTTATCAACGCAAACAACCTCCGAACCTGCCTGTCTGTGACCAATCCGCCTCCGCTCCGATGAACCGGAATACGCTTGGCCTAATTGTCGTTGGATCGGGAATTTTGTTTGTCGTCGATCGGGAGTTCTAATTGTCGCCCGTCAACCGGCATCCCAACGCATGCACCAACCGTCGGACCAGCATCTCTGGCCTCGTGTCCTTGCTGCCAATGCGACCCATATTGCGGGAACGGCGCTCTGGAGTCAGCTTGTCCATGGATCAACGCCGATCATATGGAATCGTCTTTCTCGTTTTGGAACCTTTATCGATATAGCACGGCTCGATTATCGCGGTTCTGCGATGGCATAGGACAATGCTGTCATTCTGAGCGGAGCGAAGAATCCCCGCATTTGGCCTTCGGATTAGCAGCGGCCTTCCGGATTAGCAGCGGCCTTTAGGATTAGCAGCGGCCTTTAGGCCGCGGTAAAGGGTCAACAAAAGCAAAGGGCTTTAGCCCCGGGCCTTCTTCAACTCGCCTTCAAAAAACTCGGCGACGCCCTCTACATCTCCGTCGACCAGCTAGTAATAGAAGAAGGCGTCACCGCCTTCTAACCCGAAAGTATATGGGTCATTCCGGTAGGTTCTTGGACACGAACTCCACAACCCGCTTCCAGTTGATCGCGCCTAGCGCGTCGCAATATAGGTTCGTGAACTCTCGGGTCATCTTGTTGTACATATTGATTTTCTTCTGCTCAAACTCATCGTTAAACCGCTTCGCCTGGCAGCCAAGCGGCTCGATCAAGTCGGTATACAAGTCCTGATCTCCCGATAACAACTGCCAGAAACTTTGGCCACCTATATGTAGGAACGTTCCGTTATTCGAAGTCTTGAAATTCCCGTAGCAAATACCGAGCGTCGGCTGTATGGCACCCGCCTGCTTGGATTGGTGCAATCGCTTGACAGCATCGGCGAAATATCTGCGCAACTGAGCGTGTTGCGTTGAATTGCCCCAGTTCTTCCCCGACTTGACGGCAATCAAGTAGCGAACCCCGTCACGCTTTAATTCAATGTCGAGCCCCTCAGCGGTGGATTTTTTCCCGTCGCCCGTCTCAGAAGCAACGAAGATGGCAAGTTCCTCCATGAAACCACCGAAAGAGCCCTCCTCGGATGAGGACAAGCGGGCGTCAAGCAGCCCTCGCACAAGGTCGGCAGCAGATTCCAGATTCTTCGCCTTGAATAAGTAGGGGTTTTTTGCCTTTAGCACTGTTCCGAGTTCCAAGCGCCCCAAGTTCGCAGCACGGTTCTCATGGAAGGCTACGATATTCTCTTCCACAAACTGCTCGACTTGTCTCCTGAAGGAGGGCTTCATTAACTTGCAACCTCGAACCGCTGAGGGGTTTCAACATAGTCGATTAGGAGCTGTCGGTCCTGCTCAGAGATAGCCTTCTGCCACGAGGCATGGTCAGTACCGGAATAACGACTCAGCCTCCCGACCCCCTCATTGAACACCAATCGGCCCTCATCGAAAGCACGCAGATGCCCCCCGATGGCCTCACCAAATCTGCACGGTACCGCATTCCCTATCTGTCGGTACTGATCGTCTAGACTGCCCGCAAATTTCGAGCCCGATGGGAAGGTTTGTATCGCTGCGTACTCTTCGACGGATAGTGGCCGAAGCTCGGAGGGGTGGCAAAGGTCCGTCGCTTTCATATTTGGACGGGTTACAAGGGTCGGCGATGGCTTGTCCCAGGCGAGTCTCCGGTAGAAGCCAGTCTTCCCGCCACCAGAGAGCCAACTGCCTGCCATTGCTTCGCGCTGAAGTTCTTGCGGCAAGTCCCGCCAGTTTTGCCCTTCTCGCAGGAGCCGGTAATAACGGAGTCTGTTCTCCGGAAAACTGGCTGAGTGCTGCTTTCCCGATTCCATGTCTCCTATGGCATGGCGAACCGTCAGCCAGCGAGGCAGTCCGTTCCTTCCTTCGGCATCGTGCGTCGGCACCATCAACGGTATTTCCATACCATCGCGGGACGCGAAGAATATGATCCGCTCTCGGGCCTGGGGTACACCGAAGTTAGCGGTGTTGTAAAGCGTGAACGTTGTGTTGTATCCGAAGCCTCTCAACTTCCCTAGGATGAAGCTCAAAGCGCCACCGGGGGCCTCGGATGGCCTTAACTTTGGGAAGCCGGGGCCTCTTTGATCATGGGGCCTATGCTCCAAAGGCGCCGAAAGAAGTCCCCTCACATTCTCAAACACCGCGTATTTTGGCTTCAGAGAGCCGATTAGATCGAGAAAGTGCAGGAAAACATTTCCTCGGGCGTCATTTAGTCCGAGCCGTCGCCCCGCAGTAGAAAACGCCTGGCAAGGAGGGCCGCCGACGATAGCGAACAGTTCCATGCGACCGAGCCCCAAGTCTGCCGTCAGGCGCTCCGCAGTCAATTCGCGAATGTCGGTGTCGTAAAGGGGAAGTTCCGGCGCGTTTAAGCGAATGGTCTCACACGCGACTCGGTTGAACTCGTTAGCAGCGAGGCACTCCCACCCCGCCTGTTCCAAGCCAAGGTCGAGCCCTCGTGCACCCGCAAAGAACGAAACGAACTTTGGTCGAGAACCCATCTCCGACAGAGTATCCTTTATTGACCGGTGGAAAGACGGCTTAAATTAGCGCTCCCTGATGGGAAGTTTACCGTTTCGGCACAGCGCTCTCGCGCCATGGGGGCTGTACGAGGAAAGGGAAACCGTACAACGGAACTGCGGCTAAGGATGGCACTCGTGAGGGCGGGGGTCTCAGGCTGGATTGGCCACCCGAAAGACATTCCCGGTAAGCCCGACTTCTATTTCGAGTCCGCTAGACTGGCGGTTTTCGTGGACGGATGTTTCTGGCACGGTTGCGCCAGGTGCGGGCACATTCCAAAGACAAATCAAGCCTTCTGGGCTGCGAAGATCAACGGCAATCGAAAACGACACCGCAAGGTGAAGAGGCAACTCGCCGCCCGGGGCATTGACTGCCTTCGGTTCTGGGAACACCAACTCCAGGAGGACGTTCATCGTTGCGTCCTTATGATCTTTAATCGGCTGCCCAACAACCTTGCCTGAATTAACGCCCCCGAATCGTTGTCAACCCCCTCCACTCTGCAAAACCCGCCCAATTCACAAACCAAACCCCGAACCAAAACCCCAAAACGGATGGCAGATGAGTTATGCCCCGGCGCGTATCCGGTGCACGATTTCGGGCTGGTTTTGCACATGCGCCTATTGACGCCGCCCGTATAATTAAGCAGTGGAGTAGATTGAGGTCGAACCGCGCCCAGGGCGCAGATTTCCCTGAATCCACCTCCTCTAAGTCCAATGGATAGACGACTTTAGCGTAAGCCGTTTGCCATGACGACTTTAGCGATTTCGCTTTGTTTTGACGAATTTAGGAGGAGAAATTTTAAAAAATCTGCGGTGGCAAGGACGGCAAGTTCGACGCACTGGTGGCTCGCTCGTTTTTGGACGGCTCTCTCGGCTACGCTTCAAAGATTTATTTCAGAGACACCGCACCGGCAAGCGCTGCGCCCCGCCCGTCGCACAAAAAATGTACGAAGTCCAAGGCTAACCACTTTAGAAACATCACATGGGGGGTATATACCCCCCGGGGGGGTACTCCGCGGCCACTGGCAACTGACAACTAGCAACTGTCCTTATAAACTAGAACTATGCTTTCGGGTTGGTACGGACGGTGGATGACGCGGTGGGAAACCGACCTGACAACCCGCGACACCAACCGCATCGTTCGCCCGCTGGAGTGGGGCTTCGACTGGCTTGCGGATTTCAGCGACGCAGGGCGCGTCCCGGGGGTTATCCCCCAATCCGACCCTCCGGCCGTGATGCCGGGGAGACCCGAGGCTGAAGCCTTGGGCTACCAGTCCCGGCCTGTCTCAGGGCCAAGATCTGGGGCCGGGTTGGCGGGCGTGGCGTTGGCGGACGAAGGCGAGGACAGCGCGGGCTCCACGGATCGGGAGCGGATGATTGCGCTGAATGAGGAGATTGTGCGGCGGTCGGAGCAGTTCTACGGCTACGCCGTGCCCCAGGACTTCCGCATCGAGCGCCGCCATCCGCAGCTCTTCCCCACCAACGTCCGGCCGGAGACGCTGGCGCAGGAGCAGGAGATGCTCCGCCAGGCCGCCTCCGGCGAACTCGAGGAGGCTGACTTCCTGCGCTTCACCTCGCCGGTCCGCACCCGCTACCCGGAGAACGACCAGGTGAACGCGCGCTGGTATCCGGCGCCCGAATCCCGACAGCGCGCGGGCCGGCCGCGCCAGGCCATCATCGTCATGCCGCAGTGGAACTCCGACGCCATCAGCCACAACCTGTTGTGCTCGCTCTTCAACCGCTTCGGCATCTCCGCGCTGCGGCTCTCCATGCCCTACCACGACATTCGCCGCCCGGCGGAGCTGGAGCGCTCCGACTACGCCACCAGCGCCAACATTGGCCGCACCATCTCCGCCTGCCGCCAGGCCGTTGTCGACATCCGCAGTTGCATCGACTGGCTGGAGACGCAGGGGTACACACAGTTCGGCGTGCTGGGCACCAGCCTGGGCTCCTGCTACGCCTTCATCGCCGCCGCGCACGACCCGCGCCTGCGCATCTGCGCCTTCAACCACGCGTCCACCTGGTTTGGCGATGTGGTGTGGACCGGGCAAAGCACCCGCCACGTTCGCGCCGCATTTGAAGAAGCGGGCCTCACCCAGGACCAGGTGCGCCAGGCGTTCCTGGGCGTCAGCCCCATGTCCTACATGGAGCGGTTCGCGGCGAACCGGCGGCGGGTACTCGTCGTCCACGCGACGTACGACCTCACGTTCCCGCTCCAGTATTCGCTCGACGTGCTCGCGAACTTCAACCGCTGCGGCGTCGACTATGTCTCCAAGGTGCTGCCCTGCGGCCACTACACCACCGGCGAGTGGCCGTACAAGTACCTTGACGGCTGGTACCTGGGCTCGTTCGTCTACCAGGCGTTCAAGCGGCTCGCGGAGAGCGGCTAGTCGTGGGCCTTCGCGAACATCGCAAACACGCAGGGAGCGAGCACCATCGCCGTAAACACCGCGCCAACCAGGATGCTGTGCAGCATGGCCTTCTCCGACGCGCCAGAGGCTTGGGCCCGCTCCGGACCCATCAAGATTCCGCCTTGCGGCAGCCTCTCGTGTATCCCACTTTGCGCCGGTTTGCTCCCACTTCGGTATCAATTTCGCATGAATCCGCAGCCGCGGACCTGCGCAGTACACCGCTCGCTTCCGGACGTCGCAGCGCAGCCGCGTCCAGGGCTCTGGCGAGTATAGGATGGTTCGCAGTCACTGATTCGAGTATGACGGTGCGACGGCGGGTGCGCTGTCGGTGCCGCCGGGAGTGTCCGGATGATGGGCTGGGTTGGGTTGGATGTTGGGCAGCTGGTTCGCGACAACCGGGAACTCGTCGCTCGCATGCTGCGATGGTCTTGGCTTCCCTTGGCGTTTGTGGTCTGGCTGTGGAGGGTGCGGCACCCCGCCGGCGACCTCGGATTGCGGATGAAGGGGCTTGAACTGCTGATTTCCGGGCGACCCGAAGAGGCAGAGGGGTATTTCCGGAAGGCGCTTGCTCAGTCCACCTCTGGCGAGCGCGTGCGTGCGCTGGTCTGTCTGGGCGATGCGCTGGCGGACCAGGGGCGGTACGCAGAGTCCAAGACATGCCTGGAGGAGGCGCTTAAGCTGGGCGATCCGACGGGAAGCGGCCAGGACAGCATGGCCGACCTACTGCTGTCGATGCGTTCGGATCCGGAGCGGGCTATGGCAATGGCCGAAGAGGCGATGCGGCTGTCGACGCAGAAAGCCGGGCCGGACAGGTACTTTGGCGGGGACGTGAGCAACGATCTGAAGCGCGCGAGATACTGGGCGCGCTCGGCAGGTGCGCTGATGCTAATGCATCGGAAGTCCGAGGCGCAGCAGGCGGTGGATCGCGCGGTGAACCTGGCTGCGGCAGCGCGGGCCGCTGCCTCGCAGACAAGGCCGGCGACGCCGGTGCTGAGGCGGTTGGTACTGGGCAAGCGCATTGCCCGCGGACGGGTGTTACAGATGTCTGTGACGCATTTTCAGGTGGGACGGGCGCTGCTTGCCGCAGGAGACAACGCCAGGGCGGCAGAATACTTTCGTATAACGCAAGCCACCGACACGAGGGGCAAGTACAGGAAGCTGGCGGAGCGTGAGCTGGACGCGATGGAAAAGGGATTGCCAGCCCGGCAGTGGGCTGGGGTTGAAGCCGGGCGCGAGCTGCCGTGGGTTAACATATAGATATGCCAATTGATTTGAGTGCAAGCCTTGCTTCGTCCGACCCGGAAATTGCCAGCCAGATCCAGCATGAGGTCATGCGCCAGCACGAGGGGCTGGAGATGATCGCCTCCGAGAACTTTGTCAGCCGCGCGGTGCTGGAGGCGGCCAGCGCCGTCTTCACCAACAAGTACGCCGAGGGCTATCCCGGCAAGCGCTACTACGGCGGATGCGAGTTCGCCGACGTGGTGGAGAACCTGGCGCGCGACCGCGCCAAGCAGATCTTTGGGGCCGAACACGCCAACGTGCAGCCGCACTCCGGCTCGCAGGCCAACGCCGCGGCGTATATGACGCTGATGAATCCCGGCGACACCCTCCTGGGCCTGGACCTGGCGCACGGCGGCCACCTGACTCACGGCCACAAGCTCAACTTCTCCGGCAAGCTCTACCGCGTGGTCGGCTACCAGGTGCGCCGCGACACTGAGACCGTGGATTACGACGAGTTGGAAGCGACCGCCCTGCGCGAGAAGCCGAAGGTGATCGTGGGCGGCGGCAGCGCCTACCCGCGCCAGTTCGACTTCCCGCGCATGCGCGCCATCGCGGACAAGGTGGGCGCGTACCTGGTTGTCGACATGGCCCACTTCGCCGGGCTGGTGGCGGGCAAGGTGCATCCTTCGCCGGTGCCGCACGCGCATGTGGTCACGACCACCACGCACAAGACCCTGCGCGGCCCGCGCGCCGGCATGATCCTGTGCCGGCAGGAGCTGGCGGCAGGCATCGACCGCAGCGTCTTTCCCGGCCAGCAGGGCGGCCCGCTGGTGCATATCGTTGCCGCCAAGGCGGTGGCTTTCAAGGAAGCGCTGGAGCCGGAGTTCGCCCTCTACGCGCAGCAGATTGTGGCCAATGCCAAGGTGCTGGCCGACGAGCTGGCCGGCGCCGGCTACCGCATCATCTCCGGCGGCACCGATACCCACCTGATCCTGATGGACGTCTTCCAGAAGGGCATCCTGGGCAGCGAAGCCGAGCATGCGCTGGGCCTCGCCGGCATCACCGTCAACAAGAACGCAATCCCCTACGACACCAACCCTCCGATGAAGCCGAGCGGCGTCCGCATCGGCACCCCCGCCCTGACCACGCGCGGCATGAAGGAGCCGGAGATGCGGACCATCGCCAAATGGATCGTGGCCGCGCTCGCGCAGCGTTCCGACGCCGCCCAGCTGGCCCGCATACGCGGCGAAGTCCTGGAGATGACCGAGCGCTTCCCGTTGTATGGCTGGCTGCGCTCCTGACCGAATCCCACAGTATTGCGTAGTATTGGACGCGATGTTGTGAGACACTCTCCTGCGCCGGGAGCTTGCGTTCCCGGACGCTGCTTTGTGTGCTCAAGCGCAGGCGAAGGGTCGACGAGATGGTAATCGCAATGATGTCGTGGCTGCTGGCGATCCCGCTGCTGGGGGCTGCGACCGGACTGCGATCGCTGACCCCGATGGCCGTGTTGTGCTGGTTCGCCTACCTCGGGTACCTGCCCGTGGGCGGGACCTGGGCGGGCTGGACGACCCGCCTGTGGGTGGCGCTCGTCTTCACCCTGCTGGCCGCCGGTGAGCTAGCCGCCGACAAAACTGATTGGATACCCGACCGCATTGCGCCGGGTCCGCTGCTGGTGCGGCTTGTGCTCGGCGGCGTGGCCGGCTCCATCTGCGCCATGACGCTGAACGGGTCGGGCATCGAGGGCGTGGTGCTGGGCGTGGTCGGCGCCGCGCTGGGGGCCTTCTGCGGGTTCATGATCCGGCGCGACCTGGCCCAGAAGTTCGAATGCGGCGACTGGCCGGTCGCCTTTGCCGAGGACCTGTTCGCAATAATCCTGGCCGCCTTTTCGCTGCACGTGATAACCAGCTAGAAGCGCTAGAACCGGCGCGACGCACGAGCTGGGCGACAACCTGGACATCCCCGAGGAGAGCCTGATCGGCCTGCTGACGCGGACGGAGTAAGCGGGGAATTGATTCATTTGGGCAGCAGGGCGAGCACGCCTTTGCTGGGGCTGGGGATGACGTGCGCAGCGATGAGTTTGCCCAGGCCTTCCACGCGCGCCTTGCCGGCGTCGATGGCTGCGCGCACCGCGGCGACATCGCCTTTGATGACGATGGTGATGTAACCGCCGCCGAGCTTCTCGCGCGCCAGCACCTCGACGTTGGCGGTCTTCAGCGCGGTGTCGATGGCCTCGAAGGCGGCGGTAAAGCCCTGGGTTTCGATAAGGCCGACGGCAAAGCTGGCTTGTTCGCTCATTGGATTCTCCGGGTACTGCACTGAGGGCTGTTCGATAAGAGGGTTGAAGTCGGGCGCGGCCAGATACGCGGCGCGGGAGCCTTCCGACGGCTGCGAGATGACGTGGACCAGCGCCCGGGTCTGCATGGCGTCGGCGGTTTGCTGCGCGGCGCGCGCGGCGGACTGGACATCGGAAATGCGCCCGGACAGCTTGATGCAGACTCCGGGCGCGTCGTTCAGTTCGGTCTGCAGCAACTGCACGGAGGCGTTCTTCTCCATGGCGTCCAGGACGACCATGGCCGGCGACCAGCCGCCGATCTCGACGAAGGCAAGAGCGTCAATGGTCATAGGAAACGCAGGTCCTTCGACTTCGCTGCTCGCAGAAGCGAGCAGCTCCGCTCAGGATGACAAATCGTAAATCTCACACCAGGCCTCGAGTGTTCAGCTCGGCGACGACTTTGGTGATGATCTGCTGCAACTGGTCGGTGCCCAGTGCGCTGATCTCCTCTACGCGCGAAGGGATGGGGCGCGAAGGGATGGGGCAGCCGGCGTCCGGGCGTTGCACCAGTTCGAAGTCGGCCAGGATGCACTGCAGGATGTTGGTCAGGTTCTTGTGCTCGGCGCGCTGGGTATCAGTCTGGGGCAGGCGGCCGACGCCGAAGTGGAAGCCGCGCAGCTCGGCAGCCGCCTTGAACCCATAGGGAAACTCGAAGGGGTAGAGCATCGCGTCGAACAGCTCCAGCAGGCGGTACTGCCAGCTCATGGCCCCGGCGACATCGCCTGCGCGATAGAGGTCGTACATGCGGCGCGTCACCTCCGGCACCACATTGCCGGAGCAGTGCGTGCCGCCGTCGCAGCCAACCATCAGCATGGGAATCAGCACCGCCTCCCAGCCGGTGAGGAAGGTGAAGTCCGGCCGCTGCGGGCGGATGGCGGCGATCATGCGCATCATCTGGGCGACGTCGCCGGTGGAATCCTTGATGCCGATGACGCGGGGAAACTCGTCCGCCAGCCGGCGGATGGTGGGCACGTCGATGGGGCTGGCGAACATGGGGATGTTGTAGAGGGTGAGGTCGATGGGCGAGTTGCGGGCGATCTCGGCGAAGTAGGCGTAGACGGACTCGGGCGTCAGCTTGTAGTAAAACGGCGCGACGATGGCGACCGCGCGGGCGCCCATCTCGGCATAGGCCTGGCAAGCGGCGAGCGTCTCGTGGACGTTGGCTTCGGCGGCGCCGGCGATGATGGGCACGCGGCCGTCGGTCTCGTCGACCACCATCTGGGTGATGCGGCGGCGCTCGGCCGGGGTGAAGCGGGTGAACTCGCCGGAGGAGCCGTTGGGGTACAGGCCATGCACGCCGCCCTTGATGAGCCAGTTAATGTGGCGGCGCATTTCGGCTTCGTCGATCTGGCCGTGCTCGTCCATGGGGACCAGCAGCGGGGTGTAAATGCCTTCAATCTTTTTCTTTTCCGGTTCGCTCACGACTGATTTCCTAACTCCAGAGAATAGTACGTCAAGGCTCCAACATGGGTGCGGGATGGGTCTTCCAGGTACCCCCCTCCCCCCTATCAAAATCCCTATGATCTTCCAAACACAGCAGTTAACTTTTTGCTCGCTGCGCAACTCGCTGATTCCAGATTACTTAAAATGGAAGTATGCCTGGAATCAATGAGTTACCGGAATATTCCCCCTGTAAAAGAATGGGAAGACTAGGGCCAGGCACGAGGCCGCGCTCCTGTGGTTCCTTGTTTAATTATACGGGGCGTGTCAAGGGACTCCCGTATTCCGGTATGTCTCAGTTTGAACGACTTGGTGGCGGCACGATCCCGCCCTAGCGAAGCTAGGACGGAGCACCCGCGGTTCAGGGAGTGGGTGCCCGCGGAAAGACAACTACAGAGATTCTGCACTTCGTGCAGAATGACGGCCTTGGGGGGATGCACGTCGTGCAGAATGACGGCATGGAGGTGCGGGTTACGAGGAAATCGCGGGATTGGTGAGCCAGCCTTGACTGATTCGGTAAACCCGCACTGGATCGCAGAGATGGCGAAGCTCAAAACCGGCAAGGTCTGCTTCTCTGAAGGAGGTGGCGACCGTGGCCAAGCACATCCGGCAGATTGAGTCGTGGGTGCCGTTCGAGTTATGTCTGTGGGGGAAATTCTCCTGAGAACTCATCGCGCGCCTCTTCCGGCTTGCTAGATTTGGCTAGTAGCAGAACAGTAGCGGTGCAACCCTGGGCGGGTCTGTTCACTTTTGCTCATCCCTCCAGATTTTTCAAACTGGGACACTACCGGCGGTTTTCCGGCAGAGGGTGCTTCTGCCTTCGGCCATCATGTCGAGGATCGAAAGCGCGACATTTCAGGCACTCCGAGCTATCGGCATGGGCGCGCCCTGCAGACTGACGAACCGCTGAGGCTCGCAACACGCTCTCCCCAGCCGCGCAAGATCAGTCTGCATGTTCCCGTCTGTCGCAAATGACTTGAGGGTCGCGTCAAGAATCGAAGCCGCTCTCGGATCGGCCGGCGGCTCGATACGATAGTGCATCCACTTGCCCTCGCGCCGGGCCTGTACGATCCCGGCGCGGCGAAGGTAGGCGAGATGCCGGGAGATCTTCGGCTGCCCCTGCTTCAGAATCTCCACGAAGTAACAGACGCAGACCTCACGCCCGTTCATGAGATTCAGCAGTCGCAGGCGCGTGGGGTCGGCAAGCGCGGCGAACAGTTGCACCATATCGAACGGCCTGGCGGTTCGGCTCATGAGACTAATATACGCCTTGACAGATATGTATGGAAGTAATACATTCGTGTTGGCGCATGTGAGGACGCCGACCAATGGACAGTCAGACCGCCGTTCGTGAGAAGTACGGCTCTATCGCACGCAGCGTTACCCAGTCTCAAGCTACCGCCTGTTGCGATCCTGCGATGCGTTGCTGCGATCCAATCACCAAGAATTTGTACAACGCCGCCGAGAAGGGCGTACTCCCCGAGAATGCCGTCCTGGCTTCTCTGGGATGCGGCAATCCGACCGCGTTGATCGAACTCAGGCCAGGCGAAACCGTGCTCGACTTGGGTTCTGGCGGAGGAATCGACGTATTGCTCTCTGCCAGGCGAGTCGGGCTGACCGGCAAAGCCTACGGCCTGGACATGACCGATGACATGCTTGCTCTCGCGCGCGAGAACCAGCGGCAGGCGGGCGCGAGCAATGTCGAGTTTCTGAAGGGTGAGATGGAGAACATCCCACTGCCGGACAACTCCGTCGATGTGGTCATATCCAATTGCGTCATCAACCTTTCCGCCGACAAGGACCGCGTCCTCCGCGAGGCCTTCCGCGTTCTCCGGCCCGGCGGCCGCTTCGCCGTCTCGGACGTTGTCACCAACGGCCCCGTCCCCGACGCCGTCCGCCAAAGCATGCTCCTCTGGGTCGGCTGCATTGCCGGCGCCCTCGATCAGGACGACTACCGCGCCAAGGTCGCCGCCGCCGGCTTCAACGAAGTCTCCTTCGAGACCACCCGCACCTACGACATCGAGGACGCTCGCAACTTCCTCACCGAAGCCGGTATCGACGTCGACGCCATCGCCCCCCAGGTCGAAGGCAAGTTCCTAAGCGCATTCATCCGCGCCACGAAGCCCAGCGCCCCATGCTGTGCGCCGGGATGCTGTGGCGCAGAGAAAACGGGGGCGCGATGACGAACCCCACCGCCCACTACAACGTCCTTTTTCTGTGCACCGGCAACTCAGCCCGCTCCATCATGGCTGAAGCGATCCTGAACCACAAAGGCCGCGGCATCTTCACCGCCTACAGCGCGGGCAGCCACCCCTCGGGGGCACCCCGTCCCGAAGCGCTCGATCAAATCGCCTCCGCCGGAATCTCCACCGAAGGCCTGCGCAGCAAGTCCTGGGACGAGTTCGCCGCTCCCAGTGCCCCGGTGATGAACTTTGTCTTCACCGTGTGCGATAACGCCGCCAACGAGGTTTGCCCCTACTGGCCCGGTCAACCAATGACGGCCCACTGGGGCATCCCCGACCCCGCCGCCGTCAAAGGCACGCCCGAAGAAATCGCCCGCGCCTTCCGCGATGCGTTCACCATCCTCGACCGCCGCATCAGCCTCTTCCTCGCCCTGCCGCTCGCCACGCTCGGACAGTTGGCCCTCCAGCGCGAACTCAAGCAGATCGGCCGATCCTAATCATGGCAACTACGCCCCACACCCAAGGCCAGGTCAGTGCTCCCCATCAGCGCAAGCATCTCTCCTTCCTCGACCGCTTCCTGACGCTGTGGATCTTCCTCGCCATGGCCATCGGAGTCGCGATCGGCCACTTCGTCCCCGGCTCCACCGCCTTCGTAAACCGCTTCCAAAGCGGCACCACCAACATCCCCATCGCCATCGGCCTCATCATCATGATGTTTCCTCCGCTGGCGAAGGTCCGTTATGAAAAGCTCGGCGAAGTCTTCCGTAACAAGCGCGTCCTGGGCCTCTCGCTTGTCCAGAACTGGGTCATCGGCCCCGTGCTGATGTTCCTCCTCGCCATCGTCTTCCTGCGCGGAGAGCCAGCCTACATGCGCGGCCTCATCCTGATCGGCATCGCCCGCTGCATCGCCATGGTCCTGGTCTGGAACGAACTCGCCGAGGGCGACACCGACTACGTCGCCGGCCTCGTCGCCCTCAACAGCATCTTCCAGGTCCTCTTCTACAGCGTCTACGCCTGGGCCTTCCTCACCGTCCTGCCACGCTGGTTCGGCCTGCAGGGCTCGGTTGTCGACGTCGGCATTGCGCAGATCGCCAAGAGCGTCGGCATCTATCTAGGCGTTCCGTTTGCCGCCGGCTTCCTCACCCGTTTCGCCCTGATCCGCCTGCGCGGCGAGGAGTGGTACCGCACACGCTTCATTCCGCGCATCAGTCCGCTCACGCTCGCGGCGCTGCTGTTCACAATTCTGGTCATGTTCTCGCTCAAGGGCGACCTCATCGTGCGCCTGCCGTTCGACGTCGTGCGCATTGCCATCCCGCTGGTCGTCTACTTCCTCATCATGTTTCTAGTCAGCTTCTGGATGGGCAAGCGCCTGGGCGCGAACTACGCGCAATCCGCCACACTCTCCTTCACCGCCGCCGGTAACAACTTCGAACTCGCCATCGCAGTTTCGGTCGCAGTCTTCGGCATCAACTCCGGCGAAGCCTTCGTCGGAGTCGTCGGCCCGCTCATCGAAGTCCCCGCCCTGATCGCCCTGGTCAACGTCGCCTTCTGGCTCCGCCGCCGCTACTTCGCACCCGGCGCCGACGATTTCCAGGTGCATCCGGCCGAAGATGCGCCGTAACCGTCACTGGCCTTTCGGCTCCCAGTGCCGTGCGAATGTACATCGCCGCTGCCTATTGGCGGTCAGTCGCCGCAGAGGTCGGCGGCGAAGAGATCGCGGTGGGTGAGGATGAGCCGGTCGGCGTTGGCGAGCATCAGGGCGTAGACGGCGACGGCGGCAGCGGCGAGCGGCGCGAAGATCCAGACGGCCAGCCAGGGATTGTGGAAGTAGCCGCTGAGCAGCGCGACCGGGACCTGAAGCAGGATGCAGCCGAAGAGGGTCGCGAGCACGATCAGGGCGCTGGTCCGGCTGGTAGAGGTGCTGCGCAACTGGCGCGCCTGGCCGGGGAGGATCTTGCGCGGCGCCTGGATGGAGCGCATGGTGCCGAGGGTGAGGTTGGCGAAGACGACGAAGACGATCCAGAACGCGGCGGAGAACTGCGACGAGAGCGTAATGGGCGCGGTGGCGAGCAGCATGACGATGGTCCACGCGAGCGCGGTTTCGACCAGCAGCAGCGCCAGGCTGGCGATGTTCTTGGCGACGATGACGTCGCGCAGGCGGACCGGCGCGAGCAGATAGAGTTGCACGCCCGCGGCGTCCGCGCCGAAGACGTTGTAGAGCGTGCCGAGCAGGCCGAGCAGCGCGTAGCCGACCGCTCCGGAGAGCAGGTAGGCGGGATGGCGCGCGAGGATTCCCCGGGCGAAGATGAAGACGAAGACCAGCGGGGTGAACATCTGGATGAGCTGGTTGGTGTTGCCGCGGAGATAGACCCACTCCTTGCGCAGGCAGGCGGCGATGGTGGGGGAAAGCAGTTGTTGGTTGCTAGTTGTCAGTTGTTGGTTGAAGACGGCGGCTGGGGCCGGTGTGGACGCGGGCGGGTGACTGCGCGGCGCTTTAGGTGCGCTTCGGGGCGCACCTTCGCTGAGGTACTCGCCGAGGAATTGTTTGTGCAGGCGGAAGGCGAAGGCGGCCAGGAAGAGTCCAGTCCACGCGAGCAGCGCGGCGAACTGCGCGAGCCGGGCGAGTGGATGCTCCAGGGGGAAGATGGAGTTGGTGGCGAAGCCGGGCGGCAGCCAGTTGAGGAAGGGGTGCGTTCCGCTAAGGAAATTCAGCCAACTGTTGGCCCTGGCGCTGGGATGTCCGGTGGGATGGCGGAATTTGAGGGGGCGGTGGAAGTTGAGGAGCTGGAAGCTGACGAAGACGAGCGCCATCAGCGCGGTGAAGATTTCGCGGGCGCGGCGGGTGGAGAGCCAGCGCTCCATCCAGACGGCGATCATGCGCGAGAGGAAGATGTTCATCGCGGCGAAGATGGCGAGGACGACGAATGCGGCGGCGGCCAGCGACGGTTGCGCGACGGTGATGCCGATGGCCGCGGCAAACAGCGCGAGGCAGCCGACGATGGTGCTGGCGGTCATCAGACCAAGCAGCAGGCGCAGGACGAGATAGCGGCCGAAGCGCAGCGGAAAACGCAGCAGCGTCGACGGATCGAAGCTGGAGACGGTGGCGGCGATGCCGGTTCCATTGATGGCGATGAGCTGCCAGATGAGGGCGATGCCCCCGAACAATACGCTGAGCCGCTGCGGATGATGACCGTCGACCGCCATCCATGCGAGGAAACCCGAGCCGACAGCGGGGCCGACGACCCAGAGCGCGACGATGGGCCAGAGCATGACGCGCAGGACGATGGAGACGACCAGCCCGGCGACTTTGCCCGAGCCGGCCTGGCGGCGGAATCCGTTGACGAAGATGCGCCAGCGCAGCCAGGCGATAGCGAGAAGTTGGGTGCTGGCTGGGATGGCGTAGGCGGAAGACGCTAAGTCGGGACGCGTGAAATCGGGCCGCGCGGGACCTGGTCGGGCGGGGCGCGAAAGATCTGGACGATCGTCTAGCTGAGCCACGAAAGCTCCTGCTCGGGCGGCGTGGCGGCGAGGCTGCCGTCGCGATCCGCGCCGACGATTTCGAGGAAGATCTGCTCGAGGGTCAGGGGCGCGGCGCCTGAGCTGGCGACGCCCGCGCGGAGTTGCTCAATCGAGCCCTGGGCGACCAGCCGGCCGCGGTGAATGATGCCGATGTGGGTGCACAGGCGCTCGACGATCTCCAGCACATGCGAGGTAAGGAAGATGGTCGCGCCGCGCGCGATCATGCGCTGCAGCATCTGCTTCAGCGTGCCGGCGGCGATGGCGTCGACGCCTTCAAAGGGCTCGTCGAGGAAGAGGACCTTGGGGCCGTGGATGACGGCGGCGGCCAGCGCGAGCTTCTTCTGCATGCCGTGGGAGAAGTCGGTGACCAGCTTCTTGTCTTCGCCGGCGAGGTTCATGAATTCGAGCAATTCTTCGGTACGCTGCTCGGTGGTGGCCTGGTCGAGGCCGTACATGCGGCCCACGAAGCGGAGATACTCGCTGGCAGTGAGGCGGCCGAAGAGCGCCATGCCTTCAGGCACGACGCCGATCTGGCGCTTCAGGTCGGCGGAGTTTTCGGTCAGGTCCGTGCCCAGTATGCGGATGGTTCCGGAGGTGGGTGCAAGCAGGCCGGTGAGCATCTTGATGGTGGTGGACTTGCCTGCGCCATTGGGTCCGAGAAAGCCGAAGAACTGCCCGGCTTCCACGGTGAGATTGACATTTTCAACTGCGGTGAAGTCGCCAAAGCGGCGAGTCAGCGAGGTGGTCTCGATTGCGGGCGTCATGTACGGATCATTCTAGCGGCAGGAGAACGAAGGCCCTTGAGTTTCTTTGTTACGGGCGCCAACGAAGCGGGGAGGTGCTGAGTTGTATGCGGGTCACACTAAAGTAACTATTGCGGTACGGGGAGGGTTGCCTGCACAATGTTCATACTTTATTCAAAATCGGGGTTCGCATCATTGTGAGTTAGGAGGGCACCAGATATGCCGTCTGCTCAGGATTTTGATTTTGAGAATTTGTATGGAGTCACGGAAGAACGGGCGCTGAATTTTTGGGCAGCGCATCTGCAGGATGAGATGGGAAGCGCGCGGTGGGCGCGGATTCGCGACTCGACGGGTGTTTATCTGGCCAGCGTGCTGGGGCATTTCAGTTTGCAGTCGGTGGACCGGCTGGCGGTGCTGCGAGAGGATTACAACCCCGGCGAAGGAGACTTCCGGCAGTTTGCGGACCTGACCCAGATTGCGGAGATGATGCTGCGGCAACTGACCAGCGCACAGAATCCGCTGTGGATGGAGTCGGCCGGCGCGCACATTCTGCTGTATGCGGGCTTCTTCCAGAGCCAGAACCGGCATCGGCACAACATCGAGTTCTACGCCACCATGGGCCGCGACTGCTATCGCATGGCGGCGGTGGGCAAGCGGGCGAAGATGATGAAGCTGGTGGCGGCGGAGTTCGGCCAGTACCTGTTTCACCTGGCGAATGTGCACCGGAATCTGCGGGAGAGCCGGTATTTGATTCGGGCGGAAGAGCAGCCGTAGTAAGGATCGACCGCGCTCCTCCCACTCATCCCACCCCAGCCAGCAAGCTGGCCGGGGACCCCGTTCGCGTACGGCTGCGATGAATGGGGCACCCGGCTGGCGGTGATCATGGGTACCCGGATTGTTGAGCACCCATGTGCTATGACGCCGAGGACGTGTCGTCGTCGCTGGGCACGGAATCGTCGACTGCGGGAGCGGAGTCGTCGACCGCGGCGGAGGTGTCGTCGGGTACGGCGGTGTCGTCGGGCACCGGATCGGCACCGGCGGTGTCGTATGTGCCTTCGGCTCCGAGGTCGCCGGCGGTTTGCGCTTCGCCTGCGGCGTCGTCGCCGTACATCTGGGCGTCGGCCGCGTCGGCCGGGGTCGCGTCGGGCGAGTCGGCCGCTGCGGCGTAACTTTCGGCGGTTGTGGCATCCTGGTCGGCGGTTTCCTGGTCCCAGTTGGCCCAGCTCTCGTCCAGTTGCTCGGTATCGGCCGAGCCGTCGTTGGTGAGTCCTCCGCCGCTTGCGTCCGCGCCCGCGGCGGCAGCGGAGGCGGCGGAGGCGTCGTCGGTCGCGGCTGCGTAATCTCCTGAGGCGGCATCGGTGGCCTCCTGCGCCTGGTCGGTCGCGGCGGTCTGCTGGTCGGTGGCCGCGGTTTCGAGGTCGCCGGAGTCGGGGCCGGTGAGGTCGCCGGTGTCGCCGGCCGCTGCTGCCGCGGTCTCCGCCTGGCCTTGATAATCCGCGGCGGTCGCGTAGTCGCCGTCGGCTACGGCCTGCTGGGCCTGATCCTGCAGGTCGGTGACGTTGGCGTCGGCGTCGGTGGCGGGGTCCAGGGTGGCATCGAAAACGTCGGCGGGATCGGCGGCGTCCGCAGTGGGGTCGACTATGAACTGATCGCTGCTATCGTTCGGCATGGCGTTGCCTTTCTTCCGGAGTCACGCTATTTCTGCGGACCGGCTGGTGCCGGGGAGGGGGTGGTTGGATTTGACCGCAACGTCATTATGTTTTGACATTGCGGACAGCGGACGTTGAGTGACGTCTTGCCGCGCAGAGCGGCAAACGGAATTCGCATGGCATTCTGGCACTTGTTGCAGACGACGCGAATGGAATCTTTGGGAGCCGGCGGCGGAGCGGAGCGGGGAGTGGACGAGGCCGGTGCCGGCTTAGGCGCCGGCATGAGTGCGGCGGACAATTGCTTGCGGGCAGGCTGGATCTTTTCACTCCATTGCATCAGGCCGGGTTCGCGTGCCGCCAGACCGAGGAAGCGCAGGCGCCGCGCAGTGTACATGTTGGACGAGGTGGTCATTTCGGAGATGTGCGTCAGGTTATCGGCGCTGGCATCTTCCTGCTTTATCCACTCCTCGATGTTGACCTGCTTGAGCAGCGTGGCCGAGCGGATGGACCAGGTGAGCAGCACGCGGCGCGCGAGGGTTACGTCGCCGATGGCGAGCAAGCCGGCGCGGTCGGCGGTGACATCGGATTGGCGCGACCATGCCATCAGCGGCATTTCCAGGGCGCCCCCGATCAGCTTGGTGGGACTGATGGCGCTGAGCATTCCTCCCGACAGCAAGCCGGTGTGCCCGCTGATATCGCCGGCGACGAAACGAATCACCGTCTTCCAGAGGGCATGGCCGGCGCGGCAGTGTCCCATCTCGCGGGCCAGCACGAAGAGCAGATCGTCGTCGTGGAAGTTGGTGAGGATGGCCGTGCCGAGCACGATGAAGGAACTGTTGTCCGAGCCAAAGGTGTAGGTGTTCCACATGCTGTCGCCGGAGACGTAAACGTCGGGCATGTACTGCACGCCCAGAAGCCGCGCGGCGAGGACCGCGAGCTTCCACACGTGGGGCAACTGATTTGGGCCGATGCGAATGCCGTTGTAGGTCGCTTCAATCCACGGACGGCCCACCTTGTCGGAGACGGTGCGCGCAACAGCGTTGAGCACGGACATGTTGTGCAAGGTGTTCATCGCCTGCCCGTCCTGCGCCCACAGGAAGACAGTGCGATCGAGCTCGTAGCCCGGGAACAGGGGACGCAGCCATCCGCATTCCGTGCAGATATCGTCTGCGGGAGCCAGGCGGAGCCCGCCTCCGCCGCAGACTTTGCAGACGGGCGGTGGCGCGGTGTGGCCAAAAGGCGACAGTGCGGATAGGGAATGAGCGGATGGGGAGGTCGCGCCTGCGGGAACAGGCGGCGGCGGCGATGCCGCGGGCTGAAATCCGGCCGCGGGCGCCGGCTGGGGTGCGGGTGCGGGCACAAGCCGCGTCCCGCACAAGGTACAGAACAGCGAACCGGCTGCACCGGGCCCGTGTCCGTGCGGGCAGATAAGCGGAAGAGCGATGGCGCTCACGGGGGTTCCCATTCCGGTGACACTCCAGAACTGCAGCGGTTTTCCAGCTCAATTAGCGCGAGCTTGAATAGTACAGCCAGCAAGGCTGTTCCGTGCGGGGGATTTGCATGAAAAGTTGGTGGCCATGACCCTTGAAAGTCCGATTCTCGCCAAAGTGTCGTCAATTTTGTGGGTGTCATGAGGAAAAAGCTCTGAAAAAGTTCTATTGTCCGGTAGAATTGACCGTGCAGGCACCGAATGGCGCGGCAGGAGAGTAATTAAAATGGCATCAGGCACAGTGAAATGGTTCAACGACGCAAAAGGTTTTGGCTTTATCACCCCGGACGACGGTAGCGCAGACCTTTTTGCCCACTACTCGGCAATCGCATCCAGCGGCTTCAAGTCGCTTCAGGAAGGCCAGAAAGTGACCTACGAAGCGGTCAAGGGACCCAAGGGCATGCAGGCTTCGAACATCCAACCCGCTTAGTCCGCAGCTCCGAAAAGTAGCTCTCACCGAGAGGTGAAGAGACTCAGCAGAAGATACATTTCTCAACCGGAAACGGTGGTGGCCCCGAGTGTCCTTGCGGACATCCGGGGTCACTGCGTTTGCAGGCGGTCCGTAAGCCGGATTCTGTTTTAGACGATCCTTGCTTTCGCTGGTACTCTGGGCTGAACCCGGCCCCCCAAAGAAACCATGCCAGACGAACAGCCCATTCCGGCGGAGCCGACCCTTACGATGCCAGAACCGGCGCAAGCG